>Ga0214921_10005489_pt1 | contig 17918 bp, 6 predicted proteins | sample LL1505_MetaG_FD_177992 | JGI IMG/M metagenome (GOLD analysis project Ga0214921, IMG submission 177992) | Freshwater microbial communities from Lake Lanier, Atlanta, Georgia, United States - LL-1505 | ecosystem: Environmental > Aquatic > Freshwater > Lake | place: USA: Georgia | collected 2015-05-28
CCCGCCCCTGCCTCTGGGCCGCCCACTGGCTCCAAGCCATCCCCACTACCTTTCCCGCCACTGCACCCGAATCCCTTTCGCGTAAAACGATTGCCGATTGGTTCCGCCAAGGCCTCCTCCTCGGAACTGACCCCTCCTCCTCGGAATACTGGGGCCCAACCCAGGACAACCACCAACATACGGTCGAAATGGCCGCCCTCGTCTTAGCCTTAGAAATCGCCCGCGAGTTCCTTTGGGATCCGCTCTCTAAGAAAGAAAAAGAGCAGGTCGCCCGATGGTTCGCCTCCGTTCGCGGCACCAAACTTCACCCCAACAATCATCTCTTCTTCGGCGTCCTCACTCTCTCTTTTTTAGAGAAGGAAGGATTTGCTCAAAAAACCGATGCCCCTCAAATCAGCCAATGGCTCGACACACTCGAAACGATGGCCATCGGCAATGGCTGGTTTCGCGATGGATCCAACCAAACGGTCGACTACTACAACGCCTACGCCTTTCACTACTACGGCCTCTGGTGGGGTCGACTCTTTGGCCAAAGCGATCCCACCCGCACCAAACGCTGGCAAAACTTCACCCGCGAATTCCTATCCGACTACTCCCACTTCTTTGCCACCTCCGGAGAAAACGTTCCCTTTGGCCGCTCTCTCACCTACCGGTTCAACGCCGTCGCTCCCTTTGCCCTCGCCGAACTGTGCGAATGCTCTCCACTTGCCAATGGCCAATCCCGGCGGATCTCCTCAAAAAATCTCCACTTCTTCTGGAGCCATCCCATCCAACAGTCTCTAGGTCTCCTCAGCTTGGGCTGGATTGATGAATTCATTCCTCTGACCGAACGCTACTCCTGCGGAGGATCCCCTTACTGGGCCGCCAAGGGCCTCTCCGCCCTCCTTCTACCCCCATCCTCCCCCTTCTGGCAGGAGCCGGAACAGCCCCTTCCTTCCGAGATCTCCGATTTTTCCAAACCACTTCCAAAAGCCGAACTGGTCGTTCGCTCGATCCAAGGAGAAATCGAACTCCTCAACGCCGGCACCGCCATCTCCAAATCCAACACCGTTTTCGGCCCTTACAAATGGGGGAAACTCTCCTACCGCACCGGCGTCGGCTTCGACGTCCAACTTCCCGACGGCCTTTATCCGATCGACTCCTCCCTCACAGCCCAAATGGAAGATGGTTCCCTGCACGGTCGACAGCAAACCCGCTCCCTTGCCGTCGAAAAAGATCACCTCGCCTGCTCCTACCCGCTCGGAGACTACGTGGAGATCGAAACCCATCTTTGGTGGAACGGCCCCTGGCAACTCCACCTCCATCGGTACAAGATCGGGAAAAAATGTCGGCTCCTACTTGGAGGCCAGAGTCTTTCCGCAAAGGAAATGGAGGATTTAAAAGAGAAATCCTCATTTCCCAACCTGTCTTGGAGTAATTCGACTCACCATGTTGTCCTTCAATCCCTGCAAGGTTTTGCCAAGGCCGGATCCCGAAGGACCATCGTCGGAAAAGAGCCGCGCACCCACATCTACGCTGGCAACAGCGTCACTCTCTTTCTGGAAACAGATTCTCTCTCTGGGGATGGCTGGCTGGTCGCACTCCACGCCGTCGCCCGAACCTCCACCCCGCTAGGCCGCTGGGAATTAGCCGAAACCCAAGCCGGCAGCTGGTCTCTTAAAAATCAAAAAGGCGAACTCTGGACGGTCCGAAATCCCATTCTTCCGCCTATTTAGGGATGGTAGGGCTGGGTCTATGACCCGGCCACAGTTTTGAGTTCGAAATCGAAAGCCCTCAACTTCGGCCCGATGCGTAGATCGGGCCCTACGGAATCGAAACTTCTTACCTTTTGAGGCTCAACTTCAAACTCGTCGCGTCCGACACCAGCACCCCTTGGCAGAAGGGAGCCAGCTCTTTGGCCACCCGCAAAGCATCCTGATTCTTCTTCTGGGCTTTGGCATCCGCCTGCATCGGCATCTGGAAGACAACTTCACCCGGCTTAACCTCCACCTTCACCTTCATCGCCGGCACAGGTGCATCCTTCTTGCCGACTGGATTCGCATACGTAGCCATCGCCTGCAAAACCGTTCGCAAAAGAACGTAGTCCCTCTTCCATTTCACCTCAGGAACGGACGCTGAAAGTTCGATCGGCACCCCCCAACCCAACTCCTGATTGGCCATCTGCGCCTGCCAATCCTTCAACATCTCCACCAAGGTAAACTCCTCTTCATGTAGATCGTGCTTCTCGATATCCGTTGCCGCGTATGGCGGCAACTCCAGGGCCTTCACCTTCTCCCACTCCTTCCGCACCGACCCCACCCAATCCGGAAGTTTGCCCAACCGCAATTCTAGTTGTGCCTCATACAACGACTCCGGACTCACCGAAGCTCCGGAACACTCATTCGCCTCCACGGAATCCTCTTTCAACTTCACCGGCTTTCCGTGAAGTCCCACAAATAACGGCTTCACAAACTTGGCCTCTTTCCCCTTCTCATAGTTCCAAAAATTAATTGGTTGCTCATCCTCGCTGTCATAGAAAAAGTTCCAAAATACCATCCAACGGAGATGATTAGGAAAAGAGGGCGCCGGTCCACCGCTTCGCGTCATAGTTCCTCCATCCACCCGGTCGATTAGTGTCGCATACGGACCATTTCCATGGGAATCGACCGTGGAGGCTTTGCTCATCAGCCAACGCCAAACGACCGTTCCGGCCGAACGGTTTCCCGTGGATGCCCCGTGCTGGGGCGCCGTGGTTTCCTCCGTCAGCCCCATCATGTTAAAGGAACAGTTCGATCGAATCGCCACGTCATAGTGCCCCTTATTTCCGGCAAATCGGTTTTCCAGAATCGAACAGGCTACCGAATCCCTCAGATACACCCCGGTGTTTATGTTCAGAAAGGAGCATCTCCGCACCCAACCGTTCGCCACACCCTTGAACTGGATTCCGTCCCACCCTTCGTCATCCAAAGCCGAGCGATGATGCACAAAAGCCCCCTTCCATCCTCCCTGCAACGCCATGTCCTCCACACCCACCTGCTCGATCAGCGCCACGGGAGATACCTTCGCCTCGAAATCCTCGCCCAAATTCACCAACACAGGCTCTTTCAAAATCAAACTGCTCCCCTGCACCTCCTTCACTTGATGCAGTTCGCTGATACTCGATCCATCCTTGATGATCCGTGTCCACGTCGGGTCGGGTTGTAGCCCTGCCATCAATTCCGCATCCAACTTTGGTGTGCCCGCCTTCAGCATAACCCAGTCCCCCGACTTAAAACCTTCGGTCGATTTCACCGGAACCGCAAAACTCCCCCGTTTCACCGCTCCTGTCACAGGCGCCGACTTCACCCCTTCCTTCTTCCCTCCCTCACTCCCCTCAAACATGAAAAAATAGGGAATTTTAGACCAATCATCCTTCCCATCTGCATCTTTCGTTCCCTTCGGCACAGGATAAGGACCGGTCCGATAACCGGAATGGATCGCCCGGATCACCGTCCCGTCCTTTCCACATCCGGCTCCCCGGATCACCACGCCCGATTTGGAGGTGCGAATCACATCTGCTTTATTCCGATCCGCCCAAATCAGAAATTTGCCCGCTGGAAACAACACCACGCCCCCGCCGGCCTTTTCTGCTGCCGCCACCGTCTTACGGATCGCCTCTTCGTCCGAAATCGCATCGTTCGGAATCGCCCCGTAATCCGTCACCTTGAAGACAGGCCCCTGTACATCGGGAATCGCCTTCTCTCCGTGCTCATACCCGGCGTAGGAATAGTCGGTCAGGACCTCCGCCGATGAACGATCCGTGGCCGACTGAAAACTTTTCCAGTGGGCGGACTCTTTCCCTTCCCCCCATCCGATGGAAGCCATCCCAAGACAAAGAAACACCCATGTGAATCGGGAGAGAGAATATTTCACCATAAACTTAGAATACCGCCAAAAAGACGTGCGCGAAACCTCATTTCTGAACTGGGGTCGAAATCCAATCCTCCGCATCGGCTTTCTCCATTGGGGCAAACTCCTTCTGGGCATTTCGGATTCCTGCATCGTCATAAACCACCGCCCCGTCATTCAACCAAACACGAGCCTCCTTGGTATCAAACTTTGTGATCTGCTTCTCCGACCAGTCCTCGGGATTTTTTAAAAACGGGACAAGATAAAGCATCGCCTTTCTCAAACTCCCCCTGCCTCCCTCTCCCTCCTGGCTCCAAAGATCGATACCCAACGACCGGGCCATCACCGCCCCCTTGCAGATGTTTTTCAGGTTAAAGCAGCTGTAGGACCAACTTTTGGTCCGGACCAACTCCCGTGGCTGCTTCCCATCTGCGGTGATATGATCGTCCAACCGGGCAGGCAGTGACTCTCCCAGGACTTTCTTCGCCTCGTTCTCTTTCTCAGCCATCACCAAGACTGCACTCAGTTGAACGTCGTAGGCTGCACCGTGATTATTGGGTGCCTTTTTTTCCTGTAACCCGATCTTACTCGTCTGCATCCAATCCCCATAAGCCGTCCACCACGCCTTCATTTCCTCTCGGTCTTGCGTTGTCCACGCGGGACACTTTTCCAGCAACTTCAGCACATCGGGTAGGACCATAAACCTCCTCGTATCGATCAGACCGCTTCCCCTTCCTGTTGCCTTACCGGGAACACTTTGACCGTAGTTTAAATGGGGATTCATCTTGGTCTCCACCTCTAGAAAGAACCCCCTTAAATATCGAGCTGCCTCAGCTCCGTACTTCTCATTTCCCGTCAGCTGATATGCCAGGGAGAGATACTCCACCGCATGGATCATCTCCCCCAACTTTTTCTCATCCGATGCTTTCACCGCATCCGGATTGGTCTCCCCATCCCGATTGATCCAAGGCAACCCGTCCGACTTGCTAGGATCCGACCAGAAATACCGTCCAATACTGAAATAATCGTGCGGATCCTTGCTGGCCTGGAGGTTTTCGTTCTCCGTGATCGTGATTATCGGTTTCCCCACCCTCTTGTCCGCCTCCTTCACGATCTTCGTCGCTATTGCCTTCGCTTCGGGCGGAATGCTGGGATCCTCCTTCCCTTCATAAGCCGATTTTAACTGCTCCAATCGGGCTTCTTGCATCAGAAGAAATTTTTCTGCCGACTGAAGATTAAGGCAGAGTCCCCACAAACCGACAAGGCAGGCGAATCTGAACAAAAATCTACTCCCCGTCTTCCTTTTCCGTCGTCTTCGCACCTGCCGATGCCTGTTCTTGGCTTACCAGCCCCATTTTCTCGAAAAACTTCAGGCTCTCCTCCTCGATCTTGGCTTTTACGATCTTTCCCTTCTCCCCCTCCTTGCTCGACTGGGGGGAGTGCGGGGCATCCAGAAAGACAACTAACTCACACAGATTCCCATTGGCTTTCATTTTATCAGTAAAAGCCTGCGAGTTTTCGAACTTCACCGTCTTGTCCCCTGTTCCATGAAACACCTGAGTGGGCGGCATCTTGGCAGGCATCCGACCTGTCACTGAAAGGTTGTTCGCCCGAGCCTCATCATTCCCAAAACGTTTTGGGCCACCGTACCCGTTCGTTCCAGTATCTGTCACCGGCCAGAGAAGAATCAGTCCCATCGGAGCAGGGTTCGGCACGGGATCAGAGGCAGTCTCGGGCGTAACAGGATCCTGGATTGCCGTCCAAGCCGCCACATGACCTCCTGCTGAAGACCCTTGGACAACAATCTTCGACGGATCGACGCCCAACTCGGATGCATGATCCTGAATCCAACGCACCGCCGCACGTCCGTCCGCAACGCAATCCTCTGGCTTCGCATCAAACCGTTTGCGGGTCCGGTAATCGGGAGCTACACCCACCAGCCCGTATTTCGCAGCCCATTTCGCATAGTTGATGCTCTTGGCGGGCGTTCCACTGGTCCATCCTCCCCCAAAAAAAGTGACCAGACAGGCTCTCTTGTCGCTGGCTTTCCAAGCCTTCGGTTTGACCACATGAAGGCGTAGCTCCACGTCACCCACCTTTTTAAAAACAGACGATTCTGCACCAGGCAAGGTTAACGGAGTTACCTCATTCGTATCTTGCGGGAGAACAGGGCTAGGAACATTTGTCTCTGCCGATCCGATAGCTATCAGAAGAAAAGAGAGCAGAAGATGTAGGGAGAAACTTCGGATCACAAAATGAATGTAAACATCTGCAGGCTACCCCACAAACTCGAACCCCGCTGCGTTGGCGAAAGTTAACTGATTTTTCGGCGCAAAAGACGGGTGACTACCAGCCCAGCTAATCCCAATCCCAGCATAGAACCGGTGGAAGGCTCAGGAACAGCCATCAAGTTGAGTGTCCTTCCTGTATCACCAACCTCAACTCTCCATCCGTTCGCAGGTCCTACTCCGCCATTGAACGCTGTTGCGGTTATATTGAAGAGATCTGTCACATTCGCGCCAGCGGTGAAAGCAGCACCCACCAGTGAACCTGCTTGCGCAAAGACCCAACTATCCGGGGTAGTAGCGCTGAAGTTGGTCACGGTCGAAAGACTTGCTAGCACCAAGTTCATTTTTGCTGAGGAAGAAAGAGCGCTCAGATCAAGCGCTCCAGTTACAGAGAACAAGTCCCAGTTTGTTCCAGCTATGCCCTTTGCATCGTCGATCTCCCAATTGTAGGTGGAGCCTGCCGCCCAACTGGAGGAGGTAGCCCTTAACGTTCCGGGACTATTACCAGGATTCAGCAATGAGCCACTTTTGAGGGTAACTGCACCGCTGAAAGTTCCAGATCCACCTACCAATCCATTGGTCTCTACAATAACAGAGCCTGCCGTTCCATTCATAATCAAGTTACCGCCCGAGTAAACGGTGGTGGTGCTGCCACTGAGAAGAGAAGACCCGGATGCCACGTTCAGAGTCGCAGCTGCCGTTCGCGTTGAGGAGGATGAACTGACCGTACCGGCTGTCGATACCGTCAGGGCCGTCGACCCAGTCAACGTAGCATTATTAGTCAAGAGGAGAGTTCCGCCATCCACGGCTGTCGTCCCATTGTAGTTATTTCCCGTACCTGCCAGCGTCAGAGTGCCAGCTCCTGTTTTCTGTAAGCCGCGAGTTGCAGTTCCACTATTCATGATCGCACCAGCGACGCGGAAATTCCCAGCCCCTCCTAATTCCACAACCGAGTTCGAAGTTGATCCAATTTCGATGTTTCCATCAAACCTTACATCCAGAAGTGAGCTTTGGTTGATCAAAGACCGACCGGCGCTATTATTAGCCGCTATGGTTATGTAGTTGTTCGCATTCGTGAACCTCAGGGTCGCTGCGCTACCACTGCTGTTGGTGAAGTTCATATTAAAACCGCCAGTGCTAGTAGTTCCGTACGAATTCGCCAAATAATCCCCCCCCCCACTGGCCGTTAGATCCAAAGTTCCCGTGTTAGCGCCACTACTCGCACCCAACAGGGAAGTATTTTTCGAAAGTGAATTTGTCGATCCGAGTTGTAAAACCCCTGCCGATTTTATCTCGGTAATCCCGCTATAGCTATTGCTACCTGATAGTTTCCAGGTTCCCGTGCCAGACTTAACCAGGGTGGCCACATTTCCAAGATCGGAAATGTCTCCACCCAGTTCACCCGTGCCTGCTGTGGAACCCTGCAGGGTGATTGTTTTGGCACCTACCGCAGTCGCACCTATCGCACTGGTAAATTTTAAGTTCCCTGTGCCCGACTGATCCAAGATTGCTCCACCAACTGTACTTGCAAGGTTGATCACCTTGTCAGAGATTTCACCCGTACCGGTGTATTTTAAAGTGGTAAGGGCCCCGCCAGAGGAGCTTCCAAAGTTGATCGTCCCGTTTTTCCCTAAAGTGCTAAGTGCAGTCGCATTACCAATATTAGCAGTCGAAAGAATTGTGGTCCGCCCACTCTGGCTATTAGTAATGGTGATTGCTCCGCTGAAAGAGTTGTTGGCATTTGCAAGGACTACGGTTCCAGAGTTGTTGCCACCAATAACAACGCTGTTTGCGCCGCCATTTTCATTGATCACACCATTGAGGATTAGTGTATTCGTATCGTACCCGTTGAAAGTAAGTGTCCTAGCTCCCGAACCGGTAGTGGTAATATTTCCGTTCAACGTCAAACTGGAATTTGTCGCACCGTTAGCACTAAGGATCACCCCGGCTGTTGAAGACAGCACGATAGACTTATCGGAGACTTCATTTGTTGTTCCAGTCCACCGAATCGTCGATTGATTAACTGATGTCGTGCTGATGGTGATAGCTCCATTGGTTCCGATTGAGCTGTTTCCTCCCGCATTGCCAAGTTTGCTAACATACAAAGATCCGGTGCTAGAGACGTTCACCCCTCCACCAAAGGAACTGTTGGTTCCCGTAAGATAAAGCCCGGCATCACTGTAGCCGTAGTTAATTCCCCCTGCCCCGCTGATCACTCCAGACCAGGTAGACTTCCATGCGCTATTGGTCGTCGCGAGCTGGAGTGTAGCACCTGTGCCAATGTTCACGGCATTGGCAAGATCCGTTGCGTTGACCGTGGCACGCAGATACGAGGTCGACCCCGCAGAAATGCTAACCGTACCCGATCCAAAGGCAGAACTGGTGTTATAACGAACATCACCAGTTCCGGTGGAATTCACGGTCGTCCCACCGGCGTACGTGTTGGCCCCATTAAGGGCAATTTTTCCACTGCCTGTGTTATCCAAAACCAAACCATTCGCCCCACTAATGACTCCGTTAAAAGTGACCGCTCCCGACGTGCTGTTGAGAATGTTCAAGGCGACGCCGCTGGCATTGGTATTGAGGGCAATGGCGGAATCGATCGTCGCACCACCAGAGCTTTTCGAACCGAGGGATAACTTGCTACCCGCTCCGATATCCACATTGATGGCAATGTTGCTGGAGATCGTTCCACCGCTTAAATAAACACCAAAGCTGTTTGTAGCTGAATCAGCGGTAAGATTTCTAAGGGTCAGAGTAGATCCAGCTGTAGCCGTGATGCCCACTGCAGTTGCCGCCGTAGGCCCTGCGAAGGTGAATGAATTCAGACCCCTAGACCCGTTGGCAAGCGTTAGTGCATTAGCCCCCAAACTGACACCGTTGGTCGTGGTGATGGTGCGACTGTTAGTACCAGTTCCGTCAATATTCCAGGTATAACCAGTAGTCAGAAAATTGACGCCATAGGCTTCGTAATTACCCCCCTGAGTCACAGTTCCAGCCGTACCTCCGAAATTGAAAGTAAAATTGCCCGAATTGGTTGCAACAGCACCAGCCGCACCGTTGGCGACGGCAAAGAGTCCACCACCCGTCGGCCCACCGCTATTCGCAGTGGCGTTAACACTGTTGGTCGTCCAGTTGGTTCCAGATGTGCTCCAAGTAGCCGAACCTCCCTGCCCATTTGTTAATCCGTTCACATCCCAGTAGGCACTGGTTTGAGCTTGTGAAACATTCGCAGAAAAAAGTCCAATCAGAAAAATTCCAAGAGCGAGTGGAAGATTTAGTTTTTTACTCATATTATTTAGACTCCTATGAATGCACTCTGTTCAAAGAAAAATACAGCCTCATTCGGGATATAGTTTTTTTGATTGCAGAGTTCGTCATTAAAGGAAATCTGCTACTAAATTCTAAAAAAGCAAATGGTTTTTTATGGCCTTGATTAAAAATAAGTTATACATCCATAAACAATTGTATTGCAAGTATTTATAATTCTAATAAGTTTTAAAAAGAACGTGTATTTGTGCTTTTTGGATAGGAAACTGAATCAAATCTTGCAGCCTCAAGTGCTCTAAAAGAGCTATCTTTCGCAAAAATTTAAATCCCAAAGCAAGTTAACCGTTCATAAGCGAAGCCGAATTAAAACAGCCGATGCGGGCGGAACGCCAGCGGCACCTTTCGAGTATTCTACCAACCCCCAACTATCGTGTAGTTTCAACCTTCCGATTCATTTCCTGAAAAGCCTGAGTTAGTTCTGCAAAGGGCTCCCCGCTTGCCTGCAAAACCCCCTGCCAATTCTCTCCCCACTTGAACCAGTGATACCCCACGCAACAGTTCAACTGAAGCAAGGCACGGACGTAGCTTTCATATCCCCTCGCTCTTTCCGCTTGGGAGCTTTTTTCCGGCCCTGACCCATCCTGCTCCAACCCAGAAGCAGGCCCCTTGAATGAAAATTCCGTTACCATAACCGGTAGATCCGCCGCCTCACTCATCTCTTGAATCAACCCGCTGGGTGGTTTTTCCATATAGTTGTTCAGGCTGATCACGTCCGCACACCCTTTCATTTTTTTGACCACACGGATAGGTGGCTTCCCTGCAAAGCGACAACCCAGAATCATGTGATTCGGATCAGCCTTCCGAAAAGCTTGAGCTGTTGTTTTAAAATAGATCTCTGCGGCCTTGTCCCGAAATGCCTCAATCCCAGCCTTCCCCGCCTTGCTTGCCTTAAGAGCCTCCTGATGCCCACAGGAAGAAGAAGGCATCTCAAGAAACATCTTCAAAAAATCCCCCGCCTCATCGTCATGCTTCCAAGGACGCTCGTTATCGGTGAAGTAACCCAAAATCCATGGATCATTGCGAAACGGGGAACACTCCTTCTGCGCATTTTTCTCCACAGCCACTTTCCACTCCGGATCAAAAACATCCGGAAATTTCTTATTTCCAGCCACGGTTGTCTTGGGCCGTACCGCCACCACCATCTTCATCCCTGCCAAATCCGGATCCGACCAACACCCTGCCGTATTCATTCCCCAGCTCTTCAGCCAATCCACTGCCTGACTTGCCCCCTGCCCGGAAAAACTGTCTTTTCCGGGGGGATGAACCGAATTCACCCCCTTGCTGAAAAAAGCATTCCCCTCAGGAGAAACAATCCACCATTTCCCCGAAATCTTTTCCGTGTGGAAAAATCCTGTCTTTTTCCCCTGTAACTTCTTCCACCCTCCATAAATATCATACTCGGTTTCAAGCTCAGCCTGAACCGCAGTTGCCAATCCTAAAATCAGGTAAGCCAAAATCATCATCCTGGTACGCTTCATAAGCTTTTCCCCGTCCTATCGATATCTGAGTTTTAGAACTACGGCCGTCGCAGGCGGAACCTCAACTTTCAGCTTCTCCTTCTTCTTCCCGTCTGACCCTTGGATCAAATCAGACCATTTACCCGCCCACGCTCCATCCTCGCCAAACTTTGCCCCACCTACCGTCACCCCATCTACCTGTGCGATGTCCCCACCCTTCTGACTCATCGTGATCGTCTCCGCCCTCTCCACCGACTTCCCCACCTCGAGCTCCACCTCTGCCGCTCTCCCCTTCGATCCGTACTCCCGGTTGATCAATGTCACGTTCACCACTCCTGGGGATTTCATTACCCCGTACGCCACCAGATTCACCTTCTCCTTATTCTTCTCCACCTCCACAGGCAACAAATCCCCCTGCCCACCCAACTCGAACATCTTGATCCCGTATCCAGGAGGCAAAATCGTATAACCATTGGCCGAACTGGTCAGCGACGTGTACACGTTCGGCTTGTCCGGCCCCACCGTTCCCGGCAACACCTTCTCCCCCGTGTGAAAGTTCAACCCGCTCGCACTGTGATGAGCCCACCAGTACAGATAGTCCAAAATCCATAGCGAGGCGGAATACGTATCGCTCGCCCCCAACGCCCCGCCTTTCGAAAAACTGCTCCCCTCGTTCATCCGGAATTTTAACCCATTCTTGAGCACCGCCGGCACGAAGAGATCGTAAAACGCCTGATACTTCGGATGCCAATCAGGAGAAAGCATATCATCCCGCGCTTTCACAATATCCTTCACATTCGGACCGTCCCCGCCCGGATAGTAGTGCTGACCGATCATCGCCAACATCTCCTTCATCCCAGGCTCCCCCGCCATGTCTCTCGACCAGTCCGGATTCCGATCGGTCGCCGTCGGCGCACAAAACTTGGCCGACGGAACATACTCGGGCCGAACGATCACCTCCCGGAACTTTTTCCACTCCGCCAAAAACTCCCCATACTTCATGTCCTTGTTCGGCTCATTACCGAGAATGAAACAGGAAAGCCGATCCCCATACTTTTCGTTCACATACTTGGCCACCTTCGCCGCCGCTTCCGGCGTATTCTTCTGCAGCCGCACACTGTAAATCACTTTAACCCCCGCCTCCTTCGCAAAGGCAAAGAGTGCATCGATATCCTTCTCGTTAGGAATATTGACCGTCGCCCGCTCTGCCGTATTTCCCCCCACCCGCAGATGTTTGATCCCCAGGGTTTTGAAGGTCGTGATCAGAGGCAGATTGTCCCCGCGGAAGTAGTGCTTTCCGGTGTTGGTGTTGGGTAAAAGCATCTTCGTCTCGTAGCTCAGCCCGCAAAAATCTTCCGGAATCGTCCGAATCGGTTTTCCCGTCTCTACCCGCACGGTCACGGGTGCTGAGGCAAAAACTTGATAGGAGAAAACAAACAAGAAAGAGAGGAAAGCGCTACGAAAGATCATCATCTCATGTACCAGCTACCCCTTCACCACTCAAACCACAAAGCCCGAACTAACCCGGCTTACGGAGTATAAACCGCCTCCAGTTTAAGGAAGCGCTGTGTGTCCAAGGAAACCGCACGATCGACGGTAAAGACCTTACGGGCCAAACCGGTGCCTAACCCCGTTGAATCTCCATCGCTCACAGTAATGGGCAACTCCTTTGTACTTGCGCTCCAAACTCCCGTCAGGCTGGTGGCGGATTTGGCAGTAATGACGAGATGTGTTGGATCATCCGTCCGCACCACCGCCGTCAAGCTCAGCTTGCCATTCACAATGCTGCTGGTCATTTGCTGCTCCGCGGAATTCTTGTCCGCTGCACCAAATGCATACTTGTAAACCGATTCGGAGGTGACTGGGGTGCTTTCACTCCCGCTCCAACTTGCAAAGGTCGTGCCGGAGGATGCTGCACTAACTATCAAACTCACGCTCACCGGTGAGGCAGCCTCATAGTTTCCGTCACCCGTTTGCGTGGCTGTGAGGGTAGCGGTACCGACCCCCACAATGTTCAGCGTATTTCCGCTGGTGATCGTCGCCACGTTGGGACTTAAACTGGTCAGGGTCACCGGCAGCCCGGAAGAAGATGTCGCAATCACTGTCCGTGCAGCATCTCCGACTTTGGCGGTGGCTGGATCCAAACCAAAGGTGATCGTCTGGGGAACCTTGGCGGTGGATTGTACGGTGAGGACGACCTGCCCGGCTGCACCAGTTCCCCCGTAACGCTGAGTCGTAGAGGCAGCCCTCGCTCCTCCACCACCCCCGCCGGGTAAACCGGTAGGACTTTGTCCATCTCCGGAACTTCCGGGGGTCGCATTCGCATTGCCCCCATTCCCTCCGCCAGTGACGGCCACTGCCCCTAGCCCGTTGGTCGTAGAAGCGGGTGCATTTCCGGCCGATAAGGTTCCTGCACTGCCACCCCCGCCCCCACCGCAGGCGTTCGTGGTGGAAGTTGCCCCGCTGCCCCCGGCACGCACCACATCCCCGATACTTCCACTAGTCGTCCCCGCACCCCCCGTTCCGAAGACGTCACTCGTGGTGGTGACAGTGCTTTGACCCCCGGCTCCACCCTTCGCCAGCACCAGAGAAGAGGTGACATTATTGGAATTAAACCAGGAATCCCCGCCCGGCACAGTGGCCTGATTGTTGGTGGAACTGATCCCACCAGCTCCAATATTGATATAGTACGTTCTTCCGGAGACCACCGGGAAGGAGTTCAACCGCGCATAGGCTCCTCCGGCCCCACCTCCGCCCACGGCAGCTTTGGAAGTACCTCGAATCGCACTCCCCCCAGCTCCACCTCCACCCCAAGCCTCCACCTGCACCGCCGTGACATTGGCGGGACAAACCCACGTCGTGGATGAATTGCAAGGGAAGGCAACATTCGAGGCGGCGGCGGCCACGGTGATCGTCAGATTCGCATAACCGGTACCCGTAGAATTCGCAGCGGATATCGTCGCGATAAAGGTTCCATTTTCAGCCGGAGTCCCGGTGATCAAGCCGGTCGACGTATTGATGCTAAGGCCGGTGGGCAATCCGGTAGCCCCATAAAGAGTCGGACTATTGTCTGCCGCAACTTGGAAGCTCAAGGGTTTTCCGTTGATCGCCACCATATTGGCGTTGCTGGTGATGACCGGAACGGGATCCACCGAGAACGAGGCATGAAGCGTCGCCCCGTGGAGTCCGGCCACGTTCGCCTGAAGCTGGATGGTGGGCGCCGTGCGAACCACAGTCACTCCGCTATCCACGCCGATAGTTCCCGTAGCGGCCCGATTCAAGGTCACCGTGATGGTACCATTGGGACCGGTCAGGCTTTGCGATGGGTCCGAGACGCCCACGGACATCCGACCGGCGGTCTCATAGGTGATCACCGAGCAAGCCCGGTTGGCCGTGATGATGTCTGCCGTGCCACCCGAACTTCCCCAGAAGTTGGCTGCGACGGTTCCCAGAACCGGATTTTTCACCGCCTGGATGCTGGTCGTATTGGCGACGATCGTGCTCTGCGGATTGCGGGCATAGCCGGCCACGGCCGAGGGAGCCATCGTCGGCAGAATCGCATAGGCATAGGTGGCGTTGGCCGGATTCCTCCCGTGATTGAAATAAAGCTTTAGGTAGTTGTCGGTGTAGGTGGTGGTATCCGAATCCCCCGGATGAATGGCACCCCACGTCCCTGAACTCTGCTGGAAGGCGGCCTGCAGATTGCCGGGACTGTTGTAAAAATAGTAGCCCGCAACATTTTCTATCGCACAGGAACTAAGACTGCTGAGCGTGGCACTGGAGCCTAGAGCGCGCGAAGTCTGCACCCCGTTGACCCACAGCGTGGCGGAGGAAACGCTGCTGCCCAATGCCCGGTTTTCCACCGTGGTGTGAATCTCATTAGCGCTCCCGGCGGTGATGCCCGCTCCGAGACAAACCACTTCATCCTTAAACATGAAGTAGGACTTTTTCCCATAGAGTGTCGAAGTGCCGGTCTTCAATTCAGGATGGAGAGAGAAGGCTGCCACTCCATAGACGGGTGATCCGTTGGAGTCCTCCACGTTCGCCCCACCGACAAAACTCTGATCCGTGGTGGACGGGGTTGAAATGGTCCCCTGCTCCGTTGTCGTTCCAGGCAGGTGATAGTAATCCACCGAGGGCCAGTACCCGTTGACGAACTGAGTGTCCTTGCTACCGACGTAAAGATAGGTCATGCCGTCTCCCTGAAAATATCCGTGGGTGTTGGCATCCCCGAAGAGATCCTCGTAGTTGTTGATTCGGCTGGAAGACATGCTCAGGGCCAAGGAGTAGTTATCCCGATGGGCCACTACCCGGTCCATGTTGTAAAAGTGGTATTGTCCCGTCGCAGGTTGCGGGTTGGCGACAAAATTACTAAAGATCGTCTTTTTCTCTGTCGGGGTGGTGCTGGTGTTGGCGACCGTCTGGATATAACCAAGAATTTCCGCTCCCACATCCGGACCGGTCTCCCCGGAGGTTCCGACAGAGCGCCCCCGGACGCAGTCCATCAACGACCCGTGGTAGTAAAAGGGCATGAAACCGTTTGTGATCCAGTCGTAGACGTAGGGATAGTTGCTATCGACAATCGTCCAGGGTGTTCCGTCCAGCAGCGCCGTGAGGATCGTCACCCCCTCCAGCATGACGTAACCGTAATGTCCATTATAGGCGACGTTGTAGTGAAAGACGTAGGAGCCATCTTCATAAAATCCGTCTCCATCGGTGACCGGCGGGAAAACATCAGGCACGGCGCTGGATCCATTGATCTCCGCGATCTTGGAAGCTTCCTTGGCCAGAGCACCCCGGAGGGTTGCCACGAGTGCCACGCTGGTCGTGTTCGCACCGGTCAAAGGTCCCCAGGAGAAGTAATCCCGGTTGTTCGCGCTGTTCGGTCCGTAGTTGTCGACCGCTGCTGCATAGCTGGTGATCTGTGCCGCCGACAGCTGGGAGTAGATCAAAATCTGGGTATCAACGAAGTTCTGGGCCCCCTGCACCTCCCAATCGAACCAGTTCCCGTACTGAGTCGCGGTGGATGTGTAGTTGTTGGCCACCATCCAGTCCAAAGCGTTAACGACCGCGGTTGCCAGCTCAGCATTGCCCGTCAGGGTGACGGTATTGGTATTAGTCACACTTCCGGTAGTCGTAACCACCGACACGGAACATCCAGGCGTGGCCCAGGCCTGCGCCATTTTTTCTAGCCTTGAAAAGGTCGTGACCATGTTGCCCGAGGCCGTGTTGGCATCGCTGACAGGTGATGGATATTTTAGAGGCAAATCACTCCACAGAGCTGTACTACTGCTGTTGGCACTCGTGTTTAGAGGGACGGAATTGCTTTTCCAAAAGCCATACGCCTTACTGCCGATGCTCGAGACACTGGAGGCGGCCAACCCGTCGGCGATAAGGGAGCTGGATCGGCGCGAGCGAATCAGGGCGTAGTAATCCGGATTGATCGTCAGCGTCAGGTTTTTGGTGCCGGTTCCCCCGGCGTTGGAAGCGGAGAGAGTCACATTGTTCGTTCCTGCAACGGTGGGAGTTCCGGAAATCAGTCCCGTACTTGGGTTGTTCGATAAACCGGCTGGTAGGTTGCTGGCCCCGAACGAAGTAGGATTATTGGAGGCCGTGATCTGGTAGCTGAAGGCGATACCCACCGTGCCGCTGGCCGAGTTTGTACTGGTGATGACCGGAGCCGCGCCAGCCGCGTTTACCGTGAGGATCAAGGTGGCACTTCCTGTTCCCCCGGCGTTGGTGGCGCTGATGGTCACGTTGCTTGTACCCGCGGCAGTCGGCGTTCCGGTGATCGCTCCCGTTCCGGTGTTAATGCTTAAACCAGCCGGCAGACCCGTGGCTCCATACGAAGTCGGACTGCCAGAGGCCGTAATCTGGTAGCTGAAAGCGCTGCTCACTGTTCCCGTGGCGGTCAACGAACTGGTGATGACCGGAGTCGCCACGGCCGCGTTTACGGTGATGTTCAAAGTGGCGCTTCCTGTTCCCCCGGCGTTGGTCGCAGAAATCGTCACGCTACTGGTTCCTGCGGCGCTCGGCGTTCCGGTGATCGCTCCCGTTCCGGTGTTGATGCTTAAACCAGCCGGCAGACCCGTGGCTCCATACGAAGTCGGACTGCCAGAGGCCGTAATCTGGTAGCTGAAAGCGCTGCTCACTGTTCCCGTGGCGGTCAACGAACTGGTGATGACCGCAGCGGGGAAGGGTTGGAGTTGCAGCGAGTTGTTCAAAACGGCCAGTTGATAGCCTGAGATCGGTGTTTCCAAAGTCGCCAGGCTCGTGACCGAGGAGCCGGATATCAGGGTATAGGTGGAGCCGCCCGTCGGGATGCCTGTGACCCGCACCTTCGAGCCCGACTCCAAAGAGACTGCGGCCGTATTACTGAACGTGGCTGTCCCGGGAGCGGTTAGGGCAATCTCCAAAACGGCGCTGGATTTTACCGTCAACGCCGAGGTGCCACTGCCGCTAAGGGCCAACGTCCCTTCCTGCAGGATGGAAGCTCCCGTATAGCTGTTGCTACCCGAAAGTTTGAGCGTCCCTCCCCCGATCTTCGTCCAGCCATATCCAGATCCGGCACTCGTCTGGGCGACATCCGTCTGAATATCCAGGGTGGATCCGGTCTCCACACGAAGTGATCCACTGTTCCGGAGTTGCAGGGTGGACGGAATATTGTTGCTGGGGCTTAATCGGGAGAAGGTGATGCTCGAACTGTTGGCCAGATAGGCCAACTGGTTGGTGATTCCCGTGATCGTGTTGGTGAACACGTTGGTATCCGTGCTTCCCGTATTACCGATTTTATAGATGGTCCCGTTACCTACCCCGGTGTTGGTTCTCACGGAGCTGAACACGTAGCTAAGGCCGTTGGTCACATTGTAGGACTTGCCGTTAATGTTACCGGAAGTCGTCGTGAGACTGGTCGCCGCAGAGATGAAACCAAGATCGGTATAGGAACCACCATAGGTGGAGGCGGTTGGAGGATATC
>Ga0214921_10005490_pt1 | contig 17918 bp, 18 predicted proteins | sample LL1505_MetaG_FD_177992 | JGI IMG/M metagenome (GOLD analysis project Ga0214921, IMG submission 177992) | Freshwater microbial communities from Lake Lanier, Atlanta, Georgia, United States - LL-1505 | ecosystem: Environmental > Aquatic > Freshwater > Lake | place: USA: Georgia | collected...
AGGGATGTATTCTGATCCTGATTTTTCCATGAAACTATGGATGGCAGGTGTACGTTATTTTAAAGGGATTAGTCAAAGCAGGGCTTATCATTTTGGATCTAAATCTGTTGGCCGTGTTAAACGCAATAAAGGCTACAATCAGTTTATACAAAAGTGGGGGGTCACTTCTAGCTTACTAACAAAGCATATGTTGCACCGAGGTGAAGACTGGAATGGACCGCTACCTGAATTCGTGATGTCTACAAAGTTGAAATGGAAAAATAAATTCAATCGTGCAATTGCCTTAATTAAATTGTTGTGAGAATTCAAAAATATTGAATCCAGGTTTAGCAACTGCCAATTTTAAGTCCTTCTCCAATTTTTCAACATCCACCTGGCGCATTTTTTGGGCTACAATGAGCTGAATCACTTTTGCAGCAATCAATTTATGATAGGTGTCTAATTGAGCATGAACTATTTGATGTGCTTCAATCGCTTGAATTAAATCTTTTATTCCAACTCCTTGTGAAGCAACTGTAGCAACCACTTTAACCAGTTCTTCTGACACGCCGTTTTCCATCATCATCTGACGAATATGGTTCGTAAAAGTTTGCGCGTCTGGTCGATCACTTTTATTGATAACAAATACATCCGCTACTTCCATCAATCCAGATTTCATCATTTGTATTTCATCCCCTGCTTCTGGCACAAACACCACCACAGTGGTATCCGCTAAAGAGGCTACTTCTACTTCTGATTGTCCTACCCCTACTGTTTCTAAAATAATTTGATCAAATCCGACTGCTTGTAATAATGTAGTCAACTCTATCATGGAACTATTTAAACCGCCTAAATGGCCCCTAGATGCGAGTGAACGAATGAATACTTGTGGATGTAAGTACCAATCCTTCATACGAATTCGATCCCCTAAAATGGCCCCTTTATGAAAAGGCGAAGAAGGATCAACCGAAAGCACGGCCACTTTTTTTCCTGCTGCAACCCACTCTCCCAATAAGGCTGCAATCAAGGTACTTTTACCTGCTCCAGGAGGGCCGGTGATGCCAGTGATTGGAATGGCTTTAGGAGTCAATTTGGCCAAATAGGTTTCCGACCCTTCCACTTTATTTTCTATTTGTGAAATGGTTTTTGCCAACAATAAAAAATTGCCTTCTGCAACACCTTTTGTAATATCAATGATGTCAAACATTTAGGAGCGAATGATTTTGTAATTTCTAAAATCAAAAGGACGAATACCTGTCCATTTTTCAAAATAGTATAAAATAAATTTTTTGAAGGATAATTTCTTTTTGGAAACATCTAAATCAATAGCCCAGTTTTTTCGTTCAATCCTGTCTAACATCACATTAGGATGGGTGCCAGTGAAACGTTCCAAAGAATCAAATTCAGAGAAATCATAAAAATCGGGGCTTGCTATTATTTTTTCCATTTGTGCATCGTCATTCCAAAATGCTGCACTCTCTTTTTGTTTTTTACGCATTTGCTCAGGACTTTTCACCCAGCCATAATGATAGATGCTAGCATCGATTGCTGCAACTGGTAATTTTTGTTTACCAATTCTGAAACCTTGTGCATCCCTATAAGCACTTATGGTTTTGTTGTTCCTAATGATTCTTATTTCGTGCGCATACCATTTTCTACTATCCCCTACATAATCATAGGTGCCATAAAAATGTTTGTATTTAAAAAGTAAACCTTGAACAGGTAAATCGTCTTTATATTTTTCACAAGCTGCACGAATGGCTGGATGGTATTTTTCGTGTACGACCTCATCTCCTTGAATATAAAAAGCCCAATCAAAACTTGCGTCAATTAAATGAAATGCTTTATTGGTTTCATCTGCTAAAACCACTCCTCCTTTTCTCAAATCTTTATTCCAAACAGAGTGATGTATTTTAATTTTAGGATCGCCGATGGATTCAATCAATGCAATGGTTTCATCTGTTGAATCTCCAATTAAAACAATCATTTCGTCCACCACAGGTAAAATGGAACGAATGGCTTCCAAGATCGGAAAGTCATTCACCACTGCATTTTTTATAATTGTAAACCCTGCAACCTTCATATTCACTTATTTGATCTTCAAATAACCGAAATCTTTTGCAACTTGCCTATTGTTTTACCTAAAGTTTGCTTGAAAGCAATTAATTTTGAGTTACTAAAATAATTATGTCTACAACAATTTGTTTCGATTTTGGCAACACCCGATTAAAAGCAGCAATTTTTAAGGGCAATCATTTGGAAAAATTGGAGCTACTAGAAAATGATCCACTGTTAGCAGTTCAAAAATTATTAGACCAATACAAGCCCAGTAAAACATTACTTTCATCAGTGATTCATCACAATCAAGCCATAGAAAGCTTATTGACCGAGTACGGACCATTTCATTTATTGGGGCCAACCACCAAACTAAATTTTACCACCCCTGTAGGTAAGCCAGAAACCATTGGAGCAGATCGTTTAGGGCTGGTTGCTGCTGCTGTGGATTTATACCCCAATCAGCATAGTCTTGTTATTTGCCTTGGCACTTGTATCACCTATAATTTTGTCAACAATCGAGGACAGTTTTTAGGAGGAAGTATCTCACCAGGCATGCAAATGCGTTTTAAATCTATGAATGATTTAACGGCACTTTTGCCATTAATTGACCCAGCACCAAGCTTTGGTTTGGTAGGCTATGATACCAAAACCAACCTACTTTCTGGGGTCGTTTTAGGGATGTCAGCTGAAATTAATGGCATAATTGACGCTTATGAAGCCAAATACAGCAACTTTAACGCCCTATTAACCGGTGGAGACCTTAGTTATTTTGTACCTCACTTAAAAAGAAGGATATTTGCCGACCCAAATTTAATATACAAAGGACTATATGCGATTAGCGAAAAAAATACTTAGGTTAACCCCGTTCATTGGACTTTTCTGTTTTATAGCCCCTTTAAAGGCTCAGATCAATTCCCCGTTTTCAAGATATGGCGTCGGCAACGAAGTCTACAATAGTCAAAATGCTGCGAACCAAGGAATGGGAGGATTAACCGCTGCCTATACACCCAATATGAATGGCGCTTTTGGTCAAAGTATTAATTTTAATAATCCAGCTTCTTACGGTGGTATTTATATGACCACATTCGATATCGGCATGAACCTCACCAATAGCATCCTTAAAAGAACAACACCTGCAGGAAAAGAAAAATCAACTTATTTAGTACCGAATTATATTGTAGTAGGTGTGCCCATTAGCAAAGTAAAAAAGATTGGATTTGCATTTGGATTAAGACCACTCACACAGATCAATTATTCAGTAAATGATTTTTATTATGACACTAAACTTAGTGATTCAATTTACACCAACTATAAAGGTGAAGGTGGAATCAACCAAGTGTTTCTTGGTGTAGGTAAAAGCTGGAAGCATTTAAGTATTGGAATGAACACAGGCTATAATTTAGGCAGAAAAAAAATAGATGTTGTAAAGGCGATTTTATTCAATAACGATTCTACTTATTTTAATCAATCTTTATCTAGAACCAATACAAGTTTTGGTGGTGTATTTTTAAACTTGGGTGTACAAGGCGAATTTCCATTATCAAGTTCATCCAACGCAGTCACAAAAGACAAAACTGAATATTCCCTTAGTTATGGTGGCACGTACACCCTTGATCAAAAATTGAGTGGGAAACAAGACATCTTAAGATCCAATGGTACTTTTACAACTTCACAAGAAACAGCAGTAGATACGGCGCTTTATCAAAAAGATATTAGTGGGAAAGTAGAATTACCAAGTACCATGACAGCAGGGATTGCATTACATAAAAAAGTAACAACGGTTAGAGGTAGTTATGATCAATGGGTAATTGGTCTTGAATTGAATCAGTCTAATTGGAAGGATGTATACAAATTTTATGGCGCAACAGACCAAGTGCGCAATACCACTATGTTACGTGTTGGAGCTCAGTTATGTCCTAATCCATTTGCATTTGAAAGTTATTGGTCTTCAGTCACCTACCGATTTGGATTCTTTAGTGGTAACGATTATATCAATATCAACAATAACGGATTAAAGGTGAGTGGACTAACAATGGGTTTAGGATTGCCTGTAAGAAAATACCGTTCTTATGATTACCAATTCACTTTATTGAATCTTGCTTTACAAATGGGGCAAAGAAGTGGAAGTAGTTCTAATTTTAAAGAAAATTTTGTTCAATTTACTGTGGGGTATAGCTTGAGTGACGTTTGGTTCAATAAACGTAAGTATGACTAATACAACCCAATATACCATATTGAAAATAGCAGTTGCTTGTTTGAGTAGCTGCTTTTTTATGGCTTCATGCGAGAACGATGTGGATGCAGTAAAATCATTGGGAGCTAGAGTTAGCGGGATTGATGTAGGAAAAGATGTTGCAATCTATGTAAGTAATGATGGAAAATTAGGTGCTAAATTAACTGCTCCACTCATGAATCGTTATTTAGTAGACAGTAGCAAAATGATTGAGTTCCCTAAATCAATACATGTAGATTTTTATAAGGATAGTACCCAAATAGAAAGCCAACTTTCAGCTAAGTACGCAAAATATAAAGAAGCAGAAAATATTGTCTTTTTAAAAGACGATGTGATTATTTTTAATATCCTTGGAGATACCTTATGGTGTAAGGAAATGTATTGGGATCAAAATACAGCAAAGTTTTATACCAATCAGGATGTGGTAGTGAAGCAACACAATCCATTGGCTAAAATTTATGGGAAAGGACTAGAGGCCAACCAAAATTTGACAGACATTCGTATCTTTAAACCACAATCAAACAGTTATGCTATTGTTCAAGATAGTAGTAATTTAAACCCTTAAAATAAAGCAGATGGACTATAGGAAAATGGGCAAAACAGGGCTCCAATTAAGTACATTAAGTTTCGGAAGCTGGGTGACATTTCACAAGCAAATAGACGACCGTATTGCAGATGAATTAATGGGCATTGCTTATGATGCAGGTGTGAACTTTTTTGACAATGCAGAAGTGTATGCAGCAGGAGAAAGCGAGAAAATGATGGGACGTGTATTAAGTCAAAAAAAATGGGATAGAACCTCGATCGTACTATCTTCAAAAGCCTATTTTGGATGGAGGGGAAAAGCCAATAAGCCAAATCAAACAGGGTTAAGCAGAAAGCATTTAACCGAAGCCTGTCATGAAGCATTACAACGACTTCAAACAGATTACTTAGATTTATATTTTTGTCATCGTCCAGATAAAACAACCCCTATTGAGGAAGTGGTGCAAACCATGAATACTTTAATCCAACAAGGAAAAATATTGTATTGGGGTACCAGCGAATGGAGTGGTGTAGAAATTATGGAAGCACATAGAATTGCAGAAAAATTTAGATTGATTGGACCTTCCATGGAACAACCACAGTACAATATGTTTGAACGCGCTAAAATGGAAAATGATTTTGTAGAAATCTTCAAAAACGTAGGCATGGGCACCACTATTTGGAGTCCATTGGCGTCTGGATTGTTAACTGGTAAATACAATGATGGTATACCTGAGGGATCAAGATTACAAATTGAAGGGTACGAATGGTTAAGAGACAGGATGTTGATGCAAGATAAAATTGAAAAAGTAAAGCAATTGGGCGCTTTAGCAAAAGCATTGAAAGTAAGTACTGCATCATTGAGTATTGCATGGTGTATTAAAAATCCAAATGTATCTACAGCAATTTTAGGTGCTACCAATAAAACACAATTGTTAGACAATTTAACTGCACTAGAAACCGCTACTTTATTGACACCCGAAATCATGACTCAGATTGAAGGTATCATTGATACTAAACCTGTATTGCCAGAATGGTAATCAGGTATTTTTAATTTAAAAACAAACTATGATTTTTGCCATTGTTGCTTCTGTGATTTTAATTGGTTTTTTCTCAGGCTATGAGATTGGCTTTGTAAGTGCCAATCGCCTTAGTTTGGAATTAAAGAAAAAACAAGGCAGCAGGTCTGGTAAAATCATTGCTGGCTTTCTTGAAGCACCAACTCAATTTATTGGTACATGCTTAATAGGACTCAATATTTCATTGGTTGTCTTTGGTATATTATTTGAAGAATTATTGCACACCCATATTTGGAGTAAATTTGGACTGGGAGATGGTGCTATTTTAGTGGGTAATACCATCGTTTCCACCTTTGTTATTTTATTCATAGGAGAGCTTGTGCCAAAAGCGATGTTCAAAGCTAGAGCCGCCTCTTTAATCAATACGTTTGCGCCAGTAGCACAATTTTTCCATATCTTATTTAAGCCACTTACTGTGATTTTAGTGAATACTGCTCAATGGGTTTTAAGTAATTTATTACAAGTGAAAATGGTGTATAAAAAAGAAGCTTTTACAAAAGTCGATTTAGCTCATTTTGTACAGCAAACCAATGCACATAAGGAACAACAAGACCTTAACACCGACTTATTTGAAAATGCATTGAGCTTGCCTGATATCAAAGTGCGCAAATGTTTGGTACCAAGGACCGAAATTATTGGCGTTGATATCCTAACACCTATTGCTGAATTAAAGGCGCTATTTATCGAAACAAAATTGAGTAAACTCATTGTCTATAATGATACGCTAGATAATATTGTTGGGTATGTACACCAATTGGATTTATTTAAAAAGCCATCAGAAATTAAAGCCATCTTACACCCTATTTTATTGGTGACTGAAAGTATGAATGCAGCAGACTTGATTAATTTATTCTCTAAAAAAAGAAAGAGTATTGCATGGGTCGTAGATGAATTTGGTGGGACAGCAGGAATCGTGACCATGGAAGATGTGTTGGAAGAAATCTTTGGCGAAATCAATGACGAATATGATGAACAAGAGTTTTTAGAAAAGAAGCTTTCTGCCAATGAATATATTTTTAGTGGTAGATTAGAATTGGACTATCTATACGAAAAATATGGTATCGACTTTGCCGCCGACAGTGCAGAGACTTTGAGTGGTTACCTCATCCATAAACACGAAGCGATTCCTAAAGTGCGAGAAGTGATTCATTTAAGCCATTTTGATGCTGAAATACTGTTAGTGAGCGATACAAGAATTGAGAAAGTAAAACTCACAATCCACTAGTATAATTTTTTAGTTTTTACCTCTTCATTTCGCCCTAGAAGCCTTAACTTTAGGCTTCATTCTGTATAATCCATGGCACTATTTGATCGTTTAAATCCAAAAGATGGTTCAGAGATGTCTTTTATAGATCATCTCGAAGTTTTAAGAGGTACCATTGTAAGGTCAGCAGCTGCAATTTTAGTAATGGCCTTGGTGATTTTTATCAAGCGTGATTGGGTGATGGATAATATTATTACAGGACCTATCCAACCAGATTTTATTACCTATCGTAAATTTTGTGAATTCAGTCATTGGCTTGGCTTAGGAGATGCATTGTGTATGCCTGCTGTTAAAGTAACCATGCAAAGTACCACCTTTGGTGGACAATTTTTAAGTAGTATAAGCATGGCCATCGTGGGTGGTATCATTGCCGCTTTCCCTTTTATATTCTATCAATTTTGGGCCTTTGTCAAACCAGCTTTAAAAGAAAATGAATTAAAGAATACAAGATTCATGATTTTTTGGGTTTCCTTCTTTTTCTTCTTAGGAGCAGCTTTTGGATTTTTTATACTAGGCCCATTCACATTTAATTTCTTAGCGAGTTTTCAATTAGGCACCAAGAATGTCATCAGGACCATGCCTACTTTTTCTGATTACTTAGATAATTTAACCAATTTAATTTTAGGTTGTGGTATCGCTTTTGAATTACCAGTGTTGGCTTTTTTATTAACTAAAATTGGTCTTGTCACGCCTAAATTTTTAAGTAGTACCAGAAAATATGCAGTCGTTGTAATTTTGATTGTTGCTGCATTCATTACACCTAGTCCAGATTGGTATAGCCAGACATTGGTCTTTATCCCTTTATATTCCTTATTTGAGTTAAGTATTATCATATCAAGATGGGCCTATAAATCAGTGAAGCAGGCAGATGCGGAGTGGGAATAATAATGATAAACATAAGTTAGCAACCAATTAAAATCGATTCATATGGCGTATGTTTTTGATCCTACTAAACCTATCGCATTAGGCGCAGATCACGCTGGCGTAGCTTATAAACAAGAAGTAAAAGAGTGGCTCGAAAAAAAGGGGTACCAAGTTAAAGATTTTGGGACCTATTCTACCGATTCAGTGGATTATCCAGATTTCGCCCATCCAACTGCAACCAGTGTTGCTTCTGGAGAAGCTGCTTTTGGTATATTATTTTGTGGATCTGCCAATGGTGTAGCCATTACAGCCAACAAACATGCAAACATCAGAGCAGGTTTATGCTGGTTGCCTGAGGTGGCTCAGTTAACAAGACTGCATAATGATGCAAACATGATTTGTGTGCCTGCAAGATTCGTGAGTATGGAGTCTGCGATTGAAATGATTGATCTATTTATGACCACCCCATTTGAAGGAGGAAGACATCAAGGTAGAGTAAATAAGATCGCTTGTTCCTAATCTAATTTGGAGAAAAATAACTACATTTAATTTAACTATTGTCACTTAAAATAAATCAATATGCGTAAAATTTTCATTGTACTACTAAGTTTGAGTATTGGGTTTGTGAATGCACAAACTATTGATGCCAACACTGCAGCTAAAACCATTACAGCAGCAGGCTTAAAGAAACACCTAAGCATTATAGCTGGTGAAGAAATGCAAGGTAGAGAAACTGGAACAGAAGGAGAAAGAAAAGCGGCTAGCTATTTAGTGAGCCAATACAAAAAAATGGAACTAACTCCTGGCAACGCCGGATCTTACAGAATGCCATTTAATTTGTATCAAGATAAGTTGACTACATCAAGTTTAAAAGTCAACGGCACAAGCTATACTTTAGACAAAGATTTTTGGATCAGCGCAGCAGCTGCACCACAAACATTATTTACAAGCAGTGAATTATTTTTTGTTGGCGCTGAATTCAATGATAAATCTACTTTAGATGTAAAAGGTAAATTATTAATCAGCACAGAAGGAAAAGAAAGGGCTATGAGCAAAACAATGGCAGCACAAAAATTAGGTGCCATTGGAATTATCAATATTGCAAAAACAAATCCAACAATGCCAAGTAACTTAAGTGGCAGATTGGCTTTTGCTGCGAACACCAATACTTTTGTAAGTATGACTGTTTCTAAAACGGTTGGTGCTGCATTATTAGGTGGAACAAAAGAATTCAGTGATCAAGAATGGGAAACCATCCCTGTTGGCAAATATACAGCTGCTATCGAATGGACCGCGGACAGAACAAGTGCCACAGTACCAAGTGCCAATGTGATTGCTTATATTCCAAGTAAAGAAAAATCTGACGAGTATTTATTTATCACAAGTCATTATGACCACGAAGGTGTTAAGAATGGTGTGATCTACTATGGTGCCGATGACGATGGATCAGGCACTACAGGTGTATTAGCAATTGCGGAAGCATTTGCACAAGCAAGAAAAAAAGGATTTAGTCCAAAAAGAAACATTGTGTTCATGAATGTATCAGGTGAAGAGAAAGGCTTGTTAGGCTCTAAATATTATGGAGAGCACCCTATTTTCCCAATGGAAAAGACGACTGCCGATTTAAATATTGATATGATTGGTCGTATAGATCCAACTTACAAAGGAGATTCAATGAACTATGTATATGTCATTGGAGAAGATAAATTAAGTAGTGATTTACAGCCTATCACTGATAAGGTGAATAAAAACTACAATATGGAATTGGATAGAAGATTCAACGATCCTAAAGATCCAAATCGTTTTTATTACAGAAGCGATCATTACAATTTTGCTGCAAAAGGCGTACCTGTAATTTTCTACTTTAATGGAACACACGCAGATTACCATAAACCAACAGATAGAGTGGAGAAAATCAATTTTGATTTGATGGAAAAAAGAGCAAGAATCATTTTTGAAACTGCTTGGGAAATGGCTACAAGAGAAGAGCTGTTAAAGCGCGACATGCCATTGAATATGCCAGCTACACGATAGTCGAATAAAGCCCTTTTACTAAAATGCCCCTTATTGCTAAGGGGCATTTTTATTTCTTATGTATTTTATACAATATTAGCGTTTGAAATAAATACTCATCCGAGCGAGTGTTCGAGCTTGCGAGCGTGAGCGAGGATTAGGTATTTTTTCAAAAGCTAAACATTACTGACCAAGTATATAAGAGAATATCAATGGCACGACAATCGTGGCATCACTCTCTACAATAAATTTAGGTGTATGAATATCTAATTTACCCCAAGTAATTTTTTCGTTTGGAACCGCACCAGAATAAGATCCGTAAGAAGTGGTACTATCACTAATTTGACAGAAATAACTCCAAAAAGGTACATCATGCCACTCAAGATCTTGGTACATCATCGGTACCACACAGATAGGGAAATCACCAGCGATACCGCCACCCACTTGGAAGAAACCTACGCCTTTACCACCACTATTTGCTCTATACCATTCTGTTAAATAAATCATGTATTCGATACCGCTTTTAACCGTCGCTGCTTTTAATTCATTTTTAATGACATAGCTAGCAAAGATATTTCCAGTCGTACTATCCTCCCATCCTGGTACAACAATTGGAATGTTCTTTTTGGCAGCAGCTACCACCCAGCTATCCTTAGGATCAATTTCATAGTATTGCTCTAACTCACCGCTCAAAATAACTTGATACATAAACTCATGCGGGAAATAACGCTCCCCTTTTACTTCAGCTTCTTTCCAGAACTTAACAATATGCTTTTGCAATCTTCTAAATGCTTCCTCTTCTGGAATACAAGTATCCGTCACACGGTTGTAATGGTTTTCTAATAAATCCCACTCATCTTGTGGTGTTAAGTCTCTATAATTAGGGACACGTTTATAGTGGCTATGTGCTACAAGGTTCATTACATCTTCTTCTAAATTGGCACCAGTACAGCTGATGATGGCAATTTTATCTTGACGGATCATCTCCGCTAAGCTAATACCTAACTCGGCAGTACTCATGGCACCCGCTAAACTCACTAACATCTTTCCCCCTTCTAATAAATGGGTTTCATAACCTTTAGCAGCATCTACTAAGGCAGCAGCATTAAAATGTCGATAATTATGCTCTATAAACTGTGAAATTGGTCCTTTGCTCATGTCATTTGATTTGGTGCAAAAGTAATTTATTTAAGCAGATTTGCCCAATTCATCTAAGATGTTCCTAAGACAAAAATTTTGTACCTTGAGGCTCAAATTAAACAACATGAATACAAAAAAATATGGCCCTTGGATCGTGGCCTTAATGATTATCGCACCATTTGTATATGCAGCTCTGATATTCCCTCAATTACCAAGTGAAATTCCGACCCATTTTAATATCAATGGAAAGGCAGATGCTTGGGGTGGACCATCTAGTATATTTTTAGGACCAGGGATTATGGGTGCTGTGAGTGTCTTTACTTATATATTAATGACGAATCTAAAAACATTTGATGCCAAAAAATACGATCAAGCGAACGATCAGCTTTATGGTAATTTTGCCCTTTTGACCGTCGCCTTTTTAAGTATTTTAAGTACAATCATCATCTATTCATCTACCCATGCCGATCAAATCAATGTAGGTAAATTAATCCTCCCATTAGTTGGATTGTCTTTTGCTGGAATAGGTTGGTATATGCCCAAGTTCAAACAAAATTATTTTGTAGGATTTAAATTGCCTTGGACTTTAGAAAGTGAAACCAACTGGAATGAAACACATAAAGTAGCAAGTACATATTGGATTTACGGTGGCTTATTCCAAGCAGTTGTTACTTTAATATTACCAATGAAATTTGGTCTAATTGGTTTTATGTTGGCCACCGCAGTGATGGTCATTGTTCCAGCGGTATTTTCATATCGTATGTTTAAAAACGGCAATCAAATAAATAATCCGAATTAAACATTCTAACTAATTAACACCAATTAAGATGAGTCATAAAAATAATTTAGGAACTAAATTTATTCATGCTGGAGCGCATCCAGACCCTAGTACTGGCGCCATTATGACGCCGATTTATCAAACATCTACCTACGTGCAATCCGCACCTGGTGTGCATCAGGGCTATGAATATGCAAGAAGTCAAAACCCAACAAGGTTCGCCTTAGAAGAAGCTTTTGCAGTGATAGAAAATGGAAAATTTGGATTGGCTTTTGCAAGTGGTGTAGCCGCAACAGACGCGGTGATGCGTTTATTAGTTCCAGGAGATGAAGTCGTTGCAGCGCATGATATGTATGGTGGATCCTTCAGGTTATTTTCCAAAGTGCACGAGAAGATGGGCATTAAATTTATTTATGTAGATACTTCTGATGTAAACAATGTCGCAGCTGCGATGACAGATAAGACCAAATTAATTTGGGTAGAAACGCCTACCAATCCTTTGATGAATATCACAGATATCGAAGCGGTATCAGCCATTGGCAAGCAATACAACTGCATTGTTTGTGTAGACAATACATTCGCCTCTCCTTATTTACAAAATCCATTGGACCAAGGCGCCACCATTGTAATGCATTCTGCTACTAAATATTTAGGTGGTCATAGCGATGTAATACAAGGCTGTTTAATGCTGAATGATCAAACCCTAAGAGACCAATTGTATTTTATACAAAAAAGTACAGGCGCTGTTCCAGGACCACAGGATTGTTTCTTAGTATTAAGAGGGATTAAAACATTGCATGTAAGAATGCAAAGACATTGTGAAAATGGTGAAAAAGTAGCGGCCTATTTACGTCAACACCCAAAAGTAGCAAAGGTATACTGGTGTGGCTTTACAGACCATCATAACCACGATATTGCTAAAAAACAAATGCGTGGATTTGGGGGCATGATGAGCTTTGTATTAAAAGACGACAGTGTTGCTGCAGCAACAAAAGTATTGTCAAGTACCAAAATATTTTCATTGGCCGAAAGTTTAGGCGGCGTAGAATCTTTGATCAATCACCCTGCAAGTATGACCCATGCCTCTATTCCACGTGAGCAAAGAATCGCCAATGGATTAGCAGATGGATTAATACGCTTGAGTGTAGGGATTGAAGATGCAGAAGATATCATTGCAGATTTAGCACAGGCCATTGGATAATGAACCCTGCCATCAAACAATTACTCGATCAAAAAGTAAAGCAATACAACCATATTGACTTTATCGAAAAAGATCCCATTTGTATACCGCATTTATTTACAAAGCAGCAAGACATTGAGCTTGCTGCTTTTTTTGCCGCCATCTTTGCTTGGGGCAACCGTGCCACCATCATTCAAAAGAGTAAGGAACTACTTACAAGAATGGACCATGCACCTTTTGAATTTTGCACCCAACACCAAGCAAAAGATGTAAAAAAATTAATGGGTTTCGCGCATCGCACTTTCAATGACACCGATTTATTGTATTGCATGGCTTTTTTTAAACTACATTATGCCACACATCAAAGTTTAGAGACCGCTTTTTTCAAAGACTACAAAACTGGAAAGCATTTAAAGACTGTAGAAGCTGGGTTGATCAATTTTAAACATTACTTTTTTTCATTAGAGGATGCACCTCATCGTACCAAAAAACATATTGCTTCTCCCGAAAACGGATCCACTTGTAAAAGATTGAATATGTTTTTTAGGTGGATGGTGCGCAAGGATCAACATGGGGTTGACTTTGGCTTGTGGAAAGCCATCAAGCCTGCAGATTTAATTATACCTATCGATGTGCATGTGGCTAGGGTGTCTAGGACTTTTGGGTTGATCTCTCGTCCTCAAATAGATTGGTTGACTGCGATTGAATTAACCGATTATTGCCGAACTTTAGATCCAAGAGATCCTGCCAAATACGACTTCGCCTTGTTCAGCTTAGGTGTTACAGAAAAAATTAAATAAAAATTGCCCTATGGAAAAAGCATTGTCAGAAATCGAACAATTGGCACCAAATGATTTAATTGCCTACATCAATGAATGCATCCAAAAAGATTTTAATAAGCTGGTGCAATTACTATACCGCATTGATGTATCTGAAGCAAAATTAAAATCCATTTTGCAATTAAACCCAAACGAGGATGCAGCAAAATTGATTGCAGCAGTCATTGTAGAAAGATTAGCTGCTACCAAAGCAGCAAGAGCCCGTTTTAGTTCGACAGGTAAAATAGATGCACCCGATACAGAAAATAATGACCAGCATGATCAAGACCTTGAGCGATTCTGATTCCTATAAATCACCCAACTGAGGACGTAGCACCATATCTTCTACCACTGCTTGAGGACTTAATTGTGTCGCTGCATAAATCATTTTAGCAATATCATCCGCTTCCATAATACGCTCTTCCGATACACCAGAGCCCTTCCAACTATTGGTAAAAGTGGCGCCAGGACAAACAGCGGTGACTTTAATGCCCTTGTCTTTTAATTCCAATCTTAGGTTGGTAGAAAAACCTAACAGCGCATATTTAGAAATACTATAAGATCCGCCGTGTGGATAGGCTTGTAAAGATGCGATAGAACAGATATTAAAAATATGTCCCTTTTTTGCTTCCATCATAGCAGGCAATAAGTCTCGTGTCAAATGATAAGCCGAAAATAAATTGGCATTCAATTGGGCTTCTAATTGTCCATCCGCTTCGTCTTGTAATTGACCAGGTAAAAAATAACCCGCATTGTTGACCAATACATCTGGGGTGGTTCTTGCTAGAACCCATTCAGAAAAACAATGCACTTGTTCTTTTATAGATAAGTCTGCATGCACAAATTCCACTTTGATAGATGGATACGCTTTTTGTATGGCTTCAGCAGCATTGGCTAAATCGGCTGGTGTTTTGCTTGTTAGATACAGATTGTGTCCTGCCGCTGCAAACGCGTTTGCAATAGCAAACCCTATTCCTTTAGAAGCACCAGTAATAATGATATTCATAAATTCATACTTTACTAGATAAAGATAGCAAGCAAAATGGTAATTTAGCAGTTCAATGACTATTTCATCCAATCCTCATGGCGTATAAAGACCTGTTTTTTGATTTAGACCACACCCTTTGGGATTTCGAGACCAATTCGAAGGAAACCATTCAAGAACTATATAATACGTATCGTTTAGCCAACTTAGGCATTGTCGATTTTGATGGATTTTACAACACTTATTCGGCACATAACCACCGTTTGTGGGACCGATATACCAAGGGCTTTATCAAACAAGAGGAATTAAGATGGAAAAGGGTGTATTTAAGTTTATTGGATTTTAAAGTAGCCAATGAAACCTTAGCAAAGGAAATGTCTCAGGCATATTTAGAGATTCTGCCAAATAAAAAACATTTATTTCCTTACACCATCGAGATTTTAGACTACTTAAAAGAGAAGGACTATAAAATGCACCTCATCACCAATGGTTTTGAATCGGTGCAATTTAAAAAAATAAAAAATTCAGGAATAGCAGATTATTTTATCGAAGTCATTACTTCAGAAGCAAGTAATAGTTTAAAACCTCAAAAGGAAATTTTTGAATACGCTTTAAGGAATGCCAATGCCACTGTTGCAGAAAGTATGATGATTGGAGACAATGAATCTGCAGACATACAAGGCGGGATCAATATGGGGATGGACACTATTTTTGTCAACCATATTCAAGCTACACCAACCATTCCTGCGACTTATACGATCACGCATTTAAAAGAATTGGAAACAATCTTATAAGCACCTACTTATTGTATTACCATCTTGCTAAAACAGTCACACCGCCTTTTACAGTATCACCAATTTTGCAATCAATTTGGGCGTCAAGTGGTATTAATAAATCTACCCTGCTACCAAATTTAATAAACCCATACTCATCACATTGATTAAAGGATGAACCAACAGCAGCATAGTTACAAATTCTTCTTGCAAGTGCACCTGCGATCTGCTTTAATAAAATAGCGCCCTTTTCATTTTCCACTACAACAGACCATCTTTCATTATCTGTAGAAGACTTAGGATGCCATGCCACTAAAAATTTTCCAGGATGGTATTTGTTGTAAATAATATTTCCAGCTACAGGCATACGATTCACGTGCACATTCGCAGGACTCATAAACACAGAGACCTGAATTCTTGGTGTTGTATAAAATTCATCTGGCATCACTTCCTCAATCACCACCACTTTCCCATCTGCAGGAGCCACAATTGCAGAAGCGTCCATCGTTAAGGTACGGCTAGGCATTCTAAAAAAGGAGACGATGAATAAAAAGAAGGTTACAGTAATTATAAATACTAACCAAGCCAGCAAAGCACTTATTGGAAATAAATAAGAGAAATTAATTAAATTCAAAAGACCCACAACAAATGCAACCAATGCAATCGTAGCTGTTCCTTCTCTGTGTATGGTCATAAATAACAATTTGGCCAAAGGTAATTCATCTAAAAGATAAATTGAAGCAATATCCAAACAAATGGCCCTGCAAACAAGATAGAATCAAATCGGTCTAAGAAGCCACCATGTCCAGGCATCATACTACCACTGTCTTTCACGCCAGCTAAACGTTTTAATTTGCTTTCAAAAAGATCCCCCAAATTCCCCATCACAGATGCCACAAAAGTGATCATATAGAGGTACTTAGTCGCGATAGGAATATATTGACCTGCAACAGTAGATAATATCACAACAGATAAAATAATGCCAGCAATGGTGCCCTCCCATGTTTTTTTAGGAGAGATGGAAGAGATGGGCGTTCGCCCAATAAATGAACCAACAATATACGCCATGGTATCATTCACCCAAACTGTCACAATCACTAAAATAGGCACCATCAATTCTATGTTTGGAAAAAACATGGCCATCGCTGAATTTAAAAACATACCTCGCATGGCATAAAACAAGGATAGACTTATTGAAATATAGATGAACCCAAAAAAACTAATGGCAACATTTTTGACCTCTGCTTTTTTTGCAAATACATCTGCCACCATCATCAAGACCAACGCAACTGGCATTGCTTTCAAACCCATCCACCTTAAACCAATCCCTTGAAAATTGGCAGGCAAACTATTTTTTATAAAATCGGGTAATGCAATATCCGTAGGCGCTAAACTCGTCATCATCAGTGTGCCCACCACCAAGGCACCCCATTGATGCATTTTTGAAATCTGATTGTAGGAAGGAAAAATAATACGCATTAATTTTTGGTACTCATATAAACAACCCACTTGAATCACCAGAAATAAAGCAAAATAGGACCAGTTGTTAAAAAGTAGGCCACCTAACATGATGCATACAAATACAATCGCAGACAATACCCTCACTTTAAAAACAGAAAAATTAAACGCCATCTGTCGTTTTTTTAAGTTGTTTAAATAAAATAAACAATGCCATCAATCCTACGATGACCCAATAATAAGTCAGGTTAGAGTCCATGACTTGGTCAATTTTTTTAGGATTATTTCTTACTGCATATAAAGCAGACACACCAATCGCATTGTTCACAAAATGCATTAAGATTGGCAACCAGATTGTTTTTGTATAATAATAAATCAAGCCAAGTACAATACCTAAAGACATTCTTGACAAAAAACCAAAATAAGAAAAATGAAATGCGCTAAATAACATAGCAGTAATCACAATCGCCAAGATGGGTTTACCCGACCAGTCTGTAATGATTTTTTGCAGTGTTGCTCTAAAATACAATTCCTCTACAATGGCTGGTACCACAGCTATTGCCGCAATTGCAAGTAGCAAATCCCAAATGGATCGCATTTGCGTCATCGACATCAAAGCTTTTTTATATTGCGCTTCTAAATCTGTAGCCCAATTCCGAATGCTAGTAGAAAAAGTAATTTTATCTGTGAGGTCTCCTAATGCACCGCTCAGTATGAGTCCTGTGAAAGCTAGTAAAATAACAATTCCTACTTGTTTTTCGGAAGTAATTG
>Ga0214921_10005491_pt1 | contig 17917 bp, 30 predicted proteins | sample LL1505_MetaG_FD_177992 | JGI IMG/M metagenome (GOLD analysis project Ga0214921, IMG submission 177992) | Freshwater microbial communities from Lake Lanier, Atlanta, Georgia, United States - LL-1505 | ecosystem: Environmental > Aquatic > Freshwater > Lake | place: USA: Georgia | collected...
ATCAAGGTACCTTGATGTTGTTCTAATCTAGTATTGAACTATGCGAAATTTGGTACACGGTACGGGAATCGAACCCGTCTTACTAACGTGAAAGGCTAGTGTCCTAAACCGATAGACGAACCGTGCATGCTATATGAAAACACACTTCGGATACTGTACTAAACAGTGAACTATCCAACACGGCCTATGCCGCTGAAGCGTGTTTACATATAGGGCCTTGCACTCGACAAGGCCTATATGACATGTATCTTTTTAACGAACCACCAACTAGTCTCGATCGACTGTGTTGTTAGATTGGCTGGGCTCTGCCCATTTAATACTTCCTGCTCAACTTTTTGCATTTCTGCGTGTCTTGCGTTTTGAAGTAACCTTATTTCCTAACTAGCCTCTAGTATAACACTTCTGTCATTATTGGTCTAGCACAAAAAGAAAAACCCGCCTAGAAAGCGGGTTTTTGCTTGAGTAGTACTTTTGTATTAGGTACCACCGCTCCCGCTGTTTAATCTGTAGGCCAGCGCCTCACGTGTATAATCATGTGAGGGTATCTCAAAGGACAGTTGGGCGTTTTGCTTGTTCATAGTGTATTATATATGACAGTGAGTCGAAAGTCAATGATTTGTTAGATGTCTTTTGCCAATTTATGTTCTTCCGGGTGGAAGTTTTGTAGTACCAAGTTGACGTTCAAACGAACCGGGTCCTGCCAAGTCTGCGGGCAAGGGTGGTGGAACATAACGTTCCTTTGGCGGCTTCCGGCCAAATATTGCTTCGTGACGTGCAGCCAGTTCTTCTTGACTGACCACTGATGGACGGGGTCGTGTGCCTTTGCTCATGTTGTTCTCCTCAATTGTGTAGTATACACAAAGACAAAAGGCCCGTCAAGGCCTTTTGGTTATATTAGGCTAGTAATGCATAAAAATTAGTTTGCGATATAAATACACCAAGGGGAATTAAAATGCAAGGATTCATTTATATTTGGCGTGATAAAATTAGAAACATGTATTATGTTGGATCCCATGACGGAACTATAGATGATGGATACATTTCGTCTTCACATTGGCTCACCGCTGAAGTTAGATACCGACCAGCAGACTTTAAGCGCAGGATTTTAAAATATGTTGATTTACTAAACTTAAAATTAGAAGAATATAAATTTATAAATCTAATCAAAGATGACGAGTTCGGAAAAAAATACTACAACTTGAAGCAAGGAAAGCCAAAAGGCATTGCCCCATGGAATAAAGGTAAAACAGGAGTGTATTCTCCTGAGCATAGAAAACGTATATCAGAATGGCGAACTGGCGTTGCAACTACAAAAGGAAAAACGAATCCACAAGCAGCAGATAATGGCCGAAAAGGTGCCGCTAAACTATCTGCCAGAGTTAAAGGAAGAACGCGACTTTACAAGGAAGATGGAACATGGACTTGGCAATACCCATAAAAATAGGGACCGCAGTCCCTATTGCTATTTTTGATTACAAGGTATAACTACCTCGCTTGTTGGGTGCTCACGCAGCCATCAAGAATTTTTCATCGTTTGCAGATAAAAGTTTTGCTTGATTAACGGTCATCGCCTACCGTGCTGTCCACTTCAATACTTCTGACCCAATCGATAGCCTGGTCACCCCCACCTAAATATACCTTATACACTTAGGTGGAGGTGGCGGGAGTCGAACCCGCGTCTTGAATCCATTTTTATCGGCTTCATACAGCAATAACTTAATTACCAAAAACTTGTGTAAACACTCGTCCTCGATAGTTAAATGTCACAGTCTCACCTTGTTGCATGGTAACTGGCACCATGTCACACACTTGCTTGGTCACTGTTTGTTGTTGATCTTGTCCAATGCGTTGTCCCACCGAAGCGCCAATGCCGGTGCCCAGCACAGTGGCCACGTCACGTCCAAAGCCACGTCCCACTTGATGTCCAATCACACCGCCGGCCACAGCGCCAAGCACAGTGCCAACGCCGCTGTTGTTTTCAACAGCATTGACCACATGACATTGTTGTTGTTGCACAGTGACATAGCGAGGTTGTGTGCTGACCACGTATACATCTTGTGCCAACACTACACCTGACACCAACAACAAACCAAATAAGATTTTTTTCATAACTACTCCTCAACACCTTCAAAAACTTGATCAAACCACTCCTGGGCTTGTTTTTCTGTTTCAAAATACGGACTCACAATGTGTCCGGTATCACCTACATAAAACCAAGTATACGTCCACATCTCAGCATCTCGATATTTGACCAGTTGCATAAAAGTCTCCGTTGACTTTTATTTACACAAACTCCAGGTTTGAGCTATGTCCACAGCCAAATTTTGATAGCTCACAAATGTCACTGCTAGTATTATAACAAAAAACAAGTTTACAGTCAATTTCAACATGTTCATTTTGGTTTTACCAAATGTGGCCAAAGCTGTCCATACTCATCCAACGGTTCAGGATCAAACCGTAGACTGGCAGCCACACGCAGTTGATCATGAGATGTTTCGGGTCTATGTAGTATATTCACATTGATCCAATGAGCCTCATTGGCGTCACATCGACCGATCTCAATCAAACTTTGTGGATCACTTTCGCATGCATTTCTTGCACTTTCTGCACCTATTAAGTAGCTCTCAGTTTCTTTTTGAATCATTTTTCCATCATACCAAACGGTTTGGGTGCCTTTGCAGTTGAACAACGGAATGTTCAAGGCAATGTCTGAGCCTACATCTACATGTGCAGGAAAATTCCGATCTATTACCACAGAAATAAATGCAACCAATCTAAGTTGTAAACCCAGTGTATTCAATTCTTTTAACAGTTGCGGACAGTGCTCATGCACAACTGACATATCACCAAACTCCATATAAGTGCTGGTATACGGAACCAAGCAAAATTTTTTGGTAACAAAAAAAAGTTTTTTTAATTCTTTTTGTATGGTTGATAATGTGGTCGCAGTCAAAGCAGGCTGTTGATACAACCAATCGGGGGTGGTAGATTGATATTTAAAAACCATCTATTGTTTTATCAAATGTGGCCACAATGAGCCATCTGAATTCAATGGTTCAGGATCAAACCTTACACTTGCTGCCACTCTCAATCGATCATGATGAGTTTCGGGTCTGTGCAATATATTCACATTGATCCAATGTGGGACATTGGCATCACAACGTCCAATTTCTACCACTGATCGAGGGTCAGCTACTCTGGATATTTCTGCAACAGCACTGCCTATAGCGTAGGTAGGCAATCCTTGATCTTTGAGCTTGCCATCATACCATACTGTGTGGGTATCATCACAGTTGAACAGTGGAATATTCAATGCGACATCGGCCAACACATCCACATGCGGTGGAAATTCATTTGTAGATTGCACAGAAATAAAAGACACACAACAAAAATTGTCATATAACTCAAGCCTGCGAAATTCATTCATCAATGTAGGACATGTGCTGTGCATGAGTTGTTTGTCTGCAATTTCTACAAAGGTACTGGTATATGGAACAAGACTTTGTTTTCTAGTTGCAGTAAACAGCTTTTGTAATTCTTTTTGTATAGCAGTTAACAATTCTGAATTTAAATCAGGTTGGCAGTAAAGCCAATCAGGTGTGGTTGTACGATGTTTGTATGTCATATGATATTTACTCGCTGGCAGGCTCGTCGGCCACATGCCAACCCAACAGTGCCAAATCTGCGGCAATTTCGTCAGTGACCGTGCCTTCGCCCACAAACTCAGTGTCTTCTTTGGAACCAATGCCTGAGCAGTACCAGTTCATGTAGTCTTCGCCGCAGTTTCTAAAGTCGGCTACAACACCTCCGGCATAACGCCAACTGCATGACCAGTAGGCGTCTTTCAGCACAAGCCAGACATCTTGCTTTTGAAAACTGTTGTTGCATAGTGCGGCATACAGGTTTTGTGCATAGTTGTCACTGCCACGCACCTTGCTTAAGAACCACTCGGCCTGGCTCATGTCGTATTCCATGTTGTTGATTTTGAACTCATCAGAGGCTCGACGCTCGGCTTCTAGTCGAGCCACATTGGCCCGAAAGTCATCAAAAAAGTCGTCTTCGGTGCCTTCACTCTCATGCTGTGGTTCTATAGTGATGTTGCTCATTGCAGTTCCTTTGGTACGAGTAACCGGAGTCGAACCGGTACGCATTCAGCGGCGGATTTTAAGTCCGCTGGGTCTACCTGTTCCCCCATACTCGCATGGTTGTATTTACTGGTCCGGCGTGCAGGAATCGAACCCACATTCATCGGGTAGAAGCCGATTGTATTATCCATTATACTAACGCCAGTGAATTGGTGGGCCGACTAGGAATTGAACCTAGACTCAATCGATTATGAGTCGACTGCTTTACCATTAAGCTATCAGCCCGGTAATGTATTGTAACAGGGAATTTATTTATTGTCAAGCCTGATGCAATCAGGTCAACAGTTCTTTGATGATGTCTGCGGCTATCCTGACCAAGTCAAGATCCACATGCATTTTGTCAGCTATCTCTACCACGTCAAAATGGCGTTCCAACAGCTCGCGTACTTGGTTGATGAAATCTCGGTTCATATATATATATAACGTTTTAGCCCGGTGATCTAGCTAGAGTAATTTTGCCTAACTAAACAGTGCCCAGGCCCAAACCCGCACAAACAGCCAGGCCAGTGCCAAATACCCTGCACCAATCACAGCATCCGAAACAATGCCTGCCCAATCAAACGGCTCCACTTTGGGTGTGCTGAATGGTTTGACCACAGCCGCGCCCATGTGCAGGTCAGTGTGAGCCAGTTCGGTCAGGGGTTTGAATTCCATCAACATCTCATCAGTGAGATCTGGCATGTCAAAGTCGTCATCAAGTGTGGTGGCCATTATTCTAGTCCTAGTGTAGCAGGTGCGTGATCCAAAACGTCACGGCCAGGTTCACGATAAAAATACGCATCTGGGTCTGTGATTGTGATGCTCAAATCCGTGTGCGCCAAATCATAGTCCACAAAATTGTGTTCAGCATCGTACACACGGAAGTAATATTCGCCGTCGATACCGCGTATTAAACATCCTTCAACGCCGGTGGCTTTTGTTGCTGTCATAAATCTTCTCCCCAAGTTCGGTGCCGTTCAGCCACCCACTCTCGACCATCATATTCCTCAATGTACCAGTTGACATCATCGGGGACGTCTACAATCTTCAATTTAGAAAATCTGTTGTCAGCCTCAGTGCCCATAAGCTCAACCACAGCAATCAAGTGCTCATCGTCTCTTGGAATGTTAAGGCTGTGAAAGTTGGAATCTGAGACCCCAGCCAGTTCCCGGTATTTGCTCTCAGCCACGGCACTGAGACCAAAGCCACCATGGCAAGCATTGATTACAATTTTGGTCATAGTTCATCCTCGTACACAGGGTTGGTATCAATCACAACATGTCCAAACTCAAGTTCACCGTTTTGAGAGCCAGTTGCAAACGGCTCAGCAAACTCTTGTACAGCACCCAGGTCCAAGATGTTGTCATACTTGTGGGCACAAATGTCCGACATCAAGATACAACCGATACTGCCTGCGTCTACACTGTATGTATGACCGTATTGATCATAATACTCACCGTCACCGTATGCAGTGCCGTAGATGGCAAACCTACGGCCATCGGGCAACTCAAATTCGCCGTCAGCAATCTTTTCACCTTGTATGATGATGTTGCAAAGTTCGCGCCACTCTTCATTGTCCATGACGTAGCACAAGTCACCAATGTAATACTTTCCTGCGGGCATTGTCATGCTATCTCTCCATCAAATTCACATCCAACATCTGCCCACAGTTCTGGGTTCATCATGTCTGTGTGATAATTACAAATTTCTTGTGCATCCTCAATGGTGGCACATCGGTCCACAGTGGTGCCAACTCGCGCACCTTCAACAGTGGTGTCCCAACGAACCACATCCCAACGATGCATTTTGTCATGCCATTCAACTGTATATTTTATCATGCTGTCTCCCAATCTAGTGTTGTAATTCCTAACTCTGCTCGTCTGTCAATGCCCTCATGTGGGCAGTAGATTTCACTCAGTGTCCAACACTCTCTGAACTCTTTAGAGCGTGAGACCGCATCGGTTGCGGTGTAGAACCCGGCCTCCATCAATCTGGTAAAAATCTTTGTAGGAGCATCCAGTTCAAACACACACTCAGCAGGGTGCATCTGCAAGAACTCTACAACCAGTTCATAGGTCAAATAGAAAGGTTCTGTGCTCATCATGCAGCCTTTCTAAAATAACCGTAGGGCAAGCCCTGCGTAAAAGCAAAATACTCAAAATCGCCATTGGCGTGTTCAGCGTCCATGAGCCATGCAATCACACGCTCACGGTTGGCACCAGTGTGCATGAGGCTGGCTACACGGTCTTCAAACTTGACAATGGCTTGGGCTTCAGCAGTCTTGCGGTCAGCCTCTTCACGCTGGATCACAGCACCCAGGCTGGCAAACTCCTGTTCGAAGTCCTCAAGGGTCCACTGGGTAGTGTCAACACCGCGGGGACGATGGCCATATGCGTCCTTGTACATGTCCCAATAAGTGCATTGGGCTTGCTCAAGTGCAGTCATCTCTTCCCATGATTTGAACTGTTCCATTTGCGACTCCTTTTTGCTTTGTATGCCGTTATTATAGCATTTTGGGAATTATTGGGCAACCGATTTCACACGCACATCAGTGTTCAGCGCAGGTGTGTACTTTTGTATTAACTCACGCTCTAAACGGTGTGCAGTATCTTTGCCACGCACAATGTCCACGATGGCATAGTTTACAGCGGCTTCGCCTGCGGCACGAATTGCTTCGTACAGGTTCCAGCTCTTGTCTTCTGTGCGGGCGCGGTAGATGTGCTTGTTAACACGGCTACGAATAGACATGTTTATGGTGCGCTGAGTTTTAGCGGTAATACCAATGTAGTACTCCAATCCAATTTGGATCATGTACACAATATGGGTTCGATCAACACGTTTCTTTCTCGTCATGTGTGTATTATAGCATTTCGGGCATATTCGGTCAACCGAAAAGTACTACTACAAAAGTATTACTACCAAAGTATTACCATTGCACAGCAGTGGTTTTTGATTCGGAGTGTGTTGATGGCAATAAGTATTGCATGGCTCAATATACATTTGACAGACTTGAATTTTACATTACCAATGTTTGCAACATGACCTGTAGTGGTTGCAATCGTTTCAACAACTATAAATTCTCAGGATTACAACGGTGGGACGAAGCTGAGCCTATTCTTGCTCAATGGGCTGAAAAAATAGACATCCGACATCCGGTGATACTGGGCGGCGAGCCATTGTTGAATCCTGACATTGTGAAATGGATTAAAGGCATTAGAAAATTATGGCCCAATCATTCAGGGGTTCAAGTGCAAAGCAATGGAACCCGAATTGATCGTGTGCCTGGCCTGGCCGAAGCGTTAGATCCGGTACAAGGCAATTGGTTGGGAATCAGCATACATGACCCCACAGATCGAGAAAACATTTTTGCCAAAGTTAGAAATTTCCTTGGACCCACAGTGGTTGAAACTCAGAATTCTAACGATCCCATTGGCAGCAAGTATCAATTTGTCAATGCAAGCAAGATGAAAATACATGCCTGGGACAGTGACAAATTTGTTCAAAGCAGTATAATTGACTTGCCTACTGGTGGTCACACACTGCATCAAAGCGATCCAACGCTTGCTCATGAAAACTGCACCTATCGAAGATTCAAGAACTATCACATGATTCGTGGTAAAATTTACAAGTGCGGTCCAGCGGCATTGTTACCGGAATTTGATGATCAATTTCAATTTGATATCAGCGAACAAGATCGGCAGTTGTTGCACAGCTATCGTCCACTCACTGTTGACGAATACGACAGCCGCGGACAAGAATTTTTAGCTGCCATCGATGATGTGATACCACAGTGTAAATTTTGCCCCGAAAACTATGACTACAAGCCCATAACATTTGGAATAAAAAAAGTCAAATCAGCAAACTGGTAAATGTCCATGCAATTTGTCATACCAATTGCCAACCAGCATTCTTACAATTCAATACCGCGCAATGCAGAATTAAAATTGTCAATTGACAATGCCTGCAATGCACCCAGTCGTCAGTTGGTGATAGACTGGAAAGGTGATTGTTTTGTGTGTGGATGCGAAGCTTGGTTGCCTGTCAGTGTAGGGCAAATTTCCAACTTTGACTCATTGGCAGCAGTGTGGACCAGTTCCGCTGCTCAAGCACTGCAAGCAGACATTGACGCAGGACTGTACTCGCACTGTGCTGTGGATCGTTGCGGTGTTGTACATGCACCCAAGATAGACAAAACACATGTGGTCAGCATCAACATAGACGAAAGTTGCAATCTACGCTGTCCCAGTTGCAGACCCGAGGCAATAATGATCAATTCAGGTGCAGAGTATGATCGCAAGCTGGCACAGGCACAACACATACGACAGTTACTGGAGGAGTTTACAGAACCCTGTCACATTGTGATGAGTGGCAATGGCGACCCATTGGCCAGTGCTGTCATGCGCCCACTCATACGAGAATTTCAGCCACGAGCCAATCAAACCATTCGACTGTTTACCAATGGGCTGTTGTTAAAAAAGCAGTTGGATGATTCGCCCATCGTGAACAACATCACACAGTACTTTATCAGTATAGATGCTGGATCAGCCGCGGTGTATGAACGGGTGAGATTGGGAGGACAATGGTCTCAGTTGATCACCAACTTGACCTGGTTACAACACACTGCCAAACGTACAGGTGCAGAAGTGCTGTTGAAATTTGTGCTACAGCAAGACAACTATCAAGACATGCACAACTTCTGCCAGTTGTGTGTGGACATGGGATTTGAAGGCGTGGTCAATAGACTGGAAGACTGGGGCACCTGGAACAACTACGCCGAACATGATGTGATTGGCAATGTCAATCATGTCAATCATCCAGCAGCCACGCAGTCTTTACATCATGCATACTCCAAGTATGCACAGCGTATACAGTTTAATTCTAGCCTGGTAGAATTATGCAGGCAGTGATGCCAGCCAAGGAAACAACACCGTCCAATCGGTGCCGCGCCTGCGATCAATTTCTGTGAGATAAACTTTGAGATCATCAATACGATCTTGATTTTTAGGAGCATGAAGAACTTGTTTGATAATACCACGCATGTGTTCTTTGGCACTGACTTCACTGGGATTGCGTTCTCGCATGGCTGCCAGTAGCCGTTCAAAATCTTGTTCAAACACTCCGGGACCAAATATGTCAGGCACCAGCTCGGGCGGAGTCATCACACTCATGAAACTGTAACTGATAGGGTTCCAAGGATTGCGGCGATCATTCCAGGCATTTATTTTCTCCACCAGTTCAGGCGCTGTTTTGATTGTGAGCGCACTCATGGCACTGTTCACACACATGACCACCCAGTCTTTGTCCAAGAGATATTCCCAGTTCTCTGTCCATTCTTCAAGATCCAGACCCCATCGCACATACTCTTCTTGTGGTCCCCAGGCATCTATACTGCCTGTGATCTGCAGTCGTTTCAATGCGCCAGACTCAACCATCTTGCCAAAACGATCTATATATGCACGAAACTTTTTAGGCGGCACCTTCAAGTTGGTAATGATATTGAATGTGAGTTCTGGATTGGGATGACTCTCCCAGAAGTCTATACTGGTGTCAAATTCTTTCTGGAAAAACGGCTCGCCACCTAGTATCTGATAATAGCGTATGTGCCGATAGCGATCTTTTTCTGACAGATAGGTCCAAAAATCTGCCAGCATTTTTTCATAGTTGGGGTTGGCCGGAGTGTTGTGGCCAAAGTTGACATTGCCCTGTTTGAACACCCCAAAGCGTCGGTTTTCTTCTTCCCACTTGGTACTAAAGTGACTGCCGCAGTACAAGCAGGCCATGTTGCACACATTGTTGAAATACACTTCCAGTATGGTGGGCACAACTTCCACAGCATCAGGATCAGTCAGCAGTTCCTCAGGTGTGCGGTCTTGTTCGTGACCAGCATGCAATTGATACTGACGATCACTCATGCCTCCTGCTGATTCAATTTGTTCACAGTATTGACATCCACCTTGTGGCCAGCCACCTTGTTTCATCAATTCACGTGCGGCCAATTTGTTGGGCAAGTTGTGAAATGATGCAAAGTTGTCCAAGGGAATTGGTGCTTGATCTGTTCTATGACAACTGGAACTGGTTCCTTGCCCCAGGTACACGGTGCTCCAGGCCCATTTTAGCAAACAGGCGGTGTTGGATTTGATTGGAAATACTCTGTTGGTCATAGGATATTATGTTTACGCAATGTTGTTGTACCAGTCGGCCAATCTTGGGAAGGCGGCAGCAAAGTCCTTGCCTCGACGTTGGTCATACTGTGTGAAAAAAGATTTGAAATCTCGGGCCAATGCATCTACAGATATCTCATGATCATTGTGTGGCTCTTGCATGGTGCGCATGTAATTTATATACCTGGTGAGATGAGTGAGTTCAAATGATGAAAACAAAGAGTCTACATCAGGTTCTTGTAAAAACTTTTCCATTTCATCAGCATATTCAAGTCTCAAGGACATGGGCAAAATCACAATGCTTTGAAAAGTTGGATACCGAACAGGATTGATACTGAGCAACATCCAGTTTTGGCCATATTTTCTTTTTTGATCCAGCACATAGTACAAAAACTCCACAAACCCATCGTTGCTGATTGCACTCATCGTGGCACAAATACTGACATTTTCAATCACACCACTGCGCCGCACAGCATCAACATTGCTGACCCATTGATTCCAGTTGTGTCCATCTCGCACATATTCGGCACGAGCACCCATGCTTTCGCCACTGGTGTAGATCCAAATTGGTTGTTTGATACGACCAGCATAAGACAGCATTTTTTCAACCAACTCAGTGTCATAAGTGAGATTGGTAGTGATTTCTATGCGTGTGTCGCTTTGATTTGGGTTGTTGGCCAACCATTCCAACAAGCGCCAGGTATGCCCGCTCATCATGGGTTCACCGCCGGTGATTCGCAACTGCTTTAGGCTTTTGTGTAAACTTTGATCCCACCATTGAAACCATGCTTCGGTGTATGGGTTTGTTTTGCCGTATGCATAAAGATAAGCCTCGGGAGCCGTGCCAACATAATGACCACGTTGATCAGTGGGTAAATTTTGATAAGGGCCTTTTTGTTTGATGTCTTTGGCCCAGGTACTGCTGATGCTGGAACAACAGTAGGAACAGGCCAGTTGACAAGTTTGATCAAAACTGATTTCTAAATAGTGCGGATCATAGTCAAGCTCTGCACTTTGAGTGAACGCAAGGTCTAGAGCTTGTTTAGAACTCACTGAACTTTGCCACACGCGATCTGAAACATTGTTTGGATTTAGATCTTCCATGACCCAACAAAATTGACAATTGGGCGGCCTTTGTCCCTGTTGCATCAAGGCTCGTTCTTGTTTTTTTATCGTGGTATTGTGCAGAGCTCGTGGATTGGTTTGAACAGCAGCAAGATCAATGTCATGCATGGGATTGTGATGACAACTGGTTGTTTTTCCCATGCTCAACCACATGCTCACATGATACCACTTGGCACCACAAAAACTTGGGCTTTTGGAATCCAGCACTGTGTTTTTGTAGTGCAACATTCTGTGAGATTCAGACACGTGATCAGTCATGCAAACTTTCTAAAGTTATTGATTTCATATGTATTCTCTAATAGGTCAGGCTTGAAATAAATCTCTGCATGTCTCCATGCAAGGTGGCCATCATGGCTTCTCGGCTGCCAAACATGACCAGTTTGTTCAGTTTGCGATTGTTCACCATGTAATACGGTGATGCCATGTGACGATCCAGGGCAATCAAATTTCTCGGGGTCAATAGTTTTTCTGGCAATTCAAATGTGTAGCTGTTCAGTTCCAGGCAGTCACTGAACACACGATATCCTTCGTAAGTCAATCGCAAGCCACCATCATCTCGAATGTTCTGCCACCATGAGCGCATGGCCTCATCCACGTCTGGGGCGTCAGGATAATGGTGTATGAGTTCGGTTGTGATTGCAAATTTATTCAGCATTGGGATACACTCGATCCCCTTGTGTCAACAGCACCACTGAAAACTTGTCAGTTTTGAATTGTGTGTTGAGTTTGCGAGCTAGATTTTTAGCATGTCCAGGATTGCTGAAAGATACTTTTTTGTACTTGGGTCCAGGATATTGTGTGAGCAAATTACCAGTTTTGAGATTGATAGGTTTGGCATCAAAAAATACTGCCCACACACCTTCTGAGGCCAGCACCTGCTCGGTCTTGTAAGTTTGTTTGTTGGTGTGCTCAATCAGCACTTGTGGCTTTGGTCTTGACATATTAAACTCCGTGTTTATTTATGCCAATAACTATGCAGATTTAAAACTACCCCCAGCGATCTGCACTTCTACCACTTCTGCACCACGTGATTGTTGTGTTCGCATTTGTTCCAATGTGATCAACAGTTTGGTGATGTCTGCGTGAAGATCTTTGGCATCGCGCATGGGCATGGTGAAGTCTCGTTGACCACGTGCTTCGTGTGCTTTGACCGAATCCACAAATCGATGTATGTGTAAACTCATTTTTAAACAAACGGTCTTAGATCAGGCGGTGTCCAGCCCACGGGTTTTAAAACTTTACCATCTTCACGCTTGCGCACTTTACCATCTTCACCAATCTTGGCAAAGTTTGTACTCATTACTTCTTTCCAAGCGCCTTCAGCATCACTACCCATGCTATGAATAGCACCTATAGTTACAACTAAAATATCAATAAGAGCATCAAGTGTTTCTACTTGGTCATGTGCTTTGATTGCTTCGGCAAGTTCACCTGCTTCTTCTTCAATCAAACTAACATACAAATTAAATTGATCCTTGTCAAACTCGCCGCCAACTGTTTGGTCACAGGCCCGCATAAATTTTTCTTGATCACGAAAGGGATTTGTCACGTGCTGCCTCCTGGGTATGAAATGGTCCTTGATATTGATAACGTTCCAACACAATCAGTTTGGGATTGCGCAGGATCTTCCAGGCACGATGTTGTTTCACAGCGTAGTAACCTGCGGCGTACCATGACTTGGATTTGCGTTCTTTGGTAAACAATGGCAACCGGTGCTTGACATCCCACATGGGGTTGAACGCTCGGCATCCTGTTTCAAATCCATGCACTTGATCTGGTGCCGGCTTGGTGGTCTTCTCTGGCGGAGAGAACTCAATGTCAACTTTTTTGCGCACCATGGGAATGGTCTTGAACTTGCCGATCTGGTCCAAGATGCGCATGGTATAACCATCAGGTTCAGCCTCTAGCGCACCAATCTTGCGATTGTCTTTTTTAAGTATCCAATACTTTTTATCAATTACTGGTTTGGCTTCTATCATCTAATACTCCTCTGTATGTTTGATTCAACCAGCGACTTATGGCATCTGCATAGTCGCTGAGTTTGGTAAGCTCGTACCGGCCACAGAACCGTAAAAAGTGCGCACCTACCATGCCCACATCTTGATGGCTGATCTGCTCACGTATGGCTTCATCTACCATGGCTTTGATCTCATCGGGCTGTGCTGTGAGATCAATCAAGGTGCGATTGCGTTCATAATCATCCAGCACCCGGTGTTCGGCTTGTTCATGGTCAGACCAACGTTGCAACATGAGATTGTTCCAGGCATAGCCACGACGATCACGATCTTCAAATGCTTCGGTTAGTCCCACTTGATTCTTGGTACCTTTCACACGCACACCAGGATAGGCCGAGAACACATTGTCTCCCGGATCACCACGCATGCACTTCATGAACAACACCCATTGTTGATAATCAGGGGGTGGCACAAAATTGGCATCGGCCTTGCCAACCTTGATCTTTGAGTTGCTTTCGATAGAGAATGCCAAGTTTTTGCCTTTTGCGTCTGTCACACCCGCGGTACTGAACAAGTGATCGTTGATGCCATTGTATAATTTTACATTGGGTGCAATCAACTGCACAAAGTCAGAATCTGAACTGACAATAACATGTTCGTCTTGGGGGTGTAGTGCAATCCAACGTGCAATGATGTCATCTGCTTCGGCTGTGGCACAACGGACGACACTACAGTTGGTTCGTGTAGACAAGTATTTAGTCAGCTCATCATACGTTTCCCAGAACAGCCGGTCCTCTTCTGCTTCTGTCTCGCTCATTTGTCCACGTGCCACAGCCCGGTTCGCTTTGTAAGGCTTATAGTGATCTTTACGCCAGCTCCTGCCCTCTAGTGCGAATACCACATGATCAGCACCCAAATCACGTGCTACCTTGTTTGCACTCATCAAGGTCAGATGTAGGGCAAAGCCCAGCTTGGTCCAGGTGTCTGCGGCCCGATGCGCTTGGTGCCGCGCACGAAAAAACATGTTGCTGGTGTCAATCAGTAGATAGCGCATTGTGTGTTACCAAGTTGTGTTGTTTGATGTATTGTAACACATACTTGGCCCAAAAGCAATGGCCTTTGGCATCAAAATGATACCATTTTGTGGGCACATGCCCGTTTTGTTGTAAAATGGCATTGTAAGAGTGTTGATTGCTGTAAGGATCTAAATAACTTGTGCCCCACACATGTGCATTTTTTACATCATCTTGCATGCCATCAAATGTGCTAAATGAATTGTAAAACAAGTGTGGAATCTTTAAATCTTGTAATTCAGTATGAAATGCCCAAATCTTTTGATGCCATTCCCAAGATTTCTTTCCCCAATCTACATCAATCACAAATTGTTTGTATCGTTGTTGCAGTTCAGTAGGAACCCAATCCGCACCTGATGCATTTACTTGATACCATGTTCCGTTGTGCAACCATTCTTCGCGTTCCCAAGTGGTCCACTGTATGACCATGAACACACGGTGCAATTGATCAGGATTATTGGCAATCCATTCTCTGGTGGTTCTCACAATGCGATCGTTACTGGCAGCTGACTCTGCATCACAATACAAGGTCATGCCAAGATCCTGTGCCAGATGCGTACACCAACTGGCTGCTAAATTCAAGGGATGCGGGCGTCGATCTATTCCTGCTCGACCATCATCCACAGCAAATGCCGCTTCAACAACTGCCTCAGCAGCCGCTGTGTGGCTGCACCCGTTAGCGTACAGTATCATAAATGGAATTAGTTTGCATATATTCAATCATGGTATTTGCCCATGCGGCATGTGCATTTTCGTCGTAGTGGCACCAGCCTGGAGTAATTTCTTTATGCCCACGCTCAATGCACCAACTTACATAACAACAACTTTGATTGTACGGATTAAAAAAGTTGTTGTGCCAATTGAGATGTTCTTTTGTATTAGGAATATAAAAAGAATGAAATGCGTTAAAAAACAAATGCGGAATCTTGCGTTCATGCATCCACATGTGTAAATTGTGAATTTTATTATGCCAATAATGCCCCATCACCCTGTGCCAGTCTGGATCTTGCTGAATGTTATTTTTCCAAAATTGATAACGTTGGCGAAATTCTTCAGGAACACGGTTGCCTACTTCTAATTGATTAATCTCGTGGAATTCATTTTCAAAATACCATTGTTCACGTCCGTGCTCAGACCAACCAATAACAACTAGGTCAGGTGCGGGGTTGGTCTGCAAGTATTGCCACGTTGAATCATAGATTAGATCATTGCTGGCACCACTGACTGCAAGGTTAGTAGTTGTGGGCCAATTGTAGAATTTTGTGATAACACCAGCCATGCTGTGATCTTTATTTTGTATTTCTTCCCCATTCATATTGGAGTCACCATTGAACAGTATATGCATCATGTTTCTTTCATCTGGGACTGGGACCACCTGTGTCATCTGCACCCACTGGTTCCCAGGCTTCTAGTTTTTTTTTCAAGTCTTCGGCCTGTGCCACACGTTGACGCAGTTCACTGCTGCTGAATGAATGATCACGACCATTGAAATGCAATTCAATGTCACGCTTGTGGCAGATCTCACGGCCGGTAAATTCTCGGCCTTCATATTCCACACCCAAGATGCGCACGTCAATGGGCAGTATCAACAACAAGTCTTCTAGATCTTTTTCTGTGTTGTACACCCAAACTTCATCCACATACTTACAACCTATCAGTTGCAGTTGTCGTTCCACAATGCTCTGCACCGGGCGATTCTTGTTGGGTCGATCCAGGGTAGGATCGTTTTGCAATGCACAGATCAAGTAGTCACATTCCTCACGGGCCTCACGCAACATGGCAATGTGGCCAGCATGTAACAAATCAAATGTTGAGGCAGTAAAGCCCACACGTCTTCCATCCATCATATCAATATCCTTAACTGATTTCTGTGCGTCCGTCACCAATGTCTCTGGTGCGAACATATTGTGCGCCAGAGTTGCGAATGGCCTGTTCTTGTTCCCAGGTTTCCATCACCACATGTCGGCACACGTTCTGGAACCACCGATCTACAATGTCTGAGTCTGCATCAGTGGGCTTCATCATGTAGCCGGCCTTGACCAATCTAGCAATGAATATCTCATTCCAGTCCAGTTCAAAAGCACCTTGATGCAGGTTGGTAGGGTCAATGTCCATGGTAAGAATGGCCACATAAGGTTCATTGTTTTCTGTGGCAATCTGCTTGGCAGTTTTTTCTGGTGCCTTAGGCACACGAATAACTTTTTCTTTTTCCTCTTTGGGAGGAGGTTTCTTTCGAAATCTATCAAAAATTCCCATGTTGTTCCTTAGGCCAAGCTGGCGTATAAATGCATCTGCAAGTTCAATTTGAGCCCGTGCTCGACACAGTAACGTCCTGTGTATTCGTGATTGGCCTGGTTGGCGTTTAAGTTCAACAAACCAGGTTCCCAGAAACTGATAACCTCATCCACTGTGCTACGTTCGGCCATGGTGATTGTGCCTTTTTCTGCTCGCAACAGCTTGATCCGTTGTGGGAAATCGTTATACACATTCATTGGACTGCAATAGATTTCTTTGTGAGGATTAGTACGTTTCCATTCATGTGCCCATTCGGGAATGTTGTTGTATGGACTGGCTGCATCTGATGACATGACAAATTTCAAACAATCTGCACGATCCAAGATGGTCTTGCTGGGTGCAAGATATTTCACAGCAACGCCGTTTTTCTCTATGCATTTGGGACTGCACACCAGCGTGACACCCTCAGGTACTTCAGTTTCTGGAATGCCATTGCTTTCAACTTGCACAGCCTTGAATCTTGGCAGTTGACGACTCATGAATGCTGAAATATTATCTTGTAGCAAAGGTTCACCACCAGTCATTACCAATACCACACCTGGATAGCCAGCACTACTGCTTGCCCATGCAGGAGTTGTTTTGCCCTGCTTGCTCCAGAAGTCATTGATGGCGGCATGCATTCTGTTTTCAAGTTGATCAAATGTTAACCAGTCACCATCATCAAAGTATGTGTCACAGAAACTGCAATCCAAGTTACATTTTGCCAGGCGTATAAACAGCGCAGGCTGACCTGCATACGGACCTTCACCTTGCAGGGTAAAGAACATACTGGTCACAAACAAACTGTCTGTGGGTGCGTCCTTAAAATACTTCTTGCCAATAATTTCATTAGTACCAAACATGTTGCATTGCCTTTATAATCTTTCATGCATTTTAGCACAAGTTCTATCTGTTGTCAACACCGCATCAGGATAAAATCAATCTTATACCCTGTTCAAAAGACATGGGCTCATAGTCAGGCATGATGCCACGCAGTTTGCTGATGTCGGGACGTCGGTTGGTAACCGACCCGGGCATGCTGGGCAACTGTTCAAACTCTGCGTCAGGGTGCCCCATCACTGTGGCAATGGTCTTGACTGCGTCACCGATTGAAATCTCACGATCGTTGCCCACATTGATCACTTCGCGGTTGCAATTTTCAGCAACAAAAATACTGGCACGAGTGGCATCACTAACATGACAGA
>Ga0214921_10005492_pt1 | contig 17907 bp, 21 predicted proteins | sample LL1505_MetaG_FD_177992 | JGI IMG/M metagenome (GOLD analysis project Ga0214921, IMG submission 177992) | Freshwater microbial communities from Lake Lanier, Atlanta, Georgia, United States - LL-1505 | ecosystem: Environmental > Aquatic > Freshwater > Lake | place: USA: Georgia | collected...
TTCATTTACACAAGGTTATTTCATTTACACAAGGTTATTTCATTTACACAAGGTTATTTCATTTACACAAGGTTATTTCATTTACACAAGGTTATTTCATTTACACAAGGTTATTTCATTTACACAATCCCATATATTTTTGTTTTTTATACAAATAGTTTGCACCATTGCAGGCGACATTGCTTCTGTAATTGTATCTAGTTTTTGTAAACACTCAGTATCATCCGTATTATAGTAATGTTTTACAATTTGTTTTATTATAGGAGCCTTTATATAATCCATTTTTATCAGTTTATCTACTCTTCCTGGTCGTATTACTGCCGGATCAATACATGTTATATCATTTGTTGTAAATACAATAACTGCATCATTCAATTCTTTGATTCCATCTAAAACATTTAATATACATTCTAATGTTAAGGAATCATCGCATGTTTTCATTTGTGCAGTTATGATTGTTTCCAATATATTTTTAGTATTTTTATCTGTATCCTCTTTTTCTTTTTCTTGTAATAGATTTATGGAAGAATTTGACCATGTTTTTTTCAAATTATCGCGTATTTTTACTACGGATGTATTATTTGCATCAAAATCTTCAAATACAATAATAATTTCACTTTGTAGTATTTTTTTGCTATTTATTTTTATTTTATGGAACAAATTGGAAAATTCGGTAGATGTCTTTATTTTTGACCATTGAACCAATATACAATGTCTACCGGTTTCATTGACAAATGCTTTTATTAATGAGGATTTTCCTGTTCCAGGCGGACCATATAATAAATAAATTCGTTTAAAAGGAATGCCTTTCCGTTTATATTCTGCTTCTATCTCTTGTTTTTGTGTTTTCTCCATATTCATGACAAATTCCTGTATATCTTTTCGTATTTCTTCTTTTCCTTCAAAAAATAAATTGTCAAATGTTTTATTTGATTTGAATGGAGAATCATCAAATGTCATACATTGTCTATCTTCATCATCTATACTTGTTTTCATATACTCATATATCATTTGTTTTTTTTCTGCATTATATTCATTATATTCATCTATGCACAATTTCATGAAATCGTTTAATATATCTATATTCTGTTTCCCTTCTTTTGAAATCTTGTATATATAATTCTTTGTTTGAACTCGTTTTATCTGGTTGGATTTGTCATCAATTGCATCATAATCTTTCGTTTTTTCTATTACTATTTCAAAAAAAATATCATGTTTATCACATATCTTTATTTTTTGTGAATTATTTGGTAACAAAACATAATCGCATTTATCATAATAACCGCAATTCTCAAAATTCGTAATTTCTACAAAAGATGTTATTTCTTTTGCATTTTTCAAATAATGATTCAGTGCCAAAAACCTGTCACTATATGTAGTTTTTGTTATACTTTTGATACCAATACTACATGAATATGTTTTTATATGATATGGAATAATGATTATACATTCGTCTTTTATTTGTTCAAAAAATGTATCTATATTTGTATTTACAAAATCATATATTCGTGATGGTATCATTTTCATTATAATCATGCATAAAACAATGAGAATCAATATTTTTTGATCTATTATATTTTTTTCTATCATATTCATACCTTCATTCATGAGTTTTGAATATAATGAAAATTGTATAAAGTTGACAGGGTCCATATAGATATTATATAAAATAATATCTATATTCTATACTAATTATTTTTATTTGCATTTCAATTGGTATCATTCATTGTAATTGACTCTTTATTTTGATTCACAAAATAGAAACGACTAATAAAGAGTATACATCATACTCTATGTTTATTCAAAACATCATACCCTATGTTTATTCAAAACATCATACCCTATGTTTATTCAAAACATCATACCCTATGTTTATTCAAAACATCATACCCTATGTTTATTCAAAACATCATACCCATCGTTCCTCTTCTTCGTTGTATTCGTGGAAATGGTATTCCACCATTACGCATATCGTGTAGTTTATTCAATTCAGGGTTTTCTTTAATAGGTGTATCAAAGTTAGAAACATTTAAAAATGATGTATTTTCATCATATTGATATATAATATTCGTAAGCGTATTGATTCCATCAACAATGTTTTGATACATCATCTCATTTACATAACGATCATATTCACCACGATTCACAATTCTAGTAATACCATCTTTTAATTGAAGAATATTTTTATCTAAAATAGGAAAAAATTGGCTTCTATCTACATTCAAACCTGCTCTAGCAACGCGATTATTTAGTGCGTTATCTTCAAATCCCCATGCCCAATAATTGGGAAACCCATTTATTTTTTCAAAATCGGCACCAGTAATAGAGACGATACCTCCTAATGCAAATATATAACCATAAAAGTGTTTGACATTTCCTTCGTATGTTTCATAGTTCAAGAAGTTTTTGTTATATGGCATAGTGTCTACATCATTGAATACAAATGTTATTTTTTGATAATCATTTGGATATAGTGATTTTGAATATAAAAAACCAAGATTTTTCATTGCACCGCGATTGAATGATCGTCCATCTTGTTGATGTGAATAAATAATTTTATAATCATTTGTATCATAGTCTTCCATAATATTTTTCATTTGAAGAGCAAAAAATTTTTGTTGTTCTAATCTATCACGATATGGCACTATAAATATTATTTTTGGGACTTTGTTTAATTGTATTGATTCATATGTAACAACTGGTTCTTCGGTAATAACTGGTTCTTCAGTAATAACTGGTTCTTCAGTAATAACTGGTTCTTCAGTAACAACTGGTTCATCGGTAACTACAACTGGTTCTTCGGTAACGACAACTTGCTCTTCGGTAACAACAACTTGCTCTTCGGTAACAACAACTTGCTCTTCGGTAACAACAACTTGCTCTTCGGTAACAACAACTTGCTCTTCAGTAACAACAACTGGTTCCTCAGTAACAACAACTTGCTCTTCAGTAATAACTGTTTCATCGGTAATAACTGGTTCTTCGGTAACAACAACTTGATCTTCAGTAATAACTGGTTCTTCAGTAACAACAACTTGCTCTTCAGTAACAACTGGTTCTTCGGTAACAACAACTGGTTCTTCGGTAACAACAACTGGTTCTTCAGTAATAACTGGTTCTTCAGTAACAACTGATTCCTCAGTAACAACTGGTTCTTCGGTAACAACAACTTGCTCTTCAGTAACAACTGGTTCTTCGGTAACAACAACTTGCTCTTCAGTAACAACTTGTTCATCGGTAACAACAACTGGTTCTTCGGTAACAACTGGTTCTTCGGTAGCAACAACTTGCTCTTCAGTAACAACTGGTTCTTCGGTAACAACTGATTCCTCAGTAACAACTGATTCCTCAGTAACAACTGATTCCTCAGTAACAACTGGTTCCTCAGTAACAACTGGTTCCTCTGCATTCTTAACAATTGGCTCTTCTACAAGAACATGTTCTTCCGTCTCAAAATCAATCGTAATATTTTCGCTATCAGACATATATAAATTATTTAATATTTTTTATTTTTATTTGATACAAAAAAAAATATCTCTTTACTCCTAAATAAAAAGCACCGACTTACTATTATATTTATTTTGACTTACTTATTCATATTTATTTAATATACACTGTGGCACTAATTCATCTTGAATACTTTCCATTTTCTTGAAACATTTATTAATTGTTACCTCACTAATCCCACATTTTACATAAATATCATTTTTTGATATATTTAGTCCACATGTTTGCGAAACAAAATATATTATTCCCGCTGCAATTGCATGCGGAGTATTATCAGTAATAATATTTTTTTGTTCTATTTTATTTGCTATGAATTTGGATAACATCGTTAACTCAACATTTATACAAAGAAGACTGCAATATCTATCTATAAATGATGATGGTGTAGTTGTACATAAATCAGTTTGATGTTCTGGTGCAATACTTCTTTCAATATTTGCTAATATATTTACAGCCATAGAACAACCCTTTGTCGCACTAGTTTTATCTAATTTGAAAATCTCTGCAATCTCATGTGCAGTTCTTGGACACCCATTCAATCTGCAAGAAATATAAATAGAAGCGGATTTTATACCATCACGATTCAATCCCCTGAACATTTTTTGTTCAGATATATCTTTGTGGATTGCAATAGCATCATCTATAAAGATTTTAGGTATTCCTGAATTTTGTGCCATAATTGTAATAAATTGAAATTCATCATATAAAGCCTTTTCCTTATGTGGCATAGACTGCCATGATGTCCATTTTGATATCTTTTTCATTTCATATGACGATTTTGTATTACATAATAGTTTACAACCAAACGATGATTCCATTAATAGTGGATTGATCGGGTTTCCACATCTAGTAGGGTCATTTGCATTCTTATCATCTGCACCGAAAAATCGCCATTCAGGTGAATAATCTAAAGTGTTGTTATAAATAATACTACATGCATTATTCGTACATGTCGGGAATCCGTCTTCCATAATAATAAGTGTTGAACTGCATAATGAACATAAATCTATTTCATTTGTTTTTCTATCATATATCATTTCAATATTTGATTCTTTTATAGCATCCATTTTTTCAACATCATTATCAAAAATGCTCCACAATTTGTCTTTATCTATGATTGACAAGGGTACCTTTTTCTTTTTTGTGTGTATCTTTTTTTGGATAGGTTTTTCTTCTTGTAATTGACTTTGCAATTGCATGGATGTTATATTTCTATTGTTTTTATGTTTTTTGGTTTGAACGCATTTTGTATTTAAATCTGCTTGTGATTCTAATAGTGACATTATAATAATTATGTGAATTATTACAAAATATTCAATTTTATGTCGTTATATTGTGCAACATGTATATGTAACGCCTACTTGTGGATTACCTGTACATCCACTAGATTGATATGTACAAACACCATCTGTAAAATAATAATTGGTTGTTCCAAGAGATTGCTCACAGTAATTACACATCCATTGACAACCTGTTCCAGATGCTACTGAAAATTGAATGCAGTTATTTTTTACAGAATCATCTGCACAATATGATGTATTTGTAGTGGCGTTTGCTAAATATGAAATTATTGATAAAAAACATAGTGATGAAAAATTCATTATATTATTTACAAATATTTATTTTTGGAAAAAGTTTTATACAAAGGTAACTTTCTTTTCTAATTTTTCAAATAATTCCGGATTGTATGTCATATTTCCAGTAGGTTTGTATTTATCAATAGGTGTAAATTGTTTTTGTTCTTTTTTGTCCATACCTTTATTATGGTTCAATAAACGAACATTTGGATCATGACTTTCTATTTCAACCGTTTCGTCCATTTTTTCAATAACATTGCCTTTTTCGTCCAACACAATACCTAATTTCTTTTTTATTTCATTTCTCGTATAAGCCGGTATCCAATTTTCCCATGATATAAACAATGTATTAGGATGCATATATTTGACATAAAATCCATTTTCTTCCAATTTAGTGACTAAATATCCTAAACATTCACCTTGATCATAGTTAGGTTCTCCAAATATATATTCAGGAACAGTAAACCATGAAAACTTTTCATGTCGCTTATTTCTACTCGTTAATTGTATTCGTTTATGAATTCTATTTAATATTTTATTAAAAATGGACAATTGTTTCAAATCTCGTTTATGTTTTTTTTCATATAAGTCATCTATATTTAATTTGTGCTGAGCTTCTTCGTCATTTACATACAACAAACATGCCATTTCTATATGATATATAATATTTTATTGTAAACCAAATAAACATTTTTTATAGATGATATAATGGAAATCGATAACAATATAGAGATAACTGAGAACAATTCAATTATAAAGTTGACAAAAAATATAGACATTCCAAAAAGAAAAATAAAACATATTGTTGTTTCAGGTGGTTCAATATGGGGATTTTGCGCTTTTGGTATTATTTTTGAAGCAATAGAGTGTGGTTTTTTAAATATACATGATGTTGAGTCTATTTATGGGACATCCATTGGTGCAGTTGTTGGTTTGTTGTATGCATTGAAGATTGATCCTAATATAATAAAAGAATACATTGTAAATCGTCCATGGGAAAGTGTTTGTAAGAAATCCATGTGCGCTTTTTTTGAAATTTTTGAAAAAAAAGGATTTGTTCAAAAAGTATTTTTTGAAGACTTTTTTTCGCCTTTATTAAAATCAATCGATTTAGATATAAATATTACCATGCGGGATTTGTATAATTTTAATGGAATAGAGTTCCATGTTTTTGTAACAGAATTAAATTCATTCAAATTGATTGATATATCATATAAAACACATCCTAATTGGCATGTAATTGATGCTATTTTTTCTTCATGTACAATTCCGTTCATGTTTTCACCTATTATTGAAGATGGGAATTGTTATTTAGATGGTGGATTTTTTTTGAACTATCCTATTTCAAAATGCATAGAAAATGTTGAGAACCGGGATGAAATATTAGGTATTTCATTAGGAAATAATAATTCTGATACAGATAACTCTATCAATATACATTCTGGATCAAATATTTTTGAATTTTTGAATATTTTGTTAAACCGTATTATTAACAATATTGATTTTTTTTCAAATGATAAAACAATAAGAATACCATATGAGTTTCATTATTATTCACAAGTTACTACTATTGAATATTGTATAAATGTATTATGTAATAAAAAAGAACGTAATACATTATTAAATAATGGAATGAATGCTATGAAAAAGAAATGTAAAGAATGGTTTTGTGAAATTCCTTAGTATATATTACATTTTACACGGTCATATACATTTTACACGGTCATATACATTTTACACGGTCATATACATTTTACACGGTCATATACATTTTACACGGTATTTACAAATTGTGTTAATGCTTCCTTTGTAACTTTAGCATCGAAATCTACAACTAGATCATTTTTTGTAAGTTTTATGGTAGGATAAGAATCTATATTATATTTCTTTACTAATTCACTTGTTTTTATAGGAGTAGGTTTAATAGGAATTGGTAAATGTTGTTGTGTGTCGTTATCTATCTCTGTATCAAATTGAATTACTTGATCACCATTATCTTCTGTGCAATTTATATCATAACATTTCAATATGTATCCCTTTATTTCTTTGTTGTTGTATTGACTTTTGAATTTTTCCCATTCTGGTTTTGCAGTTTTACAGTGAGGACACCAATCAACGAAAAAGAAAAATACGGTTACGATAGGTTTATTATTTTTCGCGTTTGCTACATCAGTAAATTCTTTGTTTTTGTTTAATTTCACAAAATAGGTATCATACACAAATTTTGCTACTAAAATGAACAAAACTAATAAAAACACTCCTGTAATGTACTTATAGTATGGTTTCAATACACTATTTGCATATTTAATTAAATTTACCATTATATATTTTCATTATATTTTTAATTGTTCATTATAAACACATTTCTAACCTTTACTTGAACAATCGACTAATTTGGTCGATTTAATGCGAAGCGCAATAAAAAAGCATACATTTCCTAAAAAAAATTACCATGTATCGTGTGTGCAAAATATGCATATAAATATATGAATTATTTGTTTTGGGAAAATGCTAAATATAAAAATTGTATATTTATTTTTTATATTTATTTATATATTTAGATTTATCAAATGATAATAAAGAATAAATCTACTTTTACCTTTACAGAAAAAGATTACAATAGTGGCGATGGTATGCTTACTTCTGTATGGGGACCAAGTATGTGGCATTATTTGCATGCCATGAGTTTCAATTATCCGTTTGAACCAACTTGCTATGATAAAAAACATTATCAATCATTTATGCTAAATCTGCAAAATGTATTACCGTGTGGGAAATGTAGGAAAAACTTGAAAAAAAATTTCAAAAAATTGCCATTAACATGGGACGATATGAAATCAAGAGCAACTTTTTCTAGATATATTTACAATTTACATGAATTAATAAATAAAATGCTTGGTAAAAAATCAGGGTTAACATATGAAATGGTAAGAGAACGATACGAACATTTTAGATCTAGATGTACAAAATCATATAAAGAATTATTACATCGTCGCAAAACCATGAAAATAAACAAAACAAAGAAAACAACAGAAAAAGGATGCACAGAACCATTATATGGCGAAAAATCAAAATGTGTTATAAAGATTGTTCCCCAAAATAAAAATATTGAAACATTTACAGTTGATAAAACATGTTTGAAACGCACTGCATAATATAATCTATTTTTTACATATTTTCATTTTTCAAATGCCGATTATATATATAATCAAGATATAAAAGGTGATTGAAAGGTTAAAAGATGTAAATGTGCAATGGCGTAAAAGGTTATTATATTGTTTATTCAGAGAAGCACAAGTAAATGATATGATAGTACAAATTATATACTATGCAAAATGAGATACATGGTAGGATTTAGTAAAAAAAATAAACATTCAATATATATAATGACTCATAGCGAATTCAAAATAGATATTTCAGGAAATATAGAAAATAGTGAAAAAATGGCAGAATTTCAAAATTTATTGGTTCCTTTTTGGTCAGATAATCCAAATGTACTATTTCAAAACAAATATATTACTGAATTCTTCCCTGTAGAATCTATGACTTATAATCAAAAACTAAATGCTATTTCACGAAGTATTATATTATTAACCATTATTAGTTTTTTGTATACACGAAGTTTTCGCATTTTGATAATTGGTATAATTACTATGTTGTCCATATTTCTATTGCATTATTATCATAATAAGGATATTACAAAAACAAATAGTATTAAAAAACGAGCAGAAGCATTTGTAGAAGGGTTTGATAATCCTGCTTTAGAAGTACTAAAAAAATACAATGTAGATCCAATTACTACTTTTGATGCACCTTCGTCTACAAATCCATTTTCAAATGTATTGATACCGGATTATGAATATAATCCGCAAAAGAAACCTGCACCCCCTTCATACAACGAAAATGTAAATTCTACTATTTTAGATAAAGCCAAACAGCTTGTAATTGATCAAAATCCTGGACAACCAGATATTGCTGATAAATTATTTACAGATTTAGGAGAACAATTTGTTTTTGAACAATCTTTACAACCATTTTATTCAAATCCTGCAACTACTATACCAAATGATCAGGCTGGTTTTGCAGATTTTTGTTATGGTAGCATGGTATCATGTAAAGAAGGTAATTTATTCGCATGTGCAAGAAATTTAGATAGACATACAAATTAAAACATACAAAAAAATATAAAAGTATGTATATATTATATTATGTCTAGTCTTCATACTTATAATTTCAACAATATGGGCAGTTTGAAAGCTGACATGACAGATCAAACTCAACAAAATATTCAAAATACTAAATTTGGTAATTATAGTGTTTCAAATTATTTCAGTAATAGTACATCAAACAGTCATTTGCAATTTGCTACTCAACAACCAGGATTTGTTGCAAAAAATGGAGGTGTTTCAGGTGCAGTCATTGATATTGAATCTACTTTGTTCAACAAAATGGAAAATGAGCGATCTTTTGAAAAGTTGCAATTGTTTCAACGACCTTTTTTGACAGTTCCATATTTAGGAAGAGGTGGTGGTGATGCTACACTAGAGTCACAACTTCAACAAGGTGAGATGATTCGCGATTTAAAAAGTGTTGGAACTGTTTCTGAAAAAACTTTTATGGACTGCAATCAATACCCTATGATGGACGATCTGCGATCAAAAATTACAAATCCTGCTAATTTAGTACAAGAATTAGCCATGGATGGATGGATTCGTGGCGGTGCATCCGCTCGCGAAGCTGGTATCAATTCTTTATCCAAATAAATTTTACTATATCAGTTATCCTATATAACAAATATTTAGTAATAGTAAACAAAAGAATTCATTTCTATTTATAATATATAAATGAATGTTCTTCAACCTTCAATTGTAAGTGATGTTACAACATCCGGAGCATTAGCCCGTGTTAATGGTGGTGAGACTGATCTCCCAAAGATACCATTAACTGGTGGTAAAAAGAGCAAATCGCGCAGTTCTTTGAAAAATAAAAAAATCAGAAAGGGTGGAAAAAGTCTAAAAAATAGAAAGGGTGGTAAAAGCAGAAAAAACAGAAAATAAATAGATATTTAACCATTTTACTTGCATAATAAAGAGTATAAATTTTCCTAAAAAATAGCAACATGTATTTGGTTTTGGAAAGTGTTACACCTTTGCACCTTTGAAATGCCGATTATATATATAATTATTCCATTTCAAATCTTCAAGGTTGTAAATGTTCATCTGCGTAAATACGTATAATTTTTGTAAGGATATAAAAATTATTCATTGTTATTCTTTATTATATCATGTACTCAAATAACCAAGAATACAGACAGTCATTACGAAGATTTTTCAATATGAATATTGACAAAATTGCATTAGAACTGAAAGATGAAAAATATGATGATGAAACCTTTGACGAAATGCTTTTTGACAATGATGCAGTGAATAAAGGTCTAGAAGATATTCTTAAAAAAACACAAGGAAATCCATTATTTGAAGAATTATTTTGTTTAGCCGCTGCTAGATTGTTTTCAGTAGACAGAGAAACTGGATTATGCATTTTACTTTCATATGATTTTTTTAACGATTTTTATCATTTATGGGCATTTTATAATAATCATCCTAATGATATTTTAGAAACAAATGAATATTTTATTACATTAAAAAGTAGATTATCATAATAATGCAATTATCTTTTTTTATTTTATTAAATTTGATTTGCGCAATAAAAAAACGAATAATATATTTATCATATATATAATGGCTTCAACTAGAAATAAAAATGATAGAGGAAACTATAGAGCAGAAGAACAAAGTAGACAATCACAAAGAGCATATTTAATTTTTGAAAACCAAGCCAATGGAAAAGCATATTCGCAAAATTTTGCAGGCGATGGTTTATTAATGGGTCAAATGGGCCCTTCTGTATTATCATATAATTATACAGATATTGATTCTTATTTAAAGGGAATAGGATCTTCCAATTTGGTGAATCCTATACCGGAAATAAAACCACAAATGAAAGAACTAGAAAGTTTGTCTATTATTAACAAATTGCAACTCATTATGCCGCAATCATTGCGTATAGATAAAAATCAACGGCCATTATTATCATAATTTTTGATAGTATATTTTTTACAAGATTTTTTATTATATGTTTTGAAACTCATATTAATTGGTTGAGACTTCTTTTTTAATTCATCTTTTTTTACTACTAATTGCAATTTTAAAGACATATTGTCTTGTGTTGTATTATGGGTTTGAGGGTTTTGAGGGTTTTGAGGGTTTTGAGAGTTTTGCGGGTTTTGAGGGTTTTGAGGGTTTTGAGAGTTTTGCGGGTTTTGAGGGTTTTGAGGGTTTTGCGAGTCTTCTGCTTTTATTACTTCATTTCTTTCAGGGAAGATTTTACTTGAAAAAATAAACAAATTATGTTTCAACTGTTTTTGTATTTCAGGATCTATATCTATTACTGGTAATGATTGCAATTCAGTAATTTCCATATCTAATAAATCCATATATGGTTCACAAACATTATTTTCTTTTATTTCTATTGGTATTTTTATATTTGCCATTACAAATTTTTTTTTTGTTACATCCATATCTATTAGAATATATAGAATAATAAATATTTTTTTTGAATCATTTATCAACAATTATTCAATTGAATTTAACAATGATCTTTACATCCTCTTTTTTTATGCATTTACATGCAGATATAGACAATTCTTCTCGTTTTTTCCTTGTTTTACCATTATCATCCTTTTCTATTGGGGTTAATTTTTTAGATGTACTATTCCGTGAATTCATATCATTTTCTATGTCTTGATAATGATCTTTTATATATTCTATAATCTTACTTTCTATTGTCCATTTAAAAAAATTCAATTGTCCTATTGTAGTTTCCATATAGTTATCATTATCATAAGGTATTGTGATTCTGTCCCAACGACAGAACGGATCAAAATTCTTTTTTGCATAGGCTTTCAATTTCAATTTATAATCATTATATACTTTGAATCGGTTTGTGAGCGTTTCTGATGGTTCTCCATTTACTATTCTAGGTATTTCATAAACTGTATAATATTTTTTTGCATAATTAGTTACAAACCAATCCACAATTCTAAGTGATATTTTTGACTCACCATTGATTACATTCATCATTTTTTTAAGATTTTCCTTATTTTTATAAAAATCCATTAAATTATTGAGAAGTAATTGTTTTTGCGTGTTTACTTGCGTGCAAGACATAATAATATATAACTATTATTATGTGTTTTTATATTGGTTTTCAAGATAACTAATTTTTCTCTAATTAGAATATGCAACACCAGCCATACCACTCATAACGCGGAGAACATTGTAGTTGACAGCGTAGACACGGACCTTGGCAGTAGCAGTTCCAGAAACAGTAGGAGATGAGAGAACAAGTTGGAGAACAGCATTATCAATTCTGGAGAAATTGCAACTTCCGCTTGGTTGATGCTCTTCAGGTCTCAAAGCGAAAGAGTAAACATTGATTCCAGTATCAGGAGCGCGGGTATGGTGTTGGTATGGTTGAACAACATCAAAGTATGATCCTTCACGCTCAGAGAATCTGTCTTGGCCGTTAAGTTGGAGCTTAGCGGTGACAACAGGGTTCTCACCCCAGCAGTGCATGTCAAGAGCAGTCTCAGCAAGAACAAATGTTCCGGCATCAGATAGTCCAGATGCAGTTGCGATGGCAGATTGATCAGCAGGTCTAAATGGGTATTCAACAGTGGTGTTGGTATTCCATCCGGCATTGGCAATACCAGAGGCAACATCAATTGCACCAGCCATTTGGAAAAGACCTTGAGATGTGATGAATCCTTGGGATCCAGCGACTTCAGCTGGTCCACCGAATGCATGGATAGCATTAGGAAGAGCATCAATGGAATCAGTGTAGTTGAAAGGTTGAGCACCAAGAACCTTGAAAAGAACTTGGGAAGCATCAAGAGATGAGCAGTAGTCAACATTGGCATCAGGTTGAACAACCCAGACAAGTTCCTTGACAGGGTGGTTGAAGTTCAACTTGATCTTGTTGCTTGAAGAACCGACAGATTCATCACCAGTGAATTGTACTTGCTCAATCAAATACTCATGAGGGTTTTGTGCCATCTTTCTGCGTTCATCAGTATCAAGGAAGATGTAATCAACATAGAGAGAAGCAGCAACAAGAGATTGTTGGTAAGCAGTGGTAACTGATTGGGTTCCAGCAGAGAGTGTGCTGAGTGTGTTGACAGCCCAGAGACATTCTCCAATAGGTCTTAAGTCAAGGTTGATCTTGACTTCGTGGTATTGAAGAGCAATTAAAGGAAGAGCAAGTCCAGGGTTTCTGCAAAACCAGAAGAGAAGAGGAATGTAAAGTGTGGTCTCAGGAAGAGCGTTTCTTGGAGCACAAACTTGTGTTGGGGCACCAGTGGCAGCACAAGGTCCAGCAACAGAAGCGAATGTAGGATCAGTCATGTAGGTAAGTTGTGTGGTGTTACCAATGAGCTTGAAGTATCCGCGTTGTTGTTCAGATGTCATTGTGAGTTGGTTCCAGATGTGCATCCAGTCACCATATTGACGGTCAATTCGTTGACCACCAATCTCAACTTCAACTTGGGCAACAAGTTGTTCACCGATGAAGTCTAACCAACGAGCATAAACACCTTGTCCAGCAGATGTAGAGGTGTTCATGGATTGGTTGATCTCAGGAAGAGTAACTTGGAGGTATGTGCGGTAAGCAAGATCTCCGTTTCTTGAGATGGTGCAGGTGACACGGCGACCAAAGTCAGCTTGTCCAGAAAAAGTTTGCTCAATGGATTCCATGGCAAAGTTTGTGTGTCTTCTGTAGGAAACCTTCCAGAAGGTAATCTCAGGAGTTCCAGTAAGGAACACGTCTTGTGCGCCGTAAGCGACTAGTTGCATAAGAGCTCCACCCATTTTGGCTGTATATTATTGCTAAAGAAAAAAATCTGGAAAAAAATAAAAAAATATACAAAAAATAATAAAATACCTACAAAAAAATAAAATAAATAAAATATATATTTTTTTTTATAACATATAATGTAGGTACATGTATACATATTTGCAAATAATATAAAAATTTATAATTGGCCTAAATAATCGAAAATAATTAATTGTGTATTTTCATTTTTATTGTAATAATATAAATGAAATATACGAAAGTAATTATTTCTATATATGAACATGCAAAAAAAGTAGTAACTAGTCAAGATTTTCAACAGCAAACAAATATGGTGATTAGTGTTTCTCTTGAACTGTATCGCGTTATGATTTCATCATTATTAATTATTTTTGTACCCCAGAAATGTGATGATCATGTATGTTCTCTTATGGAAAATATGCATGCAGATAATGTAAGATACTCAACAGGACTTATTGTTAATTATATTACGATCATCTCGTTTTTAATCATGTACATTTGTGAAACGAGACGAGAAGAAAAACTCATTAAATTATTAGAAGTAAATAATACCATTTCTACAGACAATGATTCTGTTGGAAAAAGACTTGCTATTTTTCCAGAAGAAAAACGAAAAAAGTTGTTTGATATGGATCGTCATTATCAATATGCAAGTTATTCTGTTATGTGTATTTACATTTTGAATATTATATTTAGTGGAATTGTCATAAATGAGTATTCTTTAGGAAATCAAACACTCGTCATATTTTTAACAAACTTATTATTTATGATAACTAAATTGAGTAATGTATATATTATCATCAATACAGAGAAAAATGTATTTTTCTCCGCTTATTTGAATACAAAAGTACAATTTAATGATATAGATCCACATGAATTAGAAAAAATAGAAAAACGAAGAAGTATTCATGCGATTACAACAAGGATTACTGAAACAGGCGGTTGGAATTTATTGGAGAAAAATAAAATAAAAATACTAGAAGAAGGCGGGTTTGTCGTTTTAGATTCGTCTGATTCAGACTGTGAACATAAAGAATAAAAATAAATATTATTGCACAAGGACAAGGTTTTACACAAGGTTTTACACAAGGTTTACAAAATACTAGATACATCTAGATTACACTCTACGAATTTTTCTAAATAATCATTTTGGAATACTTCTTTCTTGCCCTCATGCTTTTTAGTAAAAATATAAGAATCATCAATTTTTTTGACAGACCACCCTTTTTCTATTGCATTTATTATAAATATCATTTTTTGAAACTCTTTTTTTGATATTTGTACTTCGTTCGTCTTTTCCATATAATTATAAAATCATGTTATTTTGAATCTTATCATTTTTACGAAATATAATTATTTATGTGTAACCTTTTACACCTTTCAATGACCGATTTAACCAGTTACAAAGTAACAGTTACCTAATTACATTCCAACATCATTCACCCTTTGCCTGTGCTTCGTAATAAAATTTGCCGGTTTTATTGCGAAGCACAGGTAAAGGGTAAGATAGAATCGTTTTTCAAGTGTGAATAATATATAATATCCAAAATAATATATATAAAATAGTATTGATTAATAATATAAATAATTTTTATGAAAAATTCAAAAACTATTGATGAGAAACATAGTGAAATGTTATCCATTTTCACAAAAAATAAAATGGAAAGTATTCCATGTTTGAAAGAAGAAATTGAGAACCTAAAGATACAATTGAGAACATTTAAAAAACCGTTGAAAATAGATGAATACATGGATACTAAAGATAAAATCAAGCTAAAACAGCAGCAAATAAAACACTTAGAAAATGAAGAAAAACAATATTTTTTGGATAATTCAAAATATATTTTTGATTATTTTGAACAAAAAAAAGATATTTCATCTGGATCAAATAAGAAAAATACAAATGTTCTCAATTCTTTTTTCAAAATACATTCAAAGAATGCTGATCTTGCAAATCCAAATTCTTTAAAATACAACCAGTCAAGAATGACCTACCAAAATTACTGGAAAAATGTAACAAATGATTATATTAATATACATGATTATATTGTTTTATCAGATGTATGTGAATCATGTAAAATAGGAGAACTTATTGCACAAGATGAAGAAGGTATTTTGATTTGCAATAACAATCAATGTGGTCAGTTTATTACATATATTGTTGATTCTAATAAACCGACAAATAAAGAACCACCGAATGAAGTCTCATATACTGCATATATTCGTTTGAATCATTTCAAGGAAATTTTGTCACAATTCCAGGCAAAAGAAACGACACAGATTCCAGAAGAAGTGATTCAATCAATAAAAGATCGTATCAAAAAAGAAAGAATCAAAAATTATTCGGAAATTAATTATGATAAAATGCGCGAAATATTGCGCAAATTAGGTCTTAATAAATATTTTGAGCATATTCAATATATTAATTCCATTTTTGGTATAAAACCTCCTATTATGAATGAAGAATTGCATGAAACATTATGCGTTCTCTTTATTGAAATACAGAAACCATGGGCGATGCATTGTCCTGCTAATCGGCGAAATTTTTTTAATTATACATATACATTATATCAATTGTGTGTATTATTGGACCAGACACAGTATTTACCTTATATTCCTATGATGAAAGATAGAGAAAAACAGTTGGATCAAGATATGATTTGGAAAAAAGTATGCATGGAGTTAGATTGGGAGTTTTTCCCAACTGTTTAGCCTGTTTACTTATCATCCTTACTACAAACGACTAAATTATTATTTTACACCGAGATGTATATGAAGTCATTCCATGAAAATAACATCATATATAATCGGTGGTTTTTTTGCGGTAGAAATATATATGAATTATTGTTGAGAGAAAGGGTTATACAATATTTAGAAGTATCACTATTCAAATATTTATAAAATTTACTATACATATATTATATATGACAAATTACAGTTTTGGAGAAGGCGATCATAATAGTTCAGTTCACGAATATTTGCAGTTTTTACAAGAACATAAACCAAAAGGATTACCAATTAAATCGGGAGATACAATAGAATATGTATCTAATAATCAATTGGGATATATGAAATATAAGATTATAAAAAAAAGTAATGGTTTTGATATAAAAGTAATTGCGGATATAGATGGTCCAATCAGCAGAAGCAGTGAAAGTAGTAATAAAAAAAGAAGTAGAAGTAGCAAAAGTAGTAGAAGTAGTAGAAGTAGTCAAAGTAGTAGAAGTACTAATAAAAGCAGTAGCAAAAGTAGCCAAAGAAAAACAAAAAAACAACGAGGTGGAAACAGAAAATAAAATTGATTGTTTTATATCATCTATAAATAAATGATAATATAAAATAATACTAATAAAAAATGAAAACGGAAACACTTTTTATTCAAGGATTGAATAAAGAAGTCACCTTTTGGATTGGAACATCAAAACAAGATAATGATAAAATGATTGATCATGCATCACCAAATGATATATGGTTTCATGCAAAAAATATTTCGTCGTGTCATGTTATCTGTAAATTACCACTAGGTGTAGATAAAAAAGAAATGAAATATATAATAAAAATGGGCGCGATTCTATGCAAAAAGAATACAAATAAATTGAAAAGCGGGAAAAACATAGAATTTGTATATACTGCTGTGCAACATATTACAAAAACGGATATTTTAGGCTGTGTCAATATAACAAACGAGAAATCTATTACAATATAATAAATATATTTGTAATTGTAATAAATTATAAAAACAAATCAGCCTTATAATTGTATTCAAAACACATTCTATGGAAATCTATCTGTCCTTGATGATCGGTTTTTACATCGCCTTCTTCTACACCAACCATTGGATTTAATAAACCCCTTTTTCCAAATTTTGTAAATTGCCAATCTGTGCAAAAAG
>Ga0214921_10005493_pt1 | contig 17902 bp, 20 predicted proteins | sample LL1505_MetaG_FD_177992 | JGI IMG/M metagenome (GOLD analysis project Ga0214921, IMG submission 177992) | Freshwater microbial communities from Lake Lanier, Atlanta, Georgia, United States - LL-1505 | ecosystem: Environmental > Aquatic > Freshwater > Lake | place: USA: Georgia | collected...
TGGTCATATGTATAAAAGAACATAAAATATACTAGTGTATGATGCATGAGAAATTTTGGTTCAATTTCTTGAAATGTTGGAAAGAGTTCTTTGAACTCTGAAATTTTCATTTTAATATGCCCAACGCCTAAGTAGGGCCCATAGTCTGGATTTGTCATTTCTAGTAGGGGTGTACCTCCAGATAATTTAAAAGAAGATTTGCCAACTTTAGTTAATAATTTTTTAACTAGTGTATCTGGCTTACCAGGCTTATAAATATCGCATGAATCTGTCTCAAATTTAAATACTTTTTCTTCAGTTAAATCATAAATAAAAAATAAATCATTATTATATTCATAGGGTGTCCAATTCTTTTCTATTCTCTTTGAAATGTCGTGACATAGATTTAACTGAATTGGTTCAAGATCTATACTTAAATTATTAATTTTTACTTTATATAAAGAAGGTGTTACACAAACATCCTTTTTACAATTAATTACTTTACTATTAAATGATATAGTGTCTTGTTTTAATCCTTGAAGATATAAATATATTTCATTCTTGAATTTAAATATTCTGGGATCTTCAAGTTGTTTAAATATATCAAATGGTGCATCATTTAGTACTTTTATTTTATCATTCTCTATTTCAATAAATGCATAAGATAAACAATTAATAATATATAACCAATCTTCATTCTTACCATTAAAGTTTAAGATGGGTCTATTACACCATTGTGAATTTTCATCATTTTTATCATTTATCTTATATCCATAATTTCCCTTCCAGTATGAACGATATGGCATTAAATATTTATTTGCATCAATGTGTATGATACTATTGTTAAATTTATAGATACTGTAAAATGGAGGTGGCTCTACTTTTGGAATATTAATTGTGTGATTTAATTTAGGCGAAATATCAAATACTTTAATAGGAATCTTTCTACTATTTAATTTTGCAATATCTGTTTCAGTTAACTTCTGAATTACAGGAGGTTCATTTAAGATAAATGGTTTTAAATTATCTATAACAGTTTCAACTGGAATAGAATCTCTTACAAGGAATCCTGAACCACCTGTTGAACTGAGGCCTGAACTAAGGCCTGAACTGAGTCCTGAACTGAGTCCTGAACTAAGGCCTGAACTGAGTCCTGAACTAAGGCCTGAACTGAGTCCTGAACTTAGCCCTGAACTGAGTCCTGAACTAATAGGAGCAGAACCCCTTGCCCTAGCAGCCTCTATCATATCCCAAAGAGCACGATTTGACTCTTTTAATGCAGCATGATGTTCATCTGCCCGTCGTTTGATATCTGCCGCTCTGGCCTTTAATGCGTCCGCCATTCTACTAAGACTAAAAAAATAAATAATTTTTTTCTTTTAGTTTTAGACATAGCAGTCAATTTCAAAGTAACCATTCAAATCCTGGAGTTTTGTACCAGAATACTCCTTATAACTAGGGCTCTCCTTTGCCCATTCATTGTTCCTCTTTACCATGTTTGCAGTGGTAAACTGAGCCCAGTCAAGAAGTTTGAGGTCATGCAGAGTATAGACTTTATCCTTATTCTTTCCTTCACGGTGAACGGTAAGCGTTACTGGATAAGTGACACCCATAATCTCAAGAGTCGTCTTCCATACATCAGGCTCTACCATCTTTAGTGTAGCCTTGAGTTGCTCTACAAGGTCCTCTCGGAGAAAGACATAGTTATTGTGGTCAACATAGTCAGACCACTTGTCAGGCGGGAAATCTCCCACCTTGAACTGATAAGGTACTGTGCCGTAATCATCGGGTCCATCTGACCACGGATAGATAACACCCTTATTCTTGTCGTAGAAGCGAAGATTCTGATTACGATATCCCTCTCCAAGCCAGATAAAGGGATCACCGTGCTCAACCTTCAAGATGCCGTGCTTGACCGCTAGATTTGCATACTTGCGATAGTCCTTCTCTTCATCATCAAAGTCTGGAACGATGTACTGTTTCTCATCATCGTAGTCAGGTGCGCTCTCGATATTCGCCCAGAAAGCCCGCTTTAGCATGTCAGTAGTGAGAGTGATCATTTTTGCTTTGTGTGTTATACAAAAATAAATAAGTAAGTATTTATTCAAATTTTTATTTAATGGGTGCTTGAAAGAATTCGTGCACGGAGTTCATCAACATCTTGCTTGAATTCATGTGGTGCATGAAAGACTGTAGAGTGATAGAGAACCTCTGCTTGTGCAGCATGATTCATCTTAAAACGTGGCAGTACCTCCTCTGGCTTTGCAACCTCATTGTAGAGGTCAATAAATCGGAGATAGGCAAGAAGAACTCGTGGATGCCGTGCAACTAGAGGGCCTTGAACAGTTGTCAGTGGTACTGCAAAATCCTCCTCCTCGCTATCTGAGATATCATAGGCCTCCTCATACATCTGGCGCATCTCCTCGCGCAGATTCTCAATGGCTTGTGGAGAGAGTACTTCATAGTCATCACTACAGAGGCTCTGCCCAACCTCTTCTACCAAACTTGGAACCGCTTGAAGACGAAAACGAGGACGAGGAGTATTCTCTGCAGAACTCTCTGATGTATAGGAAGTGACTCCTACAATCGGAGAGAGATGCGGTGTATAGTGATTGATAGGTGATTTAACGGTTGCCATTTTGCTTGATACTAATAGTTATTGGGAAAGCAATATTCAATTTTTTTACTTGCTCGAGTTTCATTTGATATCTGTCAAGCAAAAAATACCAGTCTTCCTTTTGCCCTGGTGTCATATTTGTGCGTAACTTGAAGCGTATATTCTCAATTGTATCAATGATTTCTTGCTCTGTAAGTGACATAGTCTGTTATCCTATAACAAAAAGAAAGTGGGCTTTTAGCCTCTTTTTTTTTATTTTGGAGTTATGTTGTTTTTATTTGGTTTTTACACGTGGTTGACAATCTTGCCATCCTTGTAGAAGTGAGCAAAGTCGCCCACCTCTCCATCATTGTCATGGAAGAGCATATTCATGTCATCGTCGAGCCAGTAATTGGTCTCATCAATCTCGACGAGTTCATACTTGCCACTATCGGCCTCCTCCTCATCCTCAGAGGCAGGAAGTGGGGGCAACTCCTTCTTGGGCTTAGCCGCAGGCAAAGGTGCCTTCTTGACAGGAACCTTCTTTACTGGAGCCACAGCGGCTGCAGCCGCAGGAGCCGCGGCAGCAACAGGTGCCTTCTTGGCAGGAGTCGCAGTGACACCATGCTCCTCATTCCAGGCCTCTACGAACTCCTGGTAGGCCATAGGATGAGTAGTCTTGGTCTCGCTGGCCTTCTTGATGCCGCCCTCCTGCTTGACAAAGTCCTGCCATGCACTCGGCTTTCGCGCCTTTGGCTCCTTCTTCCCCTTAGGCTCGGCATCCTCAGGAGGCTCCTCATCGGCAGCCGGCTTCTTGGTCCGAGACTTGCCCTTGTCTGAGCGCTCCTTGCGGCCCTTGGGCTCTGCGGCCACAGCCTTGACCGGCCCAAGAGATGCCTCAAGGGTATTGGCCTGCGTCCGCAGCGACGCGATGATCTGGAGAATCTGTGCGTTGGTGAGAGTGGACATTTTGCAATTGGTCTTGGTTATGCTCAATCAACAATAAAAAATAATATTCAAATTTTTTTTATTTGCTCTTGCCTCTCTGCCAAATAAAAATTGGGTGTTTTTCTTTTTGTTTTGTTGTTTTTATTTTTTATTGGTTAGATGGTTTACTCATCCTCCTCCTCGGCCGACTCCTCTGCAGCCGGCTTCTTGACTCGTGGCTTGCCCTTGTCAGAGCGGGGCTTGCGGGCCTTTGGCTCTGCGGCCTCTGCCTTCGCCTTTACAGGGACCGCTACAGGGTCAGGGTTCTGAACCTTCCACTCTGCTGCCCAGGTCTCATAGGCTGCAGGATCCGCCTTCTTAAGAGCACTTGCGGCCTTCACGCCACCATTCTCTGTGACATAGGCGTTCCATGCAGTCGGCTTGCGGACCTTGGGCTCTGCAGCCACAGGGGCAGGAATCTCCTCCTCGACCACTGCAGCCTTAGCCTTCTTCTTGGCTGCAGGTGCTGCCGCGACTGCCACTGCGACTGCAGGAGTACCGAGAGCCGCATCCAGAGCCGCCACTGCGGCACGGAGCTGGGTCATCGCCGTCTTGATTGCGTTGGAATTGCTGATGGAAGACATTGTATGATATGCTGATACTTATTCACTGTGCTAAACTACTAGGACGATTTTCAATTTCAAATTTTTTTTATTTTGCCTCTGTGCCTCTGCCATAAAAAAGTGGGGACTAATGTCCCTCTTTTCTTTTTAGTTCTTCCAATCTGAGTAGCAACTGCCACAAAGAGTGCGGCCACCAAGTTCACCAGAGCGTGCAACGCCGCCATCGCCACCGCAATTGTCGCACGTCGCCAGTGAATTGTAGAGTTTGCGGATGAAGTTAAAGATGGTCATTTTGTTTTGCTTTTTCTTGCTGTACATAGTTTAGTTTAGCCGCCCAGTTTCAATTTTTTTTATGCCTCTGTCGCTGTAGGCAGAGGACCAGAGGCCGCAGGTGCAGGCTGAGGCAATGGATTCTTAATCTTCACAACAGAAGATTCACTAGTCATATCAATGAAACAATCCTTGTAGGTCTCATCATAGTCGCCGAGCAGACGCCAACTCACCTCCCATGTCATCTTCAGATTCTTTGCAGGAGAATCCTGATAGCGGTAGTGAGTATAATAAATTGTTTCAAGACTATGAACAGGGCCGCTGCGTACAGTGCCCTTGTAGATCTTGGAGGGAACCCACTCACGTATGTTTGATGAGGTGACCATATAGAGGATGTCACCATTCTTGATCTCCTTTAGATTATGCCAGATCCATGTGTCACAGACATTCTTGTTGCTACCGAGTTGTACACCCTCAGCATGCATCCTTGCAAGAAATTCTGTAGAAGCATGCGGATAGTAGGATGGCGCAGAGGGAAGAAGAGTTGAGTAGGTGCGGTCAGCAATCATCTTGTCCAATGCACGTTGACCAATGTCATCTGAGACCTGGTAGCGAACTGGACGCCGACCGCCCGCCTCAATGCGAGCCTTATCGAGAGTCTTTTCTGCTGTGCGAGCAGCAGCAGCAGCAGTCTCATAAGTTGTGCGAGTCTCCTTGGCCCCTGCATCTGCGGCTGCAAGGGCTGCAGCATAGATAACCTGTGCGGCCTTCACGGCTGCGAGGCGAGTCTCCTCTGTGGCCTGAAAGGCCTCAAATGCCTTAATCTCTGCATCACGTGCGCGACGGCGAGCAGCCTGGAGATCAGGGAAGTGGGCGTACTTCTTCTCAGATGTGGTAGTGGAAGACATTGTAGCGTATGGAGTGATACTGATGCCATAGGCGGCATGAAAAGTTCAAATTTTTACAAAAAAAAGAAGGTGGGTGCAGCGCACCTCTTTTCTTTTCTTTTTTGGGGGTTAGCATATAATCTAGTTCTTCATTGTACGCCGCTTACGCATGGTAGCCACGCACCGCGCAATTGCTGGCAGGATAAGCGTCTTTCGACCCGTCCTCATGCGAGCGCTAGGAAAGATACTCTCTCGAATCACAGGTGCAGGTGCACGTGCAGGCGCTGGCTCATCTTCCTCTGGCTCGTACTGTAGAACACGACCACACCCACGCTGCAGGGCTGCGACATACTCGTCAATCTCATCATAGTCATTGTCTTCCGAGAAGCGAGGATGGTAGATCTCGGGCTCAGACTCGTACTCGCCGTCAGAATTGTCGGAGAAGTTGGAGGCCATGGTATCTGTAGCGTGGTAACTATTACTAGGTGACGGTGGAGGTTCAATTTTTTAAAAAAAGAGGGTATTTTTTTTTTCTTTTTTTTGTCTTGTTTTTTTTTCTTTAGCGGCGGAGGGCGAGGTCACGGTCCATCCGTGCTAGGTCCTCCTCATCTGCCCAGCAGAGGCAAGTCATGCGCCCATCCTTAACAGGGGCACCGCAATCATCGCACTCTTCTACCCCGCACCAGATGTTATACTCTGCCTTGTCGGCGAGGTATCGGGCGCAGTGGTCGCACGGCTCGTCGCCACCGTTGCACGTGCAGATCGACTCGTTCACGATGTCGGCGATGCGGCGCGAGCAGGGGGGGCAAGCACGGGCATTCTCCTCATGACAGATGCAGACATTGTCGCGCTTCTGCTGGCAGTCGGCGCAGATGTTCGGCAGAACGACCGTGACCATCTCGCACTCAGGGCACCAGCCGTCGGCAGCAGGCGGCGCATTGCACGGGTGGTTGCAGCGCGAGTAGCACTCGTGGCAATAGTTGGACCCGAGAACGGTAGCCCCCACGTCCCCGCAGTCGGGGCAGCGGCGCCAGTCTTCACGGCAGGCATCGCAGGTAGAGCCAAGTTCGCTTGTCTTGTTGGCGCAGCCGGTCTGGTGGCAGAAGTAGATGTGCGTGTTAGAGAAGGACATCTTGTAGTGATGAGATTGTGTGATGAGAGTGGAGGTGATAATCACTATGACGGGGACTAGTATAGTTCAAATTTAAAATTTCATCTGGGAAGAGACATAAAAAAAGACAACAAAAGAGATTGGCTTTCGCCTCTTTTCTTTTGTTTTTGTCTTATGGTGCTTTTTTCTTTTTGTTTTTGGTTAGTCTGTGCGCTTAGACGTCAGCCTCCTCTGCCTCCTCTGCGAAGGGATTAGGGGCGACAACTACAGGCGCGGCCTTCTTGGCGGCCTTCTTCTTGGGCGCAGCAGGCGCCTCTGCCGGCTTAGCGGCCTTCTTGGGGGGCGTCTTGGGCGCGGGCTCCTCGGCGGCGGGCTTCTTGGCCTTTGCCACCTTCTCGGGCGCCACGAAGGAGAGCGCGTGCTCTAAAATGCTGTCATCCGTGAGCGTGTCGTACTCTCCCTCGCAGGCACCCTTGAGGTGCGAGCAGAAGGCGAGGCGCGCCGTGCCGACGGCGGTCTTGGCGTCAGCATTCTCCTCCTCCTTCAGCAGCGCGGTGACGCGCGAGCAGAAGGTGAGCCAGGGCGACAGCGGCTTCTCCTCGCCGTCTGCGGGCGCGGCCTTCGCCTTCTTTGCCTTCTTTGCCGTGGGCGCGCTCTGCAGCTCAGCCAGTCGCTCCTCTACGAGGGCGAGGCGAGCAGTCAGGGCAGCGAACGCGGCGATTGTCACAGTCTTGGTGGCCATGGTTGCGGTGGGTGCTAGATGGTGGTTGATTGTGTGTGGGCTGTTTCTCTCTCTACTCAATCAGTTTATTGGCCCCCTTTCTTCAAATTTTTTTATATATTGATTCTGCGCGCCATCTAGAGTATCTGGGCGCGCAGAGATTTGCTCTGTGTTTCATCTCTCAAAAAAATTTGAAAGAGCCTCGCGCGCGCACGCGCGCCCCCACCTATGCGCGCGCATCTGACATGGGTCTTGCGTTCAAAGAAAAAAAAAATTTGAACAGAGGATGGCCCCAATTAGAATGGTTGGAGAGAGAAACTATTGCCATCTTCCTCCACCCGACATACACCGCCTACACAGCAACAATGTCGAAGAACCGCTTCGCGCTCGCTTTCTACGAGAGCGAGGACGAGAGCACACCGCGCGCCGCAGGCGCCGTTGGCGCGCAGGCGACCGAGGAGACTAACGTCTCTGACGGGGCTAGCGCGTGCGAGGTGCTCTGCACGGCGTGCAACGACGAGAACTGCGTGCTCTCGAAGATGCTGCGCCACAAGGCCTGCGTGGCCGCCCTGCCCGCCGAGATGCGCTGGATTGCCGATGAGCCGCGCAACTGGGCCGACATGCAGGAAGAGGAAGACGCGCGCAACCCGCGCCCCGTCGACCCCTGGATTACGGCCTTGCTCGAAGAGGCCGCCGCCCAGCTTGCAGCCGGCGCAGACCCTGCGCCCGCGCCCGTCACGATCCCCTTCGTGGAGAACACGGACGTCTGGGCGCGCAACCCCAACGGTAGCATCATCTGCTGCCGCTGCCACGCCCACGAGGGCGTCAAGGGGCGCCTCTCGCCCGCCTGCACCAAGCTCATCGTGAACGCCGACGGCAACAACGAAGAGCGCGCGTTCGAGGCCGGCTGCGAGAAGTTCGACGCGAGCGAACTCTGCACGCTGAGCAAGGGCTCGCAGGCAGGCAAGCGCGTGGCGCACATCGGCGAGCCAGAGTGGGCAGACGCTGAGCCGAAGGCCGCATTCGACTGGTCTCGGCCGGCCTCTGCGGGCGACTGGCGCTCTGGCGCAAGCACGCCCCAGCAGAACTGGCGGTCTGGTGCGGCCACGCCAACTCAACGCCCGTGCTGTAGCAACCCGCTCTGCCGCCTGCCGAGCGGCGCGCAGATGACAAACCACACGCTGGCAACCTGCGGCAAGAAGGGCGGCGGCGCCTACAAGGGGCGCAAGTAAAGACAAAAAAAAAAATAAAAAATACTAAAAGACAAAAACAAAAGAAAAAAGGCGAAAGCCAAATCTCTTTTGTTCTCTTTTTTACGTTAGTAAGAAAGGGGGGTAAAATAAAAAATTGACAGCGGTGCGGACCCTATCTGGAAAGTATAGCCATCCACACACCCATCCACGCAACCATGTCATTCTTCAGCCCCGCAGACCTCGCCATCCTCGCAGAGGCAAGTGCAGTAGCCAAGAAGCAGGCAGAAGAGAAGCGCCTCGCTGATTTCGCTGCTCTGCTCTTCAAGCGCATCATGAGTGATTCTCATGACAACCATGCAGCCATCATGGAGACCTTAGCGGAGAATATCAGGATCGGCCATAATCAGCTTATCCTCTGGGAGTGCAGAACCACCAAGTTTAACCGCTCAGAGATCAACCCAGGTCGCGACTGCCGCGATGAGAAGATGGTGCACCCTGTCAATGGCAGCAATCTGAGCCACCGCGATTACGCCATCGAGTTGGGCCAGCACTACATCTTTGGCATGAAGGGCGACTACAGCGTCCATAGGATCCTGAAGAATACTCTTCTTGTTGATGCCATCTCGGCTGAGCTGGGCCCCAACTTCATCTGCCAGTACCGTTCTATTCCGCTTGAGCGGAATCAGTCAGGTCTCCACTACCTGGAGACAATTACTGCTATCTACTGCCCTAAGGGCCGCTCAGAAGCCGAGGAGGCGGCAGCCCAGAAGGCTCGTGCTGAATTCCCCATCGGCTCTTGCTGCGACTGCGGCAAGCACTTCACCTTACTGAGTGTAGTCAACATCCAATATGGAAAGGATACAAATTCTTTCTGCAGCCCTGAATGCGCAGCCAATAACACTGAGAATGACTACGACTACTGAGAGTCAAATCCCAAAAAAAGACAAAAAAACGGCGCAAGCCAATACTCTTTTTTGTAAATTTGAAGTTGGTTGTACGCTGCATACAAGTCACTCACTACAGATACCATGGAGGGTGCTTGTGGCAAGATCCTTGACACCGATGACAAGGCGGTGGTCATCAAGAGGGTCCATCGTCATAAGGGCCCACATACACGCACCTCTTCTCACCGTGCACCTGCACAGTGCCGCATCCAGCAGTGGGCTCACGGCATTTTGACGCCGAAAAACGGATTCAAGAAACTGTTTGTACCTCGTGCCTGGAACCCTGAGCAGCATCAGTACAAGATGGAGCGCATTGATTGCTTGGTTGCCGTTAAGCATAGCGATGTCGCAGGTGAACTGAAGATGTTCTATGCAATGGCCGCACAGGAGAACATCTTTCCATGCGACTATGAACTCTACAAGCAGCAGGATGGCCGCGTGGCAATGATTGACTTCGACAAGTTTGCAGAGTGGCGTGAGGATGGCAGTGTGCTATTTCCTTGGGGGCAGGTGCTTGAGAATCCACTGCTGCCCTTTTAGATAAACAAAAAATTTGAATAAAGTTACTCATTTTTGATATGTATCACATCCTATACAACCATGGCATCTACTCCTATTGACGAGTGGAAGAAGATTGCGGCGTACCACCGTGCCGCACTTGAAAAGGCAGAGGCTCATATCAAGCAGTTGGAGAAGCCAGTCGAGGTTCCTTTGACAGATGAGGAGATGAAGCAGCGTGTGATTGCAATGGAAAGACGCACTGCATACAAGTACAGTTGGAAGAGGGTTGTAACAAATGGAGGCCTTATAGATAATGTCTCCTCAATTCTCAATGATTGTTATGACTTCTTATGTGACAAGGAGGAGAGTGGTGTCACGAATGCTGATGAGATGGGCATCTCAGGTAGCCTCAAATGGCATCTCTTCACTCTGAAGGTCATCAAGTACCTGAAGGAGAGGGGCTCATTTCATAATGAAGGCACAAGAGACTTTGACAACTTTGAGGACACGGCAGGTGGCTGTGATGAGGTTACTCAGGAGGCTGCTATCTTCCTCCTTAATAATCCTGACTGGAAGCCTGCTGCATAAAGAACAATTGTAAAATTTGAAGGCGTTGGACACTTAATCATTTTTTACTAAGACATATCAACATGGCCTCCATTAACCTGTCCACTAATATCGGCGTCCCGCAGGGTGTCAAGGGCAGCGATGTCTATGAGAGCACAGGCGACCCTCGCATTGACCTCTCCACCATGGCCGTCCGCGGCTGCTCAGGCGATACTCTTAGGAGCCTCATGAAGTCTGTTCTAGAACTTGGTAAGACGGATCCGCAGGCGTATGAGGATGCCTTTCTGCTCGCTTTCCAGACGCGCAACATCCGCGGCGGCAAGGGTGAGCGTGATGTATCCTATGCAATGATGGCACTTCTTCTTGGTAAGACTCCTTTCATGATTCAGATGCTCGATCTTGTTCCCAAGTACGGATGCTGGCGCGACCTATTCCACCTGGCATCCCACATGCTAGAGCGTACGCCAGCATCTGAGCGATGCACCGAAATCAAGGAGGCGGTTATCGAGATCGCAAGGAGCCAACTCAAGAAGGATGCCTTCACTGTCGACGAGCCGATTAGCCTCTGTGCAAAGTGGGCTCCTCGTGAGGGAAAGGGCAATGCCAATGACCAGACGCTTGCCAAGGAACTGGCCACCGCTCTCTTCCCGCAGATGAGCAAGATGAGCCAGCGCCTCGCTGCCTATCGCAAGATGCTCTCCAAGTTGAACAAGCGCATTGACACTGTTGAGGTGAAGATGTGCGCAGGTGACTGGGAAGAGATTAAGCCGCCCACTGTGCCTGGCCGTGCTCTTGACAAGTATCGCGCCGCCTTTCTCAATGAGGTCGCTCCTATTCGTAAGAACCAGCGCGTTCAGAAGGGTGAACTCCGTCATCCAGATGATGAGGTCCGTATGGCGTGTCGCGAGCACTTTCAAGAGCACTTTGCAGCCGCTGCACGTGGAGAGGTTACACTCAAGGGCGCTGACACAGTCTACCCTCATGAGGTCATCAAGAAGATCCTCGAGTCATACCGCTACGACCAGTACTATGGAGAGGCACCAAATCTTTCACAGGGCGAGCATGATCTTATCCTCGGCCAGTGGCGCGGCTTTGTAGAGAAGGCTCGCGCTTCAGGTGCTCTCCGCGACTGCATTGCACTCTGCGACTTCAGTGGCTCCATGGATGGTGTACCAAAGATGGTCTCGATGGCCCTTGGTCTCCTGATTGCAGAGGTGAGCGGCACCAATAAGTTTCTGACATTCGACACTGATCCAAAGTGGCACCAGATGCGGCCTGAGCAGACGGTTATTGAGCGTGTAGGTGCAATTGGCAACATCGGCCATGGTCTCAGCACAGACTTTCAGAAGGCCATGGACCTCGTCCTTGCGGATGTCAAGGCACGCCGTCTTCGCCCTGAGCAGATTCCCAAGGACCTCATTGTCTTTACGGATATGGGCTTTGACCAAGCATGCGGTTCAGATAAGACCAGTTTCTGGACAGGTCACTCCTACCGCAATGTGGTTAAGACAGCACCTTGGCAGACACATATCGAGATGATTCGTGAGGCATGGAAGCGTGCTGGCGAGGACATGTGGAACCAGCCTTTCGTGCCGCCTCGCATCGTCATCTGGAATCTGCGAGCCGAGTACAAGGATTTCCATGCAAGTGCAGACCAAGATGGTGTTATCATGCTCAGCGGCTGGTCGCCTGCACTCTTCAAGGTCATTCAGGAGAAGCCGGTTGAGGTACTAACTCCCATGGCTGCACTGCGCCTTCAGTTGGATGATCCGATGTATGATGCAGTCCGTGAGCGTCTTCGTGCTCTCATGTCAGGTGCATCCATTTAATATATCTACAAACACTACCAAAATTTGAACCTTTTTACCTGTTTTTTATAACCAGTAGAAATGTCAACCTATAGCCGTGAACTTCTACAGGAGATGGGCAAGGACTATGCGGATGCAGTCATTAATAATGAAACGAATATCTTTGTAAAGTATATTGGACAGGGTATTCTAAAGCATGCAAGTCTGGGTGTAAAGAAGATTCATTTTCCCATTGGACATTATTCAGGACCTATTCAGCGTCTACCCAATGGAAATCTCAATCGCTATGACCCTGGTCCAATTCCAACGACCTATGTTCCTGAAGTCATTCGGAAGTTACAGATCTTCTTTCCTGATACGGAGTTCATGCCTGGAGATGAGTTCCTATGGATCAATTGGAGTTAGGAAGAGTACCGCAAAAATTTGAAACTTTTATTTTTGCCTAAGGAAAGGCATAAGCAATATAAGCAACCATGGCCTCCATCAATCCTGATTTTATCTGCCCTATCACTGGCGAGATTATGATGCGTCCCGTTATCGCCTGTGGCGATGGGCACATCTTTGATGAGACTGCAATTGCCCGCTGGGCACTTTCTCATGATACATGCCCTACCTGTCGGCAGACTCTCGTTCCGCATTTCATTGTGAATCGTGCACTTCTACAGCAGATCCAGGACTACCTCGTGGCCAATCCTCCACCTGCTCCGCAGAATCCAACACCCCCTTTCAAGGATGGCGTGGTGACCTGCAGTGCAGATATGCTGGAGGAAAGTGGCAAGACGTTTCTTCATGTTCAGGTGGCCACGGACCCCACAGGTCTGCGCCAGGGCACGGTCTACATCCTTGGCCTTGATAATTCAGGCTCCATGGGTGAACTTGCAGATCCTGAGTCCAAGGAGTCACTCTTCACTCGCATGGACCTTGTCTACCATACAGTCAACACGGCTGCCGCCATGATGACGGAGAATGATAGCCTTGCGCTTGTCTCCTTCAGTGCTGCTGCAAAGATTGTCATGGAGCCTACACAGATGAATGCAGCAGGTAAGGCCAAACTCAAGACTCGGCTTGCAACTATCATGCCAGACGGCATGACCAACATTGAGGCGGCTGTACGAGAGATGATGGGCATCGCCAACCGTCCTGAGATGGCAGGTCGCAATATCGTCGCTGCTCTGCTTACGGATGGTGCTGAGACTGTCAAGCCGAGCCCCAGTGGTACAGTTGCCGCCCTCACTCGTATCCAGATGCGGAACCAGTGGAATCTCTCCACCTTTGGTCTCGGCTACTCCCTTGACAGCGTGCTTCTAGCCAAGCTTGCTGAGATGGGTGGTGGCATCTTTGGATTTATTCCAGATGTTAGCATGGTTGGCACAGTCTTCATCAATTTCATTGCAACGGCCGCCGCCTCTGGATGCCGCAACGCTGAACTCTCCATCAAGGTAAACGGCATTGAGTCGAAGATGAACACGGGTCTCCTCTCGATTGGACACCCTCGCGACTTCTTCTTCCCAGTTGTGGCCGGCTCTGCAATTGAGGTGAGTGTCAATGGTTCTTCTCCTGTGGCTCCTACTGGCAGTGCAAGTGACTTTGTTAAGACACGCAAACTCTACATGGACCTCCTTCAGATGGCAATCCAGTTTGCAGAGGCTCGTAAGACGGAGATTGCAGCCGATACTCTCATGACCCTAGAGTCAAAGATGTCTGCTAGCATCTGTCCTCAGACAAAGGCTCTTCTTCTAGATGTTAAATCAGATGATGCCACTGAGGGTCAGATCGGCATGGCTCCTCACTACTGGCAGCGATGGGGCGGACACTACTCTCGCTCCTATCTACGTACGGTCCTTCAGCGCAGTTGCCGTCTGAACTTCAAGGATCCTGGCAGTCTGCTCCATGGAAAGCACGCACTCTTTGAGGGTGTCGTTGCAGATGGTGAGGAGAAGTTCATTAGTCTGCCGGTTCCTGAGCCCACTGGTCAGAGAGCAGATCTGACTGCGCAGCAGAGTGCAAGTGTCCGCGCCTCTGCACAGGCCTACATGACCACCGCATCGCAGGCTGCCTATAATGGTGGCTGCTTCGCAGGACATGTGCGGATTATGGCATGGGATCCCACTGAACAGACATACTATCGCAAGCCGATTTCAGAGATTCGTCCTGGCGACTTTGTCTGGACGATGCAGGGTAAGGCAAAGGTTGAGGTCTTTGTAACCTGCGGCTCTAAGAACCCGTATCAGATGATGAGCAAGGTTCAGGGAAAGAGCGGTGTCTGCATGCTCACCCCCTACCATCCGTATATGACTATGAATGGCATCTGGGTGACTGGTAGGGAGACTGTAGGAGATGAGGCGATGCCCATTAGTACCGTGTACAATCTGGTACTTGACAAGGGGCATATTATTGACATGGAGGGTGTCTTCTGCTGTACTCTGGCCCACGGCATTCACGGCAAGGTGATTGGACACGACTTCTTCGGTACAAGCGCAGTTGTCGATGCGATGAAGCGACAGACTGGCTTTCCATGCCCTGTCTACAAGAATCTGGAGGTGCGTCGCGATCCTGTCTCAGGTCTCATCAATGACTGGTATGATGACATCTGAGTAATAAAAACAACAAAAAAATATTAGATTACTTTATTTTTAACGCCCTGGTGTGGTGGCAAGCCAATTCTGCGGGAGAAGCCCTGCATAATAGTCTACTTCTTCAAAGAAATGGAATTGGTAAGCACGAGAGGGTGTACCACGAGCCAAGCAATCAAAAGATGAACCAATATCAAGACATGATACAGTAGGTGCATGACGAGCAAGATCTGCAATGGCTACCTTTGAACAGAGACCTCCTGAAAAGAGAACAATTGCATCAGGTGTAGCCGAGCGCAAAATCTGTTCAAACACCTCCTGATACTTGAGGACCCAACAATTCTCAGGAATCTCTATATGTTCCGCCTCAAAGACCTGACAGAGTCGAGCATTCTGTTGATTACAAACATAGATCTTTTTACGAGGGGAGTTGCGAATAGCCTCGACAAAGTTGTACATATGTTTTTCGTGAGCACGCCGAAAATCTTCCACATCATGTTGATGACTGCTACGAAGAAGTAGGTGATAGTCTGCCCAAGGAATGAGTTCAGGATCTTTTCCAGTTCTTGTAAGGAATAAATTTGCATAAAACTCATGTGGCACTTTCTCTCGCCATTCTCCCAGATAGGTATTAGGGGTCTGTGCCAAAATAATAAATGCCTCTTTTAAAGCATTACTTAGTTCAGGAAAATAGACATCACCATCACAGTTGGCTCCTTGTTGACCAAGGCAACACGCATACTCACCATCACCAAACTTTGCAAAACGGACGACTTGGTTGTTCTTAATGGCTTCTGTAATAAACTCAGTACGAATGTTGTTCATATTGAGTGTATTTAGTTAGGCCGGTTTAGGTCTTTTAGATAAAAAAAATTTTGAAATATGAATTCACCTTGACAAAAAGTATCAAGTATAAAGCAATCATGGATGAAATCTTTGCTCTTGGAGATAAGAGGCAGCAAGCGCGCCGTCTATGGCAAATAAGTAATGATGACAATGATGTATGTTTTGAATTCTCTGACGCATATAAGAACAATAATAACTGGCAGGCACTTCAAAATAGAAACACGACCGATCGCAATCAAGGAAAAATGCGAAAGAATTGTATTCACAGTGCATCTAGAAGTATGGGATGGCATAGATGTCCAATTAAAATCCTTGTAGCACGTATTAAGGATGAAGGTGATTATATTCCATCTGGAAATACACCTATTGAAGTTTGTATCTGTTGGCAATTACTATCAATTCTTAATAAGGGTGCTGGCGATATTAATTAATAAAGTATAATCTAATCGTTAAATTTTTTCGTATCTTTAATACGAATCTCTACAAATCCAGATTTGCGGTTCGGATTCAGTTTAACCCACTCTGGATAGAGTTTAATTAACATTTCTGCTGCATCTTTTGACTTCTTTTGTCTTCCCTCATCTGCTTGAATCCCACCTGCCTCTTTGTAGTATGCTGTCTTAGGGGCGACATTATTCATACGAATAACACCTCCATCAAGTTCATACATTCGTAGAGTTATATAATAATCTGTCTTCATATCCACTGGAATTTTTAATTTGCTACTACCAGGATTAATAATACCAAAACAGACACCTACAATAAACTTAAGATCAATGCTTACTGTTGGCTTCATGAAAAACCCATTTGCGATTGGATAGATTCCCCAGAGATGAAAGCCGTATTTTTGCGCCTCAGTAAATCCCTTTTCAAAAACACGTTTTAAAGAAGTTAATTGTTTTTCTTTTCTGGGAGCCTTTTCATCATATTCAAGAAATTCTTTTATATCATCATCCATACAGATAATTTTTTTACCAATAGGAAAATAGTCCGTTATGAAATTACGAATTTCTTTAATTCCTTTAATCCCTACAACAATCTTACCATAGGAACCATTTGGAAGGGCTTCTTTATAAGCCTTTTCTTCATCTTTATCTGCAACAAAGATATGAATCTTTGAAGGTTCTATTTTATACTTTTTTAGAGTTGCAAGTGTTTTTTCCTTCAGTGTCTCTGTACGTTTATATGAAGGAATAGCAATAACATAATCGGATGCTCTGCTTTTACGTGTCTTGCCTGCCATCTAGAAGATGTTAAGAAATCTCACCAGCGCTGTCCACAATGTCCACTGTGTCCACCAGGACAGTACTCTTCCTGTTTAAAACCAGGTTCATGGCGACAACAATCTCCATGACTGTCTTTAGCCGTAGGGAGTTTCTGACCTGTAGTGGGATCATAATAGGGACTACAGTATTTGAGACCACAGCGCCAGCACCAAGAGCGACCGCATCCTGCCTCCTTCACAAAGGTTCCGCGGGTTTCGAGGCCACAGGCAAAAATATAATCACAAGCGTTATCTTTCAGACACCAACGCTGGCACCAAGGGCATTGCTTCGCGTCGTTCATTCTACATCGGAGTCCGGAAAACTCACAAGTGCCTGTTCGCGTGAATCATATCGCCCCAGATACTTTCCAATTGTACCATCTTTTGGCTTCTCGTAGACCTTGTCTTTGGTTGAATCATACCAGTAGGATTTGCAATCAATAATCTTTGGCACTAATTGAATCTTAATGACTTCAATCGCCTCAAGAGGCTCCTCGGCCACCTCGACTGCCTTAGCAACGGTTGCTACAGGCACAGGAACAGTCTTCTTTACAACCTTCTTTGGCTTGGGCGTTGGTTTTGGTTTTTGCTCAACCACAGGAGGAGCGGGAGCAGGAATAGAAGGTGGCGCGGGAATTTCTGTTGCGGGCCCTGAAGGGGTAGAAACCACGGTCCCATTTTTCTTAGGACGCCCTACCTTTTTAGCCTCTGTCTTTGGAGCCTTCACCTTCATCTCTAAGTTTCCTCGGGCAATTCTTTGAGCCGTTTCTGCCTTAGTAAGGTCAACTCCACTTAGAGCATTGCCGTCAAGTCCTGCAAATTTTAAATAACGGGGTGAGCCAAATAGCCAACAGTTTTCATAATATGGCTCATCTACTTTTCCAAGATACTGACATTGCTGATTTTTTGGTGTATAGCAGAGTTCATCTTTAATAATCGTGAGTTTTCGCTTTTCAATACAATGCTCACAGAGTTCATCCTGCGTAGCAATCTCTCCACAACGCCTCTCTGTGAAATATCCACTCTTTGTCGGAAATGGAATCTCTTTCTTTTCTTTTGTATAACGCCCTTTACACTGCATGAGTTAATGCT
>Ga0214921_10005494_pt1 | contig 17899 bp, 19 predicted proteins | sample LL1505_MetaG_FD_177992 | JGI IMG/M metagenome (GOLD analysis project Ga0214921, IMG submission 177992) | Freshwater microbial communities from Lake Lanier, Atlanta, Georgia, United States - LL-1505 | ecosystem: Environmental > Aquatic > Freshwater > Lake | place: USA: Georgia | collected...
TTTCGGTGGTGCTGGCGCTGTTCACGCTGTAGCGAAAATCTCAGCCCAAGCCCCCATCAAGGCCCCATCCACCTCCTCCATCGTCGCCGGCACGCCCAGCGCATGCAGCGATGTCACCCCATGCTCTGCCACGCCACACGGCACGATTCCGCCAAAATGCGATAAATCCGGCTCCACATTCAGCGCAATGCCATGCCAGGCCACCCAGCGCGTCACCCGCACGCCGATGGCGCCGATTTTCGCCTCCCGGCCATCCCGCGCCACCCAAATGCCCACCCGGCCCTCGCGCCGTTCGCCGCGAATATGGAAACGCCACAGCGCGCGGATCATCCATTCCTCCAGCGCATGGACATAGGCCCGCACATCGCGCGCGGCCACGCCACCATGCGGGCGGGAGAGGTCCAGCATGGCATAGGCCACGCGCTGCCCCGGCCCGTGATAAGTCCATTGCCCGCCCCGCCCCGCCGCCACGGTGGGGAAGCGGGTTTCCTTCAAATCCTCAGGCTTGGCCGAGGTGCCGGCGGTATAGGTGGGCGGGTGCTCCACCAGCCACACCGCCTCACCCTCTGTGCCGGCGCGAATGGCATGCGCCCGCGCCGCCATGGCCGCAATGGCGGGGGAATAGGGCGTGAGCCCGGCAGAGATCGGCCATTCAACGCCGTGCAATTGCCGGCCGGGCGGAATGGCGATGGCATTTTCCAACATCCTGGCTTTATGGGGCGGCAGACGCACCGTTGTAACCCGTCGCGACCTGGGTTATGCCAAGCCCGCTTGCGGCCATGGCGAAATGGTAGACGCGCTAGCTTGAGGTGCTAGTGGGGGAAACCCTGTGGAAGTTCGAATCTTCTTGGCCGCACCAATCTGAACCGTTGCCTCAGCGCGGCGCAGCCCGCAGATTGGCCACCAGCTTCTGGGGGCTTTCTGATGGACGAAGATTTCCGCCGCGCGGCGCTCGATTACCACCGCCTGCCAAGGCCGGGAAAACTCAGTATCGAGCCAACCAAGCGCATGGCCACCCAGCGCGATCTGGGCCTGGCCTATTCCCCCGGCGTGGCGGCAGCCTGCGAGGAAATTGCCAAGAACCCCGATATGGCGTGGGAATACACCACGCGCGGCAATATGGTGGCCGTCATCACCAATGGCACCGCAGTCCTGGGCCTGGGCGCCATTGGCGCGCTGGCCAGCAAGCCGGTGATGGAGGGCAAGGCCGTCCTCTTCAAGAAATTTGCCGGGATCGACAGCATCGACATCGAAATCGATGAGCGCGACCCACAGGCCTTCATCGACACCGTGGCCCGCCTCGAACCCAGCTTCGGCGCCATCAACCTTGAGGATATCAAGGCCCCCGAATGTTTCGAGATCGAGCGCGAACTCCGCGCCAGGATGAACATCCCGGTCTTTCATGACGACCAGCACGGCACCGCCATCATCGTCGCCGCCGCCTTGCGCAACGGCTTGCTGCTGCAGGGCAAAGAATTATCCGAGGTGAAGCTGGTCAATACCGGCGGCGGTGCGGCCGCGCTGGCCTGCCTCGACCTGCTGCTGCAAATGGGCCTCAAGCGGGAAAACGTGACGGTCTGCGATGTCGAAGGCGTGGTCTGGCAAGGCCGCCCGGGCACCGACCCCTATAAGGCGCGCTACGCCCAGCCCACCAATGCCCGCAGCCTGGCCGAGGTGCTGGACGGCGCCGATGTCTTCCTCGGCCTCTCCGCGCCCAATGTGCTCAAACCCGAATGGCTGGAAAAACTCGGCCCCAAACCGCTGGTCCTGGCCCTCGCCAACCCCGACCCGGAGATCATGCCCGATCTGGTGCGGCAGCACCGGCCGGATGCCATCATCGCCACCGGCCGCACCGATTTTCCCAATCAGGTCAACAACGTCCTCTGCTTCCCCTTCATTTTCCGCGGCGCGCTGGATGCCGGCGCCACCACGATCAATGAGGCGATGAAGGTGGCGGCGGTGGAGGCCATCGCCGCCCTCGCCCGCGTCGAGGCCAGTGAGGTCGTGGCGGCGGCCTATGGCGGTGTCGCGCCCATTTTCGGCCCAGACTACATCATCCCCAAACCCTTCGACCCGCGGCTGATTCTGGAAATCGCCCCCGCCGTCGCCCGCGCAGCGATGGAATCCGGCGTCGCCCGCCGCCCCATCGCCGATTTCGAGGCCTATCGGCGGGAATTGGAACGCTTCGTCTTCCGCTCCGGCAACCTCATGCGGCCGCTCTTCGAGGCGGCGCGCAGCCAGCCCCGCCGCGTCGTCTATGCCGAGGGCGAGGATGAACGCACCCTGCGCGCCGTGCAGACGGTGCTGGATGAAAAGATCGCCACCCCCATCCTGCTCGGCCGCCGCGCGGTGATCCTCGAGCGCGCCAAATCCATGGGCCTGCGCCTGGATATGGACCACGCCGTCACCATCCTCGACCCCCAGGAAGACGACGCGATCTTCGGGCCGCTGGAGGAGCTTTACGCCCACAAGGTTGGCCGGCGCGGCATCCCGCCCGACAATGCCGGCCGGCAGATGCGAGTGAACCCCACGGTCGCCGCCGCCATGCTGCTGCAAACCGGCCAGGCGGACGCCGCCATTGTCGGCGGCAATGGCGACTGGATGCGCCACTGGCACCATGCGCTGGATGTGGTGGGCAAATCGCCCAAGGTCTCGCGCGTTTATGCGCTGAGCGCGGTGATCGTGCCCAATGCCACGCTGTTCTTCGTCGATACCCATTTGCTGGTGGATCCCAGCGCGGCGCAGATCGCCGAAATGACGATCCAGGCCGCCGCCCAAATCCGCGAATTCGGCATCACGCCCCGTGCCGCCCTGCTCAGCCATTCCAGCTTCGGCAATTCACAGGCGCCGAGTGCCAAGAAAATGCGCGAGGCGCTGCGGCTGATCCAGGCCGCCGAGCCGGGGCTGGAGGTGGATGGCGAAATGCATGCCGATGCCGCCCTGCTGCCCACCATCCTGCGCCGCGCCGTGCCCAGCACCCGGCTGACCGATACGGCCAATCTGCTGGTCATGCCCAATCTCGATTCCGCCAATATCGCCTTCAACCTGCTCAAAGCGGCAGCGGATGGCCTGCAAGTCGGCCCGCTGCTGCTGGGCATGAACCAGCCGATTGAGGTGCTGGTGAACAGCGTCACCGCGCGCGGCATCGTCAATGTCACCGCGGCCGCGGTGGCGCAGGCGAATGGCTAGGCCATGATCGGCGCCGATGACATCGCCCAGCTCAGCGCCGATGGCCTGCTCCGCTTCCGCAACCAAATCCTGCGCTGCGCCCTGGGCCGAGGCGGTATCTCGGCCCAAAAGCGCGAGGGCGACGGCGCAACCCCCAGCGGCCTGCTCACGCTGGAGCGGGTGCTCTGGCGCGCCGATCGCGGCCCAAAACCCCAGGCGGCAATACGGGTGGAGCCCCTGGCCCCCCATGATGGCTGGTGCGATGACGAAACCCACACCGATTACAACCGCCAGATCACCCTGCCGCATGACGCCCGGCATGAGGTTCTATGGCGCGACGACGCGGTTTATGACGTGATCGGCGTGCTGGGCTGGAACTTGGCCCCGGTCACCCGCGGCCGTGGCAGTGCCATCTTCCTGCACATCGCCCGGCCCGGCCTGGCGCCGACCGAGGGCTGCATCGCCCTGCCCGAGCGCGAATTGCGCGCCCTGCTGGCCCAAGGCCTGCGCGGCTTTCAGGTCGGGTAAGCGCGCGCCCCGAAAATCGCGCTGCCCACCCGCACATGGGTGGCCCCCTCCATGATCGCCGCCTCGAAATCACCACTCATCCCCATCGAGAGCACGGCCAGCCCATGCCGCGCCGCCAGCCCGGCCAGCCAGGCGAAATGCGGCCTGGGGTCGCCCTCGGCGGGGGGGATGCACATCAGCCCGGTGACCGGCAGGCCCAGCTCGTCGCGCGTCAGGCGGAGAAAGGCATCGGCCTCGGCCCGGGGCACGCCGGCTTTTTGCGCCTCATCGCCCACATTCACCTGCACCAGCAAATCCGGGCGGCGGCCGGTCTTGGCCATACCGGCCGCAATGGCCTGGGCCAGCCGAGGGCGGTCCAGGCTTTCGATCACATCGGCAATCGCCACGGCATCCTCGGCCTTATTGGTCTGCAAGCCGCCGATGATGTGCAGGCGCATGCCGGGGTGGGCGGCGCGCAGGGCCGGAAACTTCCCCGCCGCCTCCTGCACCCGGTTCTCGCCGAACAGCAATTGGCCAGCGGCCAGCGCCGCCTCCACCGCCTCGGTGGGATTGGTTTTCGAGACGGCAACGAGAGCGACACTGCCCAGGGGCCGATTGGCGCGGGCAGTCGCTTCGGCGATCCTGTCCTGAATGATGCGGAGGGCGGCGGCAATGCTGGTCATGATTGGGCGAGATAAAGCACTCGGCATTCCACGGCTATGGCTGCTGAGCGACCCGCTTCGCCTGCCGGACCCAATGGCGGCGGCGGCGCGGCTGCCGCGCGGCGCGGCGGTGGTGGCGCGCGGCATGGCCCCCCAGGCGCTGCCCGCCCTGGCGCGGCTATGCCGGCAGCGCGGCCTGCGCCTGCTGGTGGCCGGCGATGGCAGGGCGGCCCTGCGGCTGGGGGCTGGGCTGCATCTGCCCGAGCGGCCAATACCCGGGCTGCTCGCCTTCCTGCGGGCCAGGCGGCCCGGGGCGCTGCTGAGCCTGGCAGTGCATGGCAGGCGAGGGCTTTTTCGTGGGCGCGCCTTGCGCGCGGATGCAGCGCTCATCTCGCCCATCTTTGCCACCCAAAGCCATCCCGGCGCGCGGCCGCTGGGCCCGCATGGCTGGGCCTGGCTGGCGCGGCATGCCGGCCGGCCGGCGGTGGCGCTGGGCGGCGTCAATGGCCGCAGCCAGCGGCGCGTGCCGGGCCGGGCGGCTGGTTTCGCAGCAATCGGCTGGCTGGGAGGCTAGCCCCCCCAATCCCCCATCAGCCGGGCGGCATGCGCCCTTTTGCGTCGGAAGGGCGGCAAGCTGCCATGGGTGAGAAGACAATCGAGCACCGCACCGCCGGTGGTGATCAGCACGGATTTCTCCGCATTGGCGGGCAGGCCGATCCGCGCGCCGAGGCAATAGGCGATGATCAGCGGCAGCAATTCACTGCTCAAGACCTGACGTTCCAGCCGCCTCCCGGCCTGTTCTACCTCGACCATCAGCTTCTGCTGCGAGGTGGAGAAGCGGATGGCGCCCACCTGCACCTGGCTGCCATTCTCCTGCCACACCGATGTCAGCAAGGCGCGAAGCGCGGGCGCCTGAAAGGCGATGACCCGACGGTCCACAAAAACGGCGTTGTTCTCGGCCGCTGCGTCTGGCGCGGCAGGCCCCGCGCCCTCTCGAGGTGGCAAGGTTTGACCCATGGATGTCGCCCTTCCTCAGCGTCACGGTGGCGGAGCAGGGTGGCGGCCTTCGGTTAACAAATAATGAATGGTCACGCATTCGCTATATACATGCCAAAGAAATATACGGCAAGCTGGCCTTGGAGGATCCGCATGGCCAACGAAACAATCTACTTCGCCACCAACCGTGATGAACTCAAAAATGCCCAAGGCATCACGATCGGCTTTGGTGACAAGCTCAACCCGGTCTCGCCCGCCTATCTGCGCTTCGGCGCGGCGGAGGTGGCGCCGCCCACCAAAAAGAACGCCGATTGGTCGGTGCAATCGGTGCAGATCGCCCCCGAAAGCATCCCCGGCGTCACCACCGACGACCCCAACGGGCAAAAACTCCTGGGCAGCGCCGCAGTGTTCGAGGCACTGCGCCAGCGCCTGATCACGGCTGGCAGCGCCAAGGGGGGCGTGGACCTGGTGCTGCTGCTGCATGGCTATGCCTCAAGCTTCGACAATGCCCTCGCACGCGCCGCCGAGATCAAGCGCGCCTATGCCGCCAAGCAGCGCGCGGTGGAGGTGGCGGTCTTCTGCTGGCCCTCAGATGGCAGCCTCACCCCGCTCATCGCCTATAAGTCAGACCGTGACGATGCCCGCTCATCGGCCAAAGCGGTGGCGCGCGCCCTGCTGTTTTTCCTGGACTATCTGCGCCGTCTCACCGCTGACCAGATGTGTCAGGCCCGGCTCAATCTGCTGGCGCATTCCATGGGCAATTACGTGCTGCGCAATGCGGTGCAGGCCATCATTTCGGAGTTTGGCGGCAAGCGCCTGCCGCGCGCCTTCACCCATATCTTCCTCATGGCCGCCGATGAGGATGATGACGCGCTGAACGATCCGACCAAACTCGCCCGCCTGCCGGAAATGGCCGAGGCGGTGCATGTCTATTTCGCCGCGAATGACCGCGCGCTGTCGATCAGCGACATCACCAAAGGCAACCCTGACCGCCTGGGCAGCGCCGGGCCGCACACGCTCACCAACCTGCCGCAAAAGATCACCCTGATCGACTGCGACCAAGTCTGCGAAACGACCCTGCTGGACGCCAATCACCAATACTACCGCAAGCGCCCCGAGGTGCTGGCCGATATCTGCGCCGTGCTGGATGGCACGCGGCCCGAGGCCATCCCCGGGCGGGTCTGGGTGCCCGCCCGGGGTGCCTTTGTGGTCGCGGCCAAGCCCTGAGCCCGGCTCAGTTCATCCGCAGGTCCAGAATATGCTTCGGGTCAGGCTGCAATTCACCCCGCTCGACCTTTTTCACGATCTCGGTCAGCGCCGCATTGGCGGGCGTGGGAATGCCCAATGGCGCGGCGCGATCAGCCACGAAGCCATTGAGGAACTCGATCTCGGTGCGGCGGCCCTTCACCATATCCTGCCCCATGGAGGGGCGATGCGCGCCGCCGCGGGCACTCTCGGCAATGCGCTTGCGGTCATATTCGGCGCGGGCCTGCGCATCGCCCTCGCCAGCCCGGGCGATGATTTCGGGGTCGATATGCAGGATCTCTTCCAGTGAATAGCCCAGCGCCTGGCCCACCCGGATCGCCTCCGCCCCCAGCCGCGCGGTGAAGGCGCGCAACTGGTCATCGGCCACCACATCGCGGCTGAGCAGCCCGGTGCAGGCCGACATGCCATTGCCCATCACATTGGTCACAAGCTTCGACCAGCGCTCACCCCAGAGGTTTTCCGTCAGCGTCGCGCTGTCGGACAGGGCGCAAAGCCGCACGATTTCCTTGGCCCGCTCGGTCGGCCGGCCATGCGGCTCGCCCACGCGATAAACCGTATGGGCCGCGCCGCCCTTGCCGGAATTGCGATGGATATTGCCCGGCACCATCAGCTCCACCGTGATCGAGCTGGCAATGGTGCCCAAAACCCGGCCCCAGCCGACGACGCCGGCGATGGTCTCCTCATTCATGCAATTCTGCAGCGAGACGCAAAAGCCGCCCGGCGCGAGATATTGCCGGATCATGACCGTCGCCCATTCGGTGTCGTAGGATTTCATGCAGATGAAGGCGATGTCGAAGGGCCGGCCCTTCGCCTCATTCTGTAATTCGGTCAGGTGGATGGCGCGCACCGGGGTGGTGAATTCCGCCACATCGCGCAAATGCGTCACCCGCAAGCCATGGGCGCGCATGGCCTCGACATGCTCGGGCCAGGGATCGATGAAGGTCACATCCTCCCCGGCCGCGGCCATATAGGAGCCGGCATAGCCGCCCACCGCGCCCGCGCCGACAATGGCAATTCTTGGTTTCATGATCGCTGCCCCCCTTTGGAAGGGGGCAGGATAGGCGCGGGTTTTGCCGCGACAAGCCCGCTTGCGTCAGCCCTGGGTGAAGAAAGGCGTGCCGTCGGCAAAAATATTCGGCTTGAGGAAGACACCCAGAATGGTCGCCCCCTCGGCCCCCGCCCAGGCGACATGGGTATTGCCCGCCGGGCGCCAGACAAATTGCCCGGCCAGGCACTCGCCCTCCTCATCGACGAAATGGCCTTCCAGCACATAGGTCTGCTCAATGGCCGTGTGCTCATGCAACGGCACCACTGCCCCGGGTTCGAGGCGCATCAGCAGCGTGGCCATGCCCGAACCATCGGAATAGAGCGTCTTGCAGCGGATGCCGGGGAACTTCGTCTCCTCCCAAGGCATATTCGGCACATCGAGGTATATTGAGGGCGGCGAGGCCTCATCCGCCATCAGCCGCTTGCGCATGGGTTTTGCTGCTCCGTCGGGCATGGTCGGCTCCTTCAATGTCACTGCGGAATCCTAGAACGGGATTGGCCGCGATGGAAACACCGAACTGCGCATGGCCGCGCTGGGGCCAGTGCGGCGAAGAAGATGATCTATCCTGTATCACAGCGCTTCTCAGCGCGCCCCCGGTGCGTTATTGATACCAAGCGGGACCCGTAGCTCAGCTGGATAGAGCGCTGCCCTCCGAAGGCAGAGGTCGAAGGTTCGAATCCTTTCGGGTCCGCCATTTTTTTCAAAGGGTTAGCAGCAAAAACCCTTATGCAAAAAAGAGCCTAGGTAACACATAGGTAGCATGCGAACCTCGCTGCAGGCTCGGGTGCCTCACCGCTCCACCTGCTTCGCGCAGCCATCAGGCCTGAAGGTTGATGCTTCGACGGCCTCATGAAATCAACGCACTACGCAATCATCGCACCCTGCGATGAATATGGTTACCCACCACCAGCACCCTGCGCCGCCAGAATCGCCGCACGCAGCGCAGCCCTGGCCGCAGGATCCAGAACCGAAGCATCGATCGTGGTCTTCACCTCTGTCTGGATGGCACCTCCGTCGGCGCCAGTGAGTTCGGTCTTCTGAACGTCATGGTGCCAGCCGCTGGCGGCTCTGGAACGGTTTTTCAGCGCGAGCGTAATCAGCTGGGCATTACCCGCCTTCCCATGGGCCACTTCGATCGCCCGCTCTTCCCAAAACAACAAAGCCCTGTGGCGCCCTTCCTGGATGGCCTGCAGGAACTCCAGGTGCAGCTTCTGCCACTCGTACAAGCTCCTGGCGCTGATGCCGATCCGGGCAGCACCAGCTTCTGCCGAATGGCCTCCTGCCATAGCCTCGACCAGCTGCTGGCACATCTCAGGCCTGTAGGCGGTTGGGCGGCCAAATGGGCGCTTGGGGGTCGCGGCCTTCTCGGGGGTGGAGACAGGGTTTGGCATGCGAGAAAGTATACAAAGTGCAGGGTTGGAAGTGAATCTTTTTCATTAATTGCCATGGGTGCCTCACGCTCCATCGCTCAGCCAGCTGTGCGCCGCCCCAAATGCTCGTCAATCAACGCCACATCTTCCGAGCCAAGCAAATCCCGCCACCGCTCAACACCCGGTAACCGGCCGGCATTGCGGGTAATCAGGTCGGCCTTCAGGAACGGAAAGTCTGTTCGCTCCAGCAAAAGCCGCCAGAAGTGATGCGTCGGATTGAGCGGATAGATGCAAAGCGAGTTCTCGCCACCAAAACGCGCACCGAGAGCGACAAAATCGCTCGGGCGGGCCAGCGCGCAAAGTCTCGCATAGCCGAATAGCGCGGCACATCGATGCCCAGCACGCATTATCCGCCGCGTCAGAGCAATCTCACCGGACTGAACGACCCGCCACTTGTTCCGCACATCGGTAAACGCCGCGAGATGGGCTGCCATGTCGGCAATCGCGGCCTTCCCGCGCCCCAGCAATAAGTACGATTGCAAGTGCACCCCGCCAGCCAAGCTCTCCGTCATGCCAAAGAAACCCTCGCCGCCTGCGCGCCAGCGCTCGACCAACGGCCCGAGCGGCGCCAGCGGGCCAACCACGCTATCATTGGCCAGCAGCAATTCCTGCGGCTCTGCACCATCGGCCAAGATGGCCGCCAACCCGTCGCGCCAAGCTCCGAAATCCAGGCCGATATTGTTGCGCCGCAGATACAGCACGCAGTGCTCACGCACCCGCTCGATATCCGCGACAGGCGGCGCGCTGTTGGTCACGAAAACAACGTCAAAACCCAGCCCCCGCCACCCGGCGAGTTGCCGCAGCACCATCTCCGACACCCGACCGCTTGCCGACCAATGCACGTAAATCGCCAGCGAGGCTCCGGCTCCACTGGCCTGCCCGGTCAGACGTTGCAGGATCCCGCCGCGTTGCGGCAACAAGCGGTCGAGCAGGGTATCGACCGCAAGACCTGAGGCTGCCCTGGCCATGCGGCCAAGAAAGCCCAGCGAAGTGCGAGTCCCAAGGCCATGGAACACTCGCACTGAACGGGCATGCACCTGCCCAATATCGGTCAGCCGCGCCGGCTCGCGCGTGGGGGCCGCCGCCTCGCCAGCACCCCAGCCCGCCGAACCATTGGAAGGAACGGTCAGCAGGTTCAAAGCAACTGCTTTCGCATGCGACAGGCCGTCTGCATCTTAATGCCTAAGGTGTGCTTCTGACCGCTCCATGGATGAGCAAACGCTAGCGCCTCAACCAAGCGGCTCACCTGGAACGATCGCACTACTTAAAACGGCATAAATTATGTGAACCACAGCAACCCATCATACTCCAACGGTGTTGGAAGCTGGCTCCGGTTCTGGCCAGTCCAAGTGACCGAAGTATCAATAACACCATTGCCATCCAGATCGCCATGCATAGTAACCCCGGTCCAACCAGGAGCACCTGCGCTATCCACCCACTGGACCTTGCTTACGCCCGGCCGCCAGCCCCACACAGAAAGGCGCTCACCTGCTGACCAATCGGTGATGGTCGCCCAGGTGGTGGTGCCGCCTCGACCATCCAGAAAGAAGTCATCGCGACCAGCACCGCCTGTGAGGAAGTTGGAGCCTGTGCCACCATCCAGCACATCGTCACCTGCTCCGCCATTGGCAGCATCATCGCCGCCCATTAAATTGATGAAATCATTCTTGGATGTACCCACAATAACATCGCTCGCAGTATTACCAAGCATCTCATATTTTATCCAAGATACTGGTCCAGAATATATGGATGGAATTATTTTTGTTGTAACTCCGCCAGTCTGAACCGACATTACCTCCTCGATTGTCCCTGTACCGATTAGCGAATTAATCGAGATGTCATTTCCAGAATTAAAACTCAGTGTTTCAATATTAGACAGCCTGTCGGTGCCGTCGGGACCGGTCACAATCAGCAAGCTGCCGTCGAAGGCAAAACGGTATGCAGACTGCGTGCCACTGAACACAGCCACATCAGTATCTGCGCCTCCGTCCATTGTGTCATTGCCGGCACCACCTGTCAGGGCATCGGCGCCAGCTCCGCCATCCAGCACATTGGCAGCGCTGTTGCCGGTGATCAAATCGTTGCCGCTTCCTCCCGTTGCATTCTCAATCAAGACGCCGTTAGCGATGGTGTAGCCGCCTACAATACCACTGGCATACGATACGTACCCTCCAGCGTTAACGCCAGAGAGAGGAGCCGCAGTTAAATTAATCGTACAGCTACGAGCTGAGCCTGCGTTCGTGATCAGATCTGTCCCACCGGTATCCCAGATACACGACCAATAGGTCCCGGCTGCATTGTATGAGGCGAGCGTATAGGTGCTGCTACCTGATGCGTATGTCGTATTTGCGCCGTAGACCGCTTGGATCGCAGCAATATCTAACGCCATGGGAGACGCTTGCCATCCATATCCAACATCAGAATGGCTAGGATACTGACTTCCCCAACCATCATTGTAACTCATCGTAGTAAATATTCCTTGATTTATATTATAGTCACCATAGTCACCAAACGCAGCAGAAACTCCCGGGAAAATATTGCCGTCACCTGCGGAACCGCCATCATGCGGGTGCGCAAGACCCAGCAAGTGACCAAGCTCATGGATCAGGGTGATATAGCCGTACCCACCGACGGCAAGACCGGTAGACGACCATGACGGATCTTGACCGTTGAAAACAACGTAGAGAGGTTCGCCTTGCGAATAGGCTGGAATTTCGCTCCAACCAAGCGCGCCGTCAGCCGCCGCGCTTGTGCCTTGCCAAATCCACACATCCGCAGCACCGTTAGCAGACTGAACAAAATCAAGCGAAGCCACAGCCTCCCAGGCAGCAAGTGCATTCCCAAGCGCCGTCAGACCTGCAGACGACCACGACATCGCGGCACCGTTAAGAACATTGTAGGGATCAGCACCGGATACGGCAGAATATGAAATGGTGACTGGACCGCCAGTAGTCGACAAACCGGGAGTGTCCGACCACGCTCCACCCCACACGAGGCTGTCAATCCACGGATTAGAACCGTTGGTCGGCGTTCCATCGACATAGACTTGTGAGGCTGTGCCAGGCATATGATTTTTATCTCATTAAGGTTTTACTTACTCATGCAGGAGAACTTAGCTGAAACCTGATGCCCGAGCCCAGTTAGCCCAGACAAAACCGCTAAGCCAGACGATGCCGACCTCTTATTAGCCATATCGGCTAATATGATCAGCGCACGCCAATCATAACAAAAATTCTGTCAAATTCGAGTTTTGGGACGAAAAACAGTTGATGCATGACGTGGGGGAGAGAGCGTCACGGTCAATGCGGCAGGATGCACGCGTGCGCATAATAGTTTGTTTGGACACCCACAACCAAAAACACAGCCATTAGATGTAAATCATCCTGTCACTGCACTCGCGGCTTGCCACCCAACATGGCAGCCTGACTTTGAGGTGTGGCGTGTTTGCCATAGTAGCTCTCAATGACAGCCACGCTGGTGCCCATGTTTTTGGCAATCATGTAGATGTCCAGCCCGGTCCTGTATCCCTTTGAACTGGCGGGGGCACCAGCATCACCATCTGTATTACCCTTGGATAAGCCCTGGGACCGGGACAACCGGACACCCCTTTAGGGTTGTGTCCTGTCTGTCTGGCCAATTTGTCCCGTTTGTCTGGTTTGTCCTGGTTTTTGTCCCGGTGAATGTCCCGCCTTAGTATAACATAACGTCAGCCATTCTCAGCCTCCAAAACCCATGCAATACCATTCATCACTACGGCTCTCTTTCGGTTTTGAAGTTCGGTGGTGGCGCGGCTAAAAGCCTTCCGTTTTGCTTCCTGCTCATGGTCAGGCATTCGGGCGTAGAATTCCTGCCGCCATTCCTCAGTGGTAACCGACAGAACAGATGAAGGAATATCGGGGTCTCCGGTCCTACGAATGCCCCGGGCGGCGATGGCTTGACGAAGCGCGACCAGGGCCAGCTTGTTATTGCCGGTCAGTTCTCGATTAGCGCCTGCTTTGGGGGCGCTGCCGTCAACTGGCTCCACCACGCACGAGGTAACGGGCTTGCCGCGCCGGTTGGTTCCAAGCTCGACAGTACGAAGCTTGAAACCAAATTCGCCCTCAATCTCCATTTCACGCTGCTTGGTGACACGGGCGAAGCTGGCAGCCTGACTGTCTGATCGGCTGACCTCAATTTCGGTGTCAGTTGCAGCACGAAGCGAGCTGTGGCCACGAGCGCCTTTGCTGTCATCCTTGCCGCTGTGGTGGATGAACATGCAGTGGGCCTTGGTGGTCTGCCGGATGAAATCAGCGCTGTTGACCACTGCACCCATGTCGTTCGGCGCGTTCTCATTGCCGCCAGCCATGGCGCGCGAGAGGGTATCGATCACGATCAGCACGACGGGCGTCTTTAACTCAGATGCCGCAATCTCGATGGTGCTTATCAGCTTCTGCCTATCGGCGTCTGGGTCCAGGAGATTGATGGTGACCGGCACTATGGCGAACGGGATTTTCTCGCCATCCAATGCTTGTTCACGCCGCCACGCTGCCACCCGGTTGCTGATGCCGCTACCACCCTCCAGGGCGCAGTAGATTACCCCGCCCTGGTCAACAGCCCGGCCACGCCATTCCATCCCAGCGGCGACATGCAGGCCCAGGTCGGTGGCGAAGAACGTCTTGCCGCAGTTCGAAGGCCCATACACGACGCTAAAGGCACCGGCGCCCAAAAGCCCTTCTACAAAATCCGATGCAGTCAGATTGGGCTCAACGTCATTAAAATAAACCAAGGGCAGCGGGGATGGCGCTCGGCCATCAGTCCGGATTTCCTTCGAGGGTTTCTCGGGTGGGTGCTCAGGCTCAATCCCCTTGATCTGCCCCGCCCTCAGGCGCGCGAGAGTGTATCGGATCTTGTCGCGCATTTCCTCCGGGCCTCGGCCTGGGCGACTCAAATCCACCTTGGCGCTGTATTGCGGCCAAGCGACATCAAACACCTCATCCTCAGTTGGCAGCCGGCCCAGGCTGCCGCGGAGTTCAAGGGCCACGGCCAAGATAGTGTCGCGCATGTACTGCTCACGGCCGTCGTTCACGAGCTCCTGCGGTATGCCGAAAATGCCGGGCGAGGGCATGCGAACTACGCTGGCATCTGCCTGTGTCAATGCCTCTAGCGGCGCGGTGATGGTCTCCAGAATAAAGCCGGGGCACTCGGCCACAGCGCATTCGTCTGGGTGGCAATCTACGTCCCACTGATAGCGCCTGCCATTGGCGTGGATGCTAGGATGCGCCACGATGAAGCCGCCATCGCCACGCACATCCATGCCGGGCAAGACGTTTGTACGGGTGGGTACATCTCGACCGGGGTGACGCAGGATCACATGGACCCCACCGCCGGGTGTGAAGGCGCGAACCGACCCTGGCAGGCCTTGGGCATCGAGCTGTGCCAGCGTTTCCATGCCGCCATCGCGAGCGTCAAAGTCGAGAACGATGGTACCGGCATTGTGGCCTTGGATGAGCCCAATGCCGAGGCTTGGTTCTGTGTCGAACCAGCCCTGGATTGTGGCGGCATCAGCGGCTAGGGATTGGAGGTGCTGCCACTTCACGGCTGGCATTTTTTCGCCTGGGCGCACCGGTACAACGGACCATCCCATGCCAGCGTAACGCAGAGCCCAATCGAGGGTTGTCTGGCGGGCATTAGGGGATGGGGATGAGGTCTGGGTACTCATGCTGCACCGCCCGCGCCAGAGGCGGTTTTGTGATCGCCGGGTACTGAACCATCAGCAGCACCAATAATGCCGCTGGCGCCCTCCAGGTTTGCGCAAGAATCGTGATTCTGGCGCTGGCTGACCTGTTCCAGTTCCTTCACTTTTTTGCCCGGGGCGCGGTGCAGAGGGCATCGCCGGTTTCCTGGCCCCCGGTTCATCGAGGTGGTGCAGACAACCTCGAACGCCTCGCCACACTCTGGGCAGGTTGTGATCCAGACTGCGAGCTTCGTCATCCTGCCATCAATCCGCTGATGAGGCCGGATGGCTACACACTCGTAACGCTGCACGCCGCGCTTGAAGATCATGCCAATGATTGCTGACTTCGCCATCACCGGCCCCCTTCTGCCAGCCCCAGCACCTGCAGTAGTACCCGCAGGGCCAGGAGGGTGCCGAACAGCGACAGCAGAATGCTAAGCATGGTTGCTGCGCGTGCCATAGCATCAGCCGGCCATCTGGGTTTCCTCAGCGGCGTCATGCGGCGGGCCTATGGCCTTCGGATGTCGAGCAGCGCGTGGGGCCGGCGACATTTTCGGCCCATGCCAGGGCATCGCCCCAGCGGTAGAGTGCGCGGCTACCGAACACGCGGTAGGGCGGTCCGCCACCCCGCGTTGCTTTGGTCGCCAATGTCTTCGTCGCCACAGGATAGCCCGCATCGGTGAGGGCAGCGGCCACGCGTTCACGCGTGAGAAGGGCGTCCGGGTGGTCGGGTACGTATCCCATTCAGGTCTCCATCGTTTGCGAGCTACAGCCCGCGATTGCGATGGCGCCTGATTGAGAGCAGTTCTGCCCCCTAAAATAGCCCCCTAAAATAGCTCAAGCATCGATTATTTTATGGCCTATTTGGGGGGCTTATAATTTTTTCGATGTTCAACTCGGATGTTGTTTTCGATGGATTTTGGTTTTGCTGCCGGCATGGATGGATGTTTCTTTTCCAACCAGAACGCTAAGGCTCGAGCCTCAGCAGCGACCGATTCATGCGCCTCGAAAGAATTTAGACGCCGTCGGTGCTCTTGCTTAATCAGATGCGCAGATGAGGGACGGCCAGCAAAACCTGTTCGCACGATAGCAGCGGGATCAGACGACGTGGGCACTGAAGGCGCTTCACCGAGTAGATCGGCGGTACTCACTAATATATCGGCTAGGTAAGGTGCGTTTGCCTGAAGGCCATTGGTTCCAACGCGAGCCACCAACAGATGTCTCGGATCCAGATCAAAACGTACAATTATTGCATCCGCCCATGCTTCAGGCGCAACGGATTGGTGTGGCGCTTGTGCAGAACTTCGAGCTAGGGTCTCGATCTCGCCTATCTGGATCGCCAAAATCAGCCTATCCAAGGCTGCCTGCACAATCTGTGTGGTGCCAGCCCACATACAGATCCATGACAGATTGTCCTTACCGATCCAATCATCGGGATGCCCCAAAAGAGCTAGCCGCTCCTGAGTAGTTCCGGCTTCTGCCCCGGCCAATGGCGGCGGGGCATACTGGCGCTTCTTCTCGGGCCTTCGCAGCATATCGGCGGCGATGGTGGGATCATGTGTCACCAGCAGTGCCAGCGCAGGCATTAGGGGGATCCAGGGAGGAAGGTTGGTCGGGTGCATTGCGCTTCCTATTGGCAGCCAAACAGCGGCTCCGACACAGCCTGTAGGAGGGCCGAAGGTCGAAGCCAGCCTCACCAGGATTATGTGTCGCTTCGTCCCGGTGCTTTTTTTGAAAAAAGGATCAAGCGGTGACACGCCCGTCACCCACAGTGCGGCCTACTCCCGGGCCATCCATCACCTCGGCTGCCGCCTCGCCAGCAAGCTTACGCAGGATCGTGCTAGCAATTCGGTCAGCAGCGGCGGTCAGCGCGTCGCCATGATGGATATACCCTCGGGTCATGCTGCCTGTGCCCTTGTGGCCGATCAACATGCCAATGGTGGCTTCCGAATAACCCAGGTCATTCGCCAAGCTAGCAAATGAATGCCGTAGCACATGTGGGGTCACGTCCACTGGAAGCCCGCCAGCAGTGGTGATGCGCCGGAACAAGGATGGGAGCCCACTCATGGTCCCATCCCCGCGTGAAGCTGGGAACACCAGTGCATCCGGCGCCCCCGGCCCCTGCTGCTGTAGTAGATCGCAGGCGGCCGAAGACAGTGGCCGGAAGCTCTCACCGGTCTTGGTATCAGGCAGTCGGGCCGTGCGCCGGGTCAGATCCAGCATACCCCACCGCAACGCCAGCGCCTCACCCCTACGCCAGCCGGTCAAAGTGAGGAACCGGGCGGCAGCAATGGCGGCAGGCCACATTGAAGCCCTCGCGGCGTTGGCCAGCCCGGTGCCCAGTGCCATGTACTCAGTATCAGACAGCCGGCGTTCACGTTTACCATCAGCGTAACGGATCACGCCCCGCACCGGATTTTCGGAGATCATTCGCTTGCGCTCGGCATAGGTGAAGATGGCACCCAGCAGGCCCAGGGTTCGCGAAGCGGCCCCCTTCCCACCGCGAACAATGGACACAGCACGTTTCTTCGGCAGCTTCACGCGGCGCGCGGTGCCGCCTTCCGCCACATCGTGCATAAATCGCTCCACATCAGCGCGGGTGACCGAGGGGACCTTCATGCTGCCTAGCAAGGGCTTGATGTGGCGCTCTATGCGGCTTCTGTCGGTGTCCAAAGTGGTCTGCTTCTTGGCCATACCTCTTCGCGTCAGTAGCCGCCCCGTTTCGGCATCAGCCAAATAAATGTCACACAGTTCACCAACGGTGGCGGCCTGCCTCTTTTCCCGCTTCTGGGCGGCAGGGTCAGTACCTTCTGCCACACCGCCAAGGAGGCGCTTTGCTTCTTTCCGTGCAGTCTCTGGGGTCCAGGGCGCACCATGACGGCCGATTGTGTATCGGCGCGACCTACCCTCGGCAGTGCGGTACAGGAGAACATAGGCGATAGCATCGGTACGCTGGCGGCGGGCACCGAAGCCCGCAACACCTTCGGTTCCACCGTCCCACACCTCGCCGTTTGCAGCCAATGCCCGCACATCCTTCAGCCCCATCGGCCTGCCCAACCGCATCGCCACGACCCTTACGCTGTTACCTAGCCACTATCTAGGTAGCAGA
>Ga0214921_10005495_pt1 | contig 17896 bp, 14 predicted proteins | sample LL1505_MetaG_FD_177992 | JGI IMG/M metagenome (GOLD analysis project Ga0214921, IMG submission 177992) | Freshwater microbial communities from Lake Lanier, Atlanta, Georgia, United States - LL-1505 | ecosystem: Environmental > Aquatic > Freshwater > Lake | place: USA: Georgia | collected...
TGATTTCGGCCTTTTTATTTTAAATATTAAATTACGCCGATTGCTGCATCCGGCGTTCGCTCCGCCAGCGGGCGCGATGATTACGCGTCCAATCTAAAAGGGCTTTTTCGAAGCCGATATCTTTGCCAGCTTTTTCGGACTCGATCCACTTGTGACGAAGGATTTCATCTCTTTCGGCAAGCCACTGAGCATAGAGCGACGAACGACCCGCAAAACTTTCACCTTCGGGTTGGCCTTTTTGCAGTTCGTGCATCCTTCTTTAAAAGAAGATTATTTTCGGCGAATTGGCAAGAACGGGATAGGGTATTTACTGTGAAATTTGCCCTAATTTATGCATAATAGTGAGCGCAACCGACTTAAATACTCTCGCCGCATTGCTGTCGGGGTGGCTGATGACGATGGGGATGCCTAAATCGCCCCCTTGTCGTACTGCGGCATCTAAAGGTACTTCGCCTAATAATTCGGTATCGAGTGTCGTTGCCACCTTAAGTCCGCCCCCTTGGCCGAATGGATATTGGCGGGTTCCGTTAGAGTCTTCGAGGTAGCTCATGTTTTCGGCGACGCCGATAATCGGGATGCCTACTTTCGCGAACATCGCCGCACCGCGAAGAGCAACCGAAACAGCGGCGGTCTGGGGCGTAGTGACAATGATAGCTCCACTGAGTGCCATGGATTGAGCGATCGATAATTGTGCGTCGCCTGTGCCAGGAGGAAGGTCGATTAACAAAATTTCACACTCACCCCAACGAACATTAGAAGCGAATTGGGAAATCGTTTTCATGATCATCGGACCGCGCCAAACGACGGGTGCATCAGCATCGATAAGAAGTCCCATCGACATAATTTTGACGCCAAAATTTTCGAGCGGGATTAAAACTTCGCCCTCCATTTCAGGTCGGGTATTCACACCAATCATGAGTGGGACGGAGGGACCGTAGATATCGCAATCCATCAAGCCTACGCGACCTGGTTGACCTTTTTCAGTGAAACTGCGGGCGAGGGCACAGGCGAGGTTAACGGCAAAGGTGGATTTTCCGACCCCGCCCTTACCGCTAGCTACGGCGACGATGTATTTTACGTTTTTAACACCCGCATCGATGGGCAATTTACTATCCGTGGACGGAGTGCTGGCCGCTGGAGCGTTTTTTGGGACGGTGACGGTGATGGCGATTTCGGGGTCGATCGCGCCAGCCGCTTTCAGGACGGCTTCGATGTCATTATAAAGTTTCTTAGGAATCTCCGGGTCGGCTGTGGTGACCGCAAGGCCGACGGTGACCTTGCCGTCGGGGGTGACTTCAATTCCTCTTAATAGGCCAAACGAAAGGATGTCTCGGCTGAATCCGGGGTAGCGGACCTGGCCAAGGGCTTTTTCTATAGTTTCCTTATCAATGGGCATGAGCAGGATTGAACTCCCGCCCTAGTTTAGGTCAAACTACGAAAACTTAAATCTCATCCATGAAGTCAATAAACGTCATTTTCATCTTTATGGCAGTCCTGTTGAGCACGGGAATGCGGGCTGAAGAGCGTGTGGTGATTAACGATAACATTGAAGCGACCGTACAGTCGGGCGTGATTCCTATTTCAATTAATTGCGACGATCCAAAATTGGGTGGGATGGTGCGAGCTGCGCTGAATGCGCACGGCGCGTTTAGTGTGCGTAATGGTTCGTCAGTAAAATTAAATATTGGTCGGACTGCTCTCACTGCGGCGGTGGCTTGTGATAATCCACGATTTAATTTTCAAGAGACGATCGAGGGACGTGATGAAGAAGATTTAGCACTGAAGGTGGCAGACGCTGCCATTGTGGGTTTGGGTCGCGTTTGGCAGCTTAAGCCAATGTTTGCCGGAACAAAAATCGCTTTCGTTTCTACCTTCTCGGGTCATTCCGAAATTTATACGACGAATTTAATTTATTCACGCATCCGTCGGATTACCGATTTTAAAAATACTTCCATTTCACCTCACTGGTCGGCCGATGCTGGAAAGATTTATTTCGTTTCATCTATGCGCACGGGTTTTCCTGAAATTTTTACCACGAAGGGAACTGGAGATTTGCAAAAAGTAATTACCGATGTTCGTGGAGCACTGGGTGGTGCGACCTGTGGACCTGATGGACGCATTGCTTTTGCCTCATCGAATAAGGGTTCTATGGATATTTACGTGGCTGGAGGCGCTGGCGAAGGCCCACGCCGAGTGATTGCCACAGCGGATGTGGATGCGGATCCCTCGTGGTCACCTGATGGTTCCAAAATCGTTCTCACGAGCGGTCCCTTGGGTCGCCCAGGCATTTACATTTCTTCGGCGTCGGGCGGTCCGCTCTCTCGTTTATCAACAGGCTACGGTTATTGTACTGAGCCGCGCTGGAATCCTAAAGACCCTTCCCAAATCATTTTCACTTTTCAGTCGGGTCGTCTCGGTCTCGCGGTGGCTGATATCGCCAAGGGTGAAATCGTCGCTGTGCCCACCACATCGCCTTTGAATTTATCGCACGCTTCTTGGTGTGCAGATGGACGTCACGTAGTCGCTACACAAGCAACGAAGACCACATCATTTTTAGTGATCGTCGATACGAAGTCAGGAAAGACCACCCGACTGACCGACGCCAAAATGGGCAACTGTTCCGAGCCCGATTGTTGGGTTAGTAAGAATTAATTCGAACGCTGACGGAGTCGATCGATCGCTACGGCGGTCACGATAATCGCACCGGTGATGATACGGGTCGTGCTTTCGCTGATTCCGTTGAGGGTGCAGCCGGTACGAATCACGGTAATAATTAATGCACCGATGAGGGAGCCGAAAATCGAGCCGATGCCACCGTTGAGGCTGGCACCACCGATGACGACGGCGGCAATAATATCGAGCTCGTAGCCTGTTGCACCTGTCGGGTCACCTTGACCTTGGTAGGAGACGAGCATGAGGCCAGAAAGGGCAGCGAAGGCTCCGCCAATCATGTAGACAAAAAGTTTAGTGCGGTCGACGGCGACACCACAGAGGCGTGCGGTATTTTCATTGGATCCCACGGCGAAAACATGTCGTCCAAATACTGTGAAACGTAAAACTCCGGTGGCGATGAGTGCGAGTGCGATCATTAACCAACCGCCCGGAGGGATGATTAAGAATTTCATATCATCGGGCAGACTGTTAAGCCAAAATCTTAACCAATTCGAATCTTGTGCGTTGATGGGTTGAGAGTTGGCCAAGGCTAAGGCCAGTCCGCGTAGAATGAGCAGAGTTCCCAGGGTGGTGATGAAGGGAATTAATTTTGCACGAACAACGAGCAGTCCGATAAACAAACCGATGAGTAGTCCGCTGATTAGAGTGACGCTTACCGTGACGAAAGGATCAGCCCCAGCGACTGCTAGTTTAGCACCTACCACTGAGCAGAGGGCGATGGCTGAACCAATCGATAAATCAATGCCTGCGGAGATAATAATAAAAGTCATACCAATCGCAGCGATACCGATCACTACGGTTTGTTGAACGATAGATTCGATACCTTCGGCAGAGCCAATGGCGCGATTACCGAGACTGAAAAATAAACCCCAGATAGCGACGAGTGCGATGAATGTCCCGAGTGAGTTTAGTAGTTTTTTGGTAGAAGTGTTGTTGCTCATAAAATAATTATTAATTTCCGGTAGCGGCGCGCATGAGTTTTTCAGAACTGGTTTCTGAAACGGGAACGGCTTCGCTTAATTCGCCGCGACAGACGGTGGCGATGCGATCACAGACTCCGAGAAGTTCAGGCAGGTAACTACTGACCATTAAAACGGCCTTAGGATTTTTGGGATCCGTAACGAGGCGGTTGATGACCTCGTAAATTTTGGCCTTGGCAGCGATATCGATTCCGCGGGTCGGTTCATCGAGTAAGAGTATATCACAATCAGCTTCGAGTAATCGTGCGATTGCCGCCTTTTGTTGATTGCCGCCGGAGAGATTTCCAATCGGTTGGTCGGGTCCTTGGCAGCGAATTCCAAAATCAGAAATCCAACGCGCGGTGTGTAGGCTTCGCTGATTGGGGGAGATGAATCCAATTTTACCTAATTTAGATAGAGCAGGAAGGCAGACGTTGTCGCCGATGCTTAAATCGAGGGCGAGGCCTTCTTCTTTACGATTTTCACTTACAAAGCCTAAATGGGACTGCCAATTGCTCCTCGGGTCGGAAGTTTTTTGTGTACCGTTAATCAAAACATTTTTTCCCTCGATGGTATCGAGACCAAAGATGGCCCGTAAAAATTCGGTACGGCCAGCTCCCACTAATCCGCAAAGTCCGACTACTTCACCGCGACGTAAAGTCAGTTTGCCACTACCAGGAATAGTTGCCTCCAATAAAACAGGTCCGATGGTTCTTTGGCTGCGGGGATAAAGATCTTTGACTTCGCGGCCGACCATTTCAGCGACAATTTTCGCATCATCAATCGATTTTGTTTCGTACACGGCGACGGATGCGCCATCGCGTAGAATGGTCAGTCGAGTGGTGAGACGGCGAACCTCCTCGAGGAAGTGTGAAATATAAATGATACTCAGTCCGCGTTTCGCTAAGGTATCAATTAAGTCGAACAAACGCTCCACATCGGCCTGAGCTAATGAACTGGTAGGCTCATCGAACACGATGATTTTACAGCCCATGGATAACGCACGAGCAATTTCTACAATCTGTTGTTGGCTGACGGATAATTCTCCAGCCGGTTCATTGACGTCGATGTTACCATGACCTAGGCTCGCTAAGGTTTTATTAGCTTCGGCACGCATTTTAGGGTGATCGATGAGCAAGCCATTCCGTGGTTCGATTCCGAGGAAGATGTTTTCGGCAACGCTGAGGTGGGGGGCGATGGAAAGTTCCTGATAAATCATACCGACGCCGCGACGACGAGCTTCGGATGGATTAGCGGGTGCGTAAGGTTTTCCGTCGACCCACATTTCTCCGCTGTCGGGCTGGTACGCACCGGAGAGAATTTTCATCAAGGTGCTTTTACCCGCACCGTTTTCACCGACGAGGGCGTGGACTTCTCCAGCGGCAAGTTTCAATGAAACTCCGGCCAAGGCAACTTGTGCGCCGAAAGCTTTTTTTATGCCCCGCATTTCGAGGCGAATGGAATTACCGCTCTCCAAGATTAGTCGTTACCGAGTTGTGGTTTAATCACGGCCTGAATTTCAGGAGTATCTACATTCTCGTTGGTGACGAAAGAAACACCCGTATCGATATTTTTTTCTACTGGCTTACCAGCAACTTTATCCGCCGCTGCTTTAACGGTGAGGTAGCCCATGCGGTAAGGATCTTGAGAAACAATCGCGCTCAACTCGCCTTGTTTGAGTGACTTGATTAACGAAGCGGTTGGGTCGAATCCTACGAACTTAACTTTGCCAGCAAGTTTGCTTTGTTTGAGGGCAGTGAGCATTCCGTAGGTGGTGCTTTGGTTGGAGCAGAAAATACCATCAGGAGATTGGTCGCCTGAAAAACGGAGGAGGAGGGCTTTAGATTTATCTACAGCCATCGCAACGGTCGCACCGGCGTATTGTTCGTCGCTGATTACTTTGATATCAGGAAACGCTTTGATACCGGCGGAAAAACCTTCTTCGCGGGCTTCAGTCGAGCTTGAGCCAGGGTTGTAGCGTAACATGAGAACGCGACCTTTACCGCCGAGGATTTTGGCGAGTCCTTCAGCGCCACGTTTGCCGGCTGCATAATTATCGGTGCCGACGTAACTAATGCTCACGCCTTCGGCTTTGCTTAAAGGAGAGTCGAAAATAATTACCGGAATATTGGCCTTAGTTGCTTTTTCTGCTTTTTCGCGAAGCGCAACTCCGTCGAGTGGAGCGAGGCAAAGAACATCGACCTTACGAATGATCATCGAGTCGACCATGCCCATTTGTTGGCGACGATCGTCTTCGCGTTCGGGTGCCGACCAAAGAACTTGTACGCCGAGGTCTTCACCGGCTTTTAAGGCACCGGATTCAACGGATTTCCAGAAGACGTGGGCGGAGCCTTTGGGGATGAGCGCGATAACAGGCTTAGCTTTTTCTTCAGCCACCGCGGGGAGGGTGATACTGAAAAGACTGAGGAGGAGGATGAGATAACGCATGGGGTAAAAATTATTCGGCCACCGTAAAGGGCGAGGGTGTGATTGATTCAGTTGGGCGAGGGAATAGTTCCAAGTCTAAAAGTACAGAGTAGGGAACCACACTTCCGACAGGATATTTCTCTTGGAGTTCCGCACTGACTAAAACCACGAGTGAATCGGAATCTTTTTCGCGGGCTACATTTAAGAAATACCACTTGGGTGAATTGCGACGAATAGAAAGTTCGCGATCACCGACGCGATAGCGAACAACGAGCGGACGATTTCCGGTAACCGTGTGGGTAGTAACTTTATATTGTTCGCGTGCCAAAAAGACATCGCGTGGAATTTGGGTCGATTGAATTTCTTGGCTCGCTAAAAACTTTGAACCCCAGGCCAGAAAAACGCTATCACCATTGACTCGGGTGCTAACCAGCAAGTTATTCGCTGCGGTATTTTTATCGAGATGGGCGCATTCGGGAACGGTGAATTCGCCACTTTCATTAACGGCAATAAGTTTTGCCTCGGTGCTTAAAATCCAAGCGGCTATTTCGGATCCGGGCCCGCTATTAAATTCACTCCATACTTTTTTTCGGTTGTTGGGGTTAGTCCAAATCTGAAAGCGATTTTCTAGGTCGTGTAATTTACCGGCAAAGGCGCGTAGATTATTTCCCCATGCCCGACGAATTTTAGCGTCCTCCGCGACCGGTCCACCTTTAGATTCATTTTCTTGGGCAACTCGTGCCGCTTCCCGGGCAGCGTATTCTACACGTTCAATGCTCTCTTTGATTCCATTCAGTTTAAGATTTTTTATTTCAGCTTGTAGGGCGGCTGATTCAGTAATGGCCGTGTCGTGCGGAAATGAACTAATTAAGTCAGATTTGATTTTTTCCAGCGTGGGCACGTCAGCGACAGGTGCTAAAATCGTCTCAAGAACGGCCGCTTGGTCGGTGATTTTTTGTGAAACTTCTGCGGGGGCCTCGCTCGGTAATAAATACACTTTAATTTCAGAGTCCGGTTTAATGCTCCAACGTTTGAGCATTTCGTTTAAAGGTTTTAAATCGATTTTTCCGGTGACGGTATAGCCCGTATTGGCAGGAATTTTTAGGCGGGCATTTAAGGCGGGTTGAATGGATTGACCGCCCGTAGGTTTAGCGAAAACCGCATTTTGACTTTCCGTGCGAAGTTCTTGGAAGCGCTGAGTCTCATTTGAAAAACGGCGCATCGAGTCGGGCGACTTGGGGTCATCTTTAATAAACTGACCGACTACTTTACCGACCAACGCACCGCCGATGTCGGTGAAAAGTCCGAACGATACTGTTGATAAGAGAGTGAGGATGAAAAGGGCTCCCACGATAATTTTATTTCTCTTATTAATCTGACTTAAATTATTTTCGTGCTCCGCCAGAATAGCGGTGGCCTGAGTTTGATTGACTTGGTCGACCGTGGCGGCGTCAGCCAAGCCGTACATCATGAGTTTTCGACGATCTTCGGGATCGAGGCGATTGGCCTCGAGGGCAATTTCTTCTTCGTTGGCTTCTAATCTTTTACTTAACTTAATTTTTGCAGCGAAAGTGAAGAATTGAGATGCGGGTAGCCATTCGGTCGCGCCTTCAGGCATACACGGGGTGTCGGCGGTAACGGTACCCATATTAATAAGTTCTTGAACTTCGGCCTCGGTGTGTGGGCCGCGAACTTCGTTGTCGATGTAGAGAGAAAATTGACGCATAAGGTGCGTAGATGCTGAGAAATAAGGTCTAGCCAAGGTTGGCGGTGGGGTACGCTTAGGCAAGCCGATTGGCGATGCTTCGTCTTTGCAAATTCGCTCATAACCCTTTATGACTTTGACCATGGCCAATCAGGGCATGAACCAATCTCAAAAACAGGTGCAGGGTCTTATTTTGACCCCGCAGCTCCGTCAGTCTTTGAGAATTTTACAAGTACCTGCGGCTGAATTATTGAGTGAAATTTCAGATGAATTAGCAGCGAACCCTTTAATTGAAGAAGTCGAGCCCGCTGGAACCGAATCTGCGCCGTCCGCCATCGAGGCAGAGGCGGAGGATGATTCACCGCGTGAACTTAAATTGGGTGATGACGATTTTGACGCTTTACGACGGATGAAGGATGATTGGGACGAGAGTTATTACGAAGAGGTGCGTTCGCAGGGCTACTCTCAGGAAGATGAAGAGCGTCGCCAGCACATGTTTGAATCGGTCACGGCGGAGTCTTCTCTCTCGGAGCACCTCGCCGAACAGGCACGTACGGCATCGGATGACCCAGAAATTCAAGAGGCCCTTAAACTTTTAATTCTCTCACTCGATGATCGTGGATTCCTAGATGAAGATCTTTCGAACATCGCTTTACGTTCCGGTCAAAGCTACGAAGCAGTTGTTGCAGCGCATACCTTATTATTGGGTTTTGATCCGATTGGAATTGGCGCTCGAGACCTTCGCGAATGTTTCTTGGCGCAACTGCGCCACCGCCGTCGCGGCCTCTCTTACGCTGCGAAACTCGTGGCGGATTGCTGGGAACCCTTGATGGCGCGTCGACTCGAGGAATGTGGACGTCTTTTAAATTTAGAGCCCGATCAAGTGCGCGAGGGATTAGAAGAATTGGGCAAGCTGGAAACCGTGCCGGCTCGACGTTTTCAAAAAGATGAAAATCGCGTGATTACGCCCGATGCCGTGGTCGAAAAAGATGAGGACGGAAAATGGAAAATTACTTTAGATGATCGCCACGTCCCTAAATTGCGCTTGGTGCCAGCGTATAAAGATATGTTGGCAGGTAATTCGCTGAGCGAAAAAGAGCGTAACTATATTTTAGAAAGAATGCGCCAGGGTAAATTTTTGATTGGTGCCATTGAAGAACGTCAACGTACGGTGGATCGTCTGGCCCACATTATTTTAGAACGTCAGGCCGACTTTTTTGAACATGGTCCTTCTCAATTAAGACCGCTGACGATGACGGACGTCGCTAAAGAGATGGGCGTTCACGAAACCACCGTCGGTCGTGCCGCTGCGAATAAATGGATGCGTACGCCTCATGGCCTCAAAGAGTTTCGCTGGTTCTTTACTTCGGGTGTTTCCACCGAGGGTGGCGGCACGGTCGCCCAAGAAGGCGTCCAAGAAATTATTGCAGATATTCTCGCTCGAGAAAATCCAGCAGCACCTTTAGCCGATGAAGCGATTACAACGGAACTTAAAAAACGCGGGATAAAAATTGCGCGTCGCACGGTGGCTAAATATCGCGAGGGCTTGGGTCAGCCTCCTGCGCACTTACGTAAAAAGCGTCTTTAAGAAAGCTGAGTTAATAACTCTTCCCAGCCGAAATGAGTCATATCGGGGAAGAGGAATTGCACGCCCGCCGTTAATCCGCCTTCTAACTTTACAGGTGCAGCGAGTGCGGGAAGGCCCGCTAGTGTTGCGGGTGCGTTTAAGGCCAATAGGCGTTCGCGATGTTGTGCGGTTAAATCTTTTTTCGCTACGGCAGGACCAAAAGTGCAGGGCATAGCAATGAAACTGTATTGTTTAAAGAGGGTGCGGAAGGTATCCGTAATCTTGAGACGATAAATTTCTGCTTCACGAACTTCATCCGCAGTAAGTTTGCTTGCTAAGTTTAATCTTTCCCAGACTACGGGATCGTAAGAATTTTTACGCTGATTCAACCAAGCGGCATGAACACGAGCGGCGGCAGTTCCACCGAGCACAGGGAAATACTGATGCGCCTTATTGCTATTGATGCGTAGTAGTTCTGTCGCAGAGCTATCTTCATCAACGCTAAGAGGTCGCACAAAATTTCTCAAAGTGTTTAAGAGTGAAGACTCCATACCTAGGCCCAAATCGCCCACCCAAAGTCCTTTACCGAGTTTAGGCGATTTACCTAAGACAGCTTTCGATACGGTGATAAGATCAGCAGGGTTATGTGTCATCCAACCTTGAGTATCATAGCCTGGCGAAAGCGGGAAAATATCACCGACTGGACTGATATCGGGTGACAGACGTAAACCCCACACGCCGCAATATCCGCAGGGCACACGAATCGATCCTGCGGTATCGGTGGCGAGGGCGAAGGGCACAATTTTTTTTGCGACGGCCCAAGCGGAACCCGAACTTGAACCACCCGAAAGTAATTCGGGATGGGTGGGATGTTGGCAGTCGCCGTAATGTGGATTTTCACCGCTTAAACCATAGGCAAACTCATTGAGTTGGGTACGTCCGCATTCGACCGCCCCCGCGTCTTTTTGAAAGGCGGAGGGGAGTGATGAAGACGTGCGCGGAATACCGATTTCTTCTGGGAGAAAAGTCGAACCAGCGAAGGTCGGATGTCCGGCGCGGAAAAATAAATCTTTAGTTAAGAATGGCACGCCGCCCAGACTATCATCTTTTTGCGCCCACGCGTTTTCAAATCGTTGGGTTAAACTTTTGGTGTCGGGTAAGCCTGTTAAAGCAAAACGTTGCTCGTGAGCACTGAGTGAACCGAGTTTAAGTAAAAAAGCTTCGGCGGACATACGAGGTCCGCGCGTGAGAAAATGATCACGCCAGTCAGAAACAGTTTCAAGGTTTGTGCTCACAGATCAATTGCGACGCCAGGCTGGGGATCGTGGATCCGTGTGCCAGGTAATAATTTGGTCAGAGTCTCTTTCATCCAAGCGCGGGCGGGTGGATCGCCGTGCGTGAGAATAATATCCTTCGGACTCACGGATTTTGCAAAATCAATTAATTCTTCGCGGTCAGCGTGGCCGCTTAAGTGAAAACGTTCTACTTCAGCTTTTAAAATAGACGTATGGTCGAGGCCTTTAAATTTAAACTCTCCGCCTGATTTCATGCCAATCAGTTCTCCGCCTGGGGTGTCGGGATCGCAATATCCTACAAAGAATACGGCATTTTCTTTCGTATCTAGAATGTTAGCGGCGATGCGCCAAGCGGGGGTGTTTTCAACTAACATGCCACTCGAGAGAACGTAAATTCCTTGGACGGGTAAATTTTTACCCGGCTGCACGTAGCGGCGCGATAAAGATTGAACGCCAAGGTCGCGTAAAACTTTCTGACTGAAATTAACCTGTTTAGTTTTCTTACTCGCTTCTTCGAGGTAGCCACAGAGATCCATGCCTAGGCCCGAACAGTAAATCGGTACATCGACCAAATTGCCGTCGGCGGCGCTCTCATCTAATAATTTTAATATTTCCTGCATCCGACCAAAAGCAAAAGCCGGTAGAAGGACGGAACCGCCATGATCGATGACGCGATTAATCGATCGGATTAAACGCGCTTCTTCTTTGTCGCGAGAAATACCAGCCAAAGTAGGAGTAGCACCGCGAGTACATTCCATGACAAGAGTGTCGACCGGTTGACGTGGAAAATTTGCGCCAGCCACGGTGCGTTGCGCTTGGAAGTGAACATCTCCGGTAAAGAAGTGACGCTTCTTACGATGTTCAATCATGAGACCCACGGCGCCAGCCACGTGCCCAGCGAGGTGGAATGTAAGAATCACTTCTTCACCACCTTGTCCAATTTTTCTGGGGTTGGCGATGGGTACTGCGGTGAGAGCATGCTCAACACGTTCAATATCTTGTTCAACGTAAAGAGGTAGGTCCACATTGCCCGTTTCTTCTCTTTGTCGTTTCATTACCTGCACAGAATTAGCGAGCAATCTTCGAGCGAAAAGTGCGGATGCGGCAGAAGTAAATACACGAGTGCCCGGGTGTTGGCGGAGCAAGAGTGGCAACGAACCCAAGTGATCTAGGTGGCAGTGGGTGAGGATGACGCCATCCACGTTTCCGGGAATGAGATCGAGGCGAGGCAGGGCTTGTTTGCCGGCATGCTTGGGATGCATTCCGCAATCGATGACGAAGCGGAGTCCTCCAAACTCAGCGAGCATACAATTAGCTCCAATTTCGCGGCCGGAATTTAAATCTGTTATTCTCATTAAGTATTAGAAGAGGGTGGAATCATTTCAAAAGAAGGAATGCGAACGAACACTCGCTCGCCGTCTTCGGTTTCGCCGTGAAAGGCACCTTCAGCGGTAACCGGTTCGCCTGTGAGATGATAGCTGTTATAGGAGAATTGTTCGCCTGGCGGGATGGTGGGAGTTTGACCGACGATACCGTCGCCCTGAATTACTTCCGTCGAACCATCGCGATGGCGGATAATCCATTTACGTCCAAAAAATTTAACGGTATGGGATGAAATATTATTAATGGTAAGAAAGTAAACGAAGGCGTGGGGCGTTTCGGGTGGAAAGTTGGGGTCGCAGTGGTGAACCAGCTTATCGATGGTCACCCGTAGGCCGGGCAATTCCTTGGCGGAGGCTTCCACACTCAAAGACAAGAGGTTTAAGACCATTAAAGGAAGCCATAAATTTCTCGATTAACTAAATAACATCTTCCCTCCTTGCACCCTGAGCAAGGGCAGGTTGAATAAAAGCAATGCAGGCTTTTGACCAAAGTAAGGCAAATCTTCGTCGAGTGCCCCCTAAATGGTGGATCGGTGTAACCTATTTAATTTTGGTCATTCTCTCAAATACATTCCCTATTTTCAGTGCGGTCGAAAAACAATCGAGTCAGAACCCGATTCTGGTTCCGGCGTTTGATTATAAAGACGACCGAGTAATTCCGACCGAAAAGCAAATTCCCATTCACGCTAACTTTTACGGATTCGATCAAAACAACAGTGCCGGTGATAAACCCGTTTTAGTATATATCCATCGCGTGCCTTGGGATCGTCGCGGAAATCAATTCTGCGCAGACCTCGCTAAGTCAGGAAAAGTTGCGGTCGTTGAGCCATATCTTCCTGGATTCGCTTCGTCTTACGGAAATGTTCCCAGTCATTCTATGGAGGCCAATGCTCAAGTGGTTGCTGCGTTACTTGAAAAAAAGGGAATTAAAAAATATCATTTATTAGGGCAAGGACTCGGCGGTGTCGCGGTGTTGGAATTAACTAATTTACATCGCGAGAGAGTGGAATCGGTGACGTTGCTATCTGCTCCTGGTGTTCAAGCTTTCGAATTACTCGGAAACCCGCTGGTCAATAAAATCGTCTATGGATTTCAAGGAGCATTTTTTTGGGGTGTCGCCCGACTGACTCCCAATTTCGGCGCAGCGGATTTATTGCCCTGGGATCGTGATTATGCGAAAACCGTTTTTGATACCGATTTATCGGAGAATAAAAGATTACTCGATGGGCTTAATCGTCCGCTATTAATTATTCATGGTGATAGCGATTTGCTCACTCCGGTAGACGCCGCTAAGTACACAGCGAAATTAATACCAAGTGCCCGTTTGAAAATTTATCCAGGGGGTCGTGATGTGGTCTTTGAGCAAAAAGAAGCGGTGGTGGGTGAGATCTTAGATTTTACTTCGAATCTTCCGAAGCTAGGTCCACCACTGCCTCCAACAAATCCGCCCATCCCAAATGCGATAGGAATGCATTACTGGATGCTATTGTTATTCATTATTGTTTGTACGTTTGTCGCGGAAGATCCCACCTGCTTGGCGTCAGGCTTGATGGTTTCTGTGGGCATCATCGATTTTTGGTCCGCCACCATGGCTTGTTTTGTGGGAATTTTTATCGGAGATATGACACTCTATATGATCGGACGAGTGTTCGGTCGCCAGGCCCTTCGTCGGGCACCCTTTAAGTGGATTATTAAAGAGCATAAAGTGAATCAGTGGGCCGGTTGGTTCACCACGCCAAAGGGAATGTTGGTTGTAGTGAGTTCGCGATTTGTTCCTGCCAGTCGGGTGCCTACATTCATCACTGCGGGTATTATGAAATTAGATTTAATGCGCTTGGGCTTGCTTCTGATGGTGGCTGCGCTGATTTGGACACCTCCACTCATTTGGCTGGGCTATAAATTTGGCGACGATGGCATGCGCCTCTTACACAACTTTAAGAGTAATGCGGTTTGGATTATTGTCGGAGTCCTAGTCGGGTTACATTTATTAACTCACTGGTTGGTTCCGTCGCTCACTTGGCGCGGTCGCCGTCAGATTGTTATGAAAGTGCGTGGCTTCATTCAACCTTCACTTTGGCCAAGTTGGATTGTTTATTTTCCGATCCGCGTCGGAATTATTTTCTTAACCTTAAGGCATCATAGTCTAACAGCTTTTGCTTCAGCGAACCCATCCTTTGGTCGTATTGGTGGATTTATCGGGGATGCTAAATCATTGCTCTTAAGGCCCTTCCAGCGCGATTCACGATGCTGTCCGCACATCGCCTTATCGATGGAAGATAAAACCGAGGAGCGATTAAAGGAAGCTCAGGCTTTCGCCGTTTGTCATGGCTATCCCTTAGTTTTTAAACCCGAGGTTTCGGAAGACGGTGCGGGGCTTCGTTATATCAAAAACGATGAGCAATTAAATCGCTGGGTCGTTAATGCGAAAGAAGATTTTATTCTGCAGAAATTTATTAGTGGTTTAGAGTTTGAAATCGTCTGGCGTAGAAATCCTGGACAAGACGACGGACATATCATGACTATCGTACAAAAGAACGATATCGTGGTGATGGGCGATGGAGAGCAAACCTTAGAAGAACTCATTTGGCTCGACGAGTTCGCCGTTTCCCGTGCCGAATTATTTATTCAGTGTCACGCACGCGATTTAAATAAAGTCATTCCTGCCGGACAAAAAGTTGTTTTAAATCTTTCAGGAAGTTACGGCCATGGCGCACGTTGTTTGCATCGCCCCGATTTAAATACACCAGCTCTCGAGCAAGCGCTAACCACGTTGGCTAAACGTTTTCCGGCCTTACACTATGCCCGATTTGATTTACGGGCTTCAACAGAGGAAGAATTGAAAGCAGGTCGCTTTGTGATGACTGGAGTGGGGGGCTGCTGTCATGTTTCTAGTCTGGTACGCGATGAGTCTCTGCGCTTCAGTCGATCTTACTCCCAAGTCTGGCAGCAACTTAAAGTCTGCTTAGAGGCCGGAGCTTATAATCTTAAGCAAAACGTACGACCGGTTCGTTTAGATGAACTCATGGCGCGGTGGAGTCAGGCCAATGGCCGCTCCGATAATTTCGTCGTGAGCGAAGAATAATTTATCCGCGTGCCGTAAAAGCGTGGCAAAGGGCAATCGCCGCGGCGTCTGATTCGTCTAACGGTAATTCGCTACGCAGATTCAGAATAGATTTAATCATTTTACCGACTTGTTCTTTGCTCGCACTGCCGTGTCCGGTAACGGCTAACTTAATCCGTTTAGGAGCATATTCTTTAACTTCGATATTAAGTCGCGCCAGAATACTCAATGCAGCCCCACGCGATGCGCCCATGGCTTGGGCGGTCCGGAAATTTTGTACATAAATGGTTTCTTCAATGGCTGCTTGGTCTATTTTAAATTCGCGGGTCATCTTTTCGACCGCTTCAGCAATTTTCCCTAAGCATTCAATGGCACTGTATTTGGGAGAAAGTTTCACCGTCGTGCTGTCTAATAATTGATAGGGCTCAGACCGAGAGTCGATGACGGCTAGACCTGTGCCGCGAAGTGAAGGATCGATTCCGAGAATAATCCCCCGGACGCCGCGTGGCACATTCTTCTCTACACCTTTTTTTGTCCGCGGTGATTGTTTGGCCGATGTCGCAACGCGTGCTCCGCCTTTAAGGTGAGCGGTCCAAAGCGCGCGCGAAGATTTTCGAGCCATACGTGAGGTTTAGATTTAATTACTTTAAAAGCAAAGGGTAATTCTCTGGATTGCTTATTTTGATTTTATTAAAAGGATTACCCCTATGCGGTTAGGATTCCTCTACTTATTCTTAGCTGTCACTTTATGGGGAGGTGAAGTGCCCGTGGTCGTGCGTGAAGTTCAAGAGATGGATGCCTTTCAGCTGCAAGCATCGGCCAAAGTAGATAAAAAACTAGTGCCCGAATGTTCCGCACTTTGGGCCAGCCAGCAAAATCCTGGAGTGTTTTGGACGCTTTCTGATTCGGGAAATAAAATAGAAATTATTCCGATGCGGAGAGACGGATCTTTGGCTTGGGGTACGAAGGGTGTCACCATTACAGGTGCTAAGAATTACGACTGGGAGGCTCTGACTGGTGATGCGGATGGTAATATGGTGGTGGCCGACGTGGGAAATAACATCTCTAACCGCCGTCAGTTGCACCTCTATTTATTTAAAGAGCCTTCCGCTCAGAATCCCGAGGTAACTGAGGTTAAAACGATTCCCTTCATTTGGCCGGATCAAAAAGAATTTCCTGATCCCGATTTAAAGCATGACTGTGAATCGATATTTAAAATCAGAGGTAATATTTATTTTTTAACGAAACACCGCCGTGATACCTTCACTGAATTGTGGCGTATCGACATTCCTCAATCGAATGCGCAGGCCAACTTAACAAAAGTGGCTCAATTCGATGCGAAGGGTATGGTTACTGATGCTTCCGTCTCTCCCGATGGGAAGAGTTTAGCTATTTTAACCTACCGAGCGGTTTGGGTGATTACATTACCTGTGGCTGGCGAAAATATTTTTAATGGTCCAATGCTCTATGCGCCGCTCTCTCCGCCAGTCCTATCTTGGCAGATTGAAGGCTGTGCTTGGTTGGATGCACAGACTTTGTTGGTCGGATCGGAGCAAGGTGACTTATTTAAGATACCGCTCAGTGCATTGAAACCCGTTAAATAAAAAGAACGAAAACCCGAGAGTCTTCGTTCTTTTTAGAACGGTGGTGGCGACTTAGAGAGCTTTCGCAGCAGCGACTACAGCTTCTTTGGTCATACCACATTCTTTCATAGCGATATCGCCAGGAGCACTTAAGCCGAAGCGATCAGTACCAAGGGCTTTACCGGTGATACCGACGTAGCGACCCCAAGAAATGGTCACACCTGCTTCGATGCTGACGCGTTTTGCACAGCTCGAAGGAAGAACTTCTTCTTGGTAGGACTTAGGCTGACGAGCAAAGGCTTCCATGGAAGGCATGGAGACAACACGAACGCCGGCACCTAATTCTTCAGCGGCGGCGAGAGCGAGTTGGAGTTCGCTACCAGTACCGATGAGGATGTGAGTGAGAGCAGCAGTTTCTTTGCGTGCGATGTAAGCACCTTTGAGTGTGCCTTGGCGACGGGTCGAAACAGGAATGCTGTCGAGTGAGGGAACGTTCTGACGTGAGAGAATGAGGGCTACCGGACCATCGCGACGAGCCACTGCGTGCGCGAAAGCTGCGGCAGTTTCTTCAGCGTCGGCTGGACGCATGACATCGAGATTAGGAATGCACCGCAGCGCGCTGACAGTTTCGACTGGTTGGTGAGTTGGTCCGTCTTCACCCACACCCACGGAGTCGTGCGTGAAGATGTAGAACGCTTGGAGTTTTGCTAAGGCCGCAACGCGGATGGATGGGCGGAGATAATCGGAGAACGTAAGGAAGGTTGCGCCTGATCCTTTGAAGATTCCGTGGTAAGCGATACCGTTGATAATTGCACCCATCACGTGTTCACGAATTCCGAAGTAAAGATTGCGGCCAGCGGGTGTTGCGATGTCGAAGTCACCCACATCCTTGATGTAATTCTTGGTTGAGCCGTGTAAGTCAGCAGAACCAGAAAGAACGAGAGGGGAGGCTTTAGCGACGGCGTTGATGCAGGTTTCACCCGATACGCGAGTGGCCAAGGCGTTCTTGCCGAACTCAGGAATTGCAGCGAGGAGGGAAGCAACATCGCCGTGATTACCGGCTTGAGCTTTTTTAAGTAAATCTGCTTTCGCTGGATTCGCAGCGGACCAATCAGCAAAAGTTTTTTGCCATTGCGCGTATTCAGCGGCTTGGGTGACTTTACGTGCAGCGAAGAATTTTTTAGTTTCGGGTGAAACGAAGAATTTTTCATCCGGTAAGCCGAGGGCTTTACGGGAAGCGTCGA
>Ga0214921_10005496_pt1 | contig 17896 bp, 8 predicted proteins | sample LL1505_MetaG_FD_177992 | JGI IMG/M metagenome (GOLD analysis project Ga0214921, IMG submission 177992) | Freshwater microbial communities from Lake Lanier, Atlanta, Georgia, United States - LL-1505 | ecosystem: Environmental > Aquatic > Freshwater > Lake | place: USA: Georgia | collected 2015-05-28
AAATTCAAAACTTAGAGATGAGGAACTTTACCAACTGGGATTTTGTCTTTATGACGCAAAAAAATATGGTGAAGCAACTGAATATTTATTGCCTTTAAGTGATTCTGAAAGTATTCTAGGACAAAATTCCCTTTTTTATCTTGCTGATTGTTATTTGAAAACTAATCAATCACAAGATGCCCTCTTGGCATTAGATGCTGCCGCAAGAATGAATTTTGACCCTGTTTTACAAATAGAAGCGTTATTTAATCATGGAAAACTAGCCTTCGAACTAAGAAATGACAGAGAGGCCTTAAATGATTTAAAATTGATTCCGTCAGAATCTCCCCATTTTAATGAAGCACAATCTATTATTAGCAAGGTATTACTATCATTCCGGGATTTTCAGGAGGCTTATAAATTACTCATAGAAATTCAAAAGAAAAATGGTGGAAAGGAATTAAATGAGGCAAATCAGATTATTAATTTGAATCTTGGCATTCAATCTCATCAAAAAAAAGAATTTAAACAAGCACAAACTTATTTTCTAAAATCTCTTGAAACTCCTGTTAAGCAACTTCACGAAGTCATAGCTTTGTTTTGGCTCGCAGAAATATCAAACAGAGAGAAGAAATATGCTGAAAGTATTCAATATTTAAATAAATATTTTGCTAAAGCAGATAATAAATTGCCAGAAGAAGTTTCATTCACATCAGCAAATTATCTTCAAGGGTTCAATTATCTGAGGAGTGAAAAGTTAGAAAATGCTTCCCAAAGTTTTCAAAAAGTTGTTGATGCCTTCGATAATAATAGAAAAGTATTTGTTAAACCAGAAATTAATCTTCGTATTTTAGGAGATGCCACGCTACAACTTGCGAATATTTATTTAATTTCAAGGAATTATGAAAAGGCAAGCAGATATTATAATGAAATCATTCAGAAAAATTACCCTGCGGTTGATTACGCCATGTATCAAAAAGCTAATATTGAAGGCTTTAGAGGCAATACAGCAGGAGAAATTGCATTATTGGAAAGTTTAGTTTCAAAATACCCGAAATCAGGACTAGCTGATGATGCATTGTTACTTATTGGACAGATAAGTCAACAAAATAATGAAATACCCCAAGCCATAAAAGCATATGAAAAGCTGGTAAATCAATATAATACAACCTCAGAAAAAGTATGTGAGGCATTTAACGGCTTAGGAACCTGCTATTACAATGTGAATAATTTTCCTGAATCCATTAAAAATTTTAAAAAGGTTTTCAGTTTTAACTGCAATTCATCAGATAAAGACTTAGCTCTAAGCGGGTTAGAAGAGGTTTATCTCAATAAACTCGATAAGCCTGAAGATTTTATCGCCTTTAAAGCCAGTATTCCGGGTTATGAAGTAAATGCGAATGAACGGGAAGCAATCGCCATCAGATCTGCTGATATTCGATTTGAAAACATGGACTACCGCAGTGCTGTAGAAGGATACACGAACTACTTAAAACAGTTCCCCTCAGGAACAAATAGAGCAAAAGCATTCTTTTTCAGAGCTGAATCTTATATAAAATTACAAAATTATACAAATGCTGCACAGGACTATGAATCAACGGTATCACTCCATCCGAATACATTTTCCGGGCGCGCCCTTGAAAAAGCAGCATTAACCTATTATAATTTAAAGAATTATCCCAAAGCCCTATCAAATTACAAGTTAATGGAAAGCAGGGTTACAGAAGAGGACAAAAAAATAGAAGCTCAACTACAAATTATTCAGTGTGCCTATCAGCTAAAAGATAAAACCAACCTCTTGGAATTTGCTGATAAAATTCAAAAAAATCCAGTTATTTCTATGTATGAAAAAACGGAAGCAAACTATTACCTGGGTAAACTACTTTGCGAATTAAAAGAATATAATCAAGGTATCAGCGTTTTGGAAATGGTTAGTAAACAAACTGACGCCATACATAAAGATGAGGCAAACTTTATCATCAGTCAATATTATTTATCCATTAAAGATTATGTCAGATCTGAACAATACAGTATGGCTGGGTTTCAGGAGTATCTTGATGCTTTTTGGGCAGCTAAGTGCGGATTAGTTTATGTGGACACACAGATTGAAATCAAGAAGTACATCAAAGCAAAGATTGTTTTAGAGCAACTTGAAGCTGATTTTGCTCAGGAAGATGGTATAGCTTTTGAAATAAATGCCAGAAAAGAAACTTTACGCAAAATTGAAGCAAACCTTAATAAATAAATTCATGAGAAAATTTCTTGTTTTTTCCATCATAATTTTATCGTATCAAATGATAGAAGCTCAAAATAAAGAGCAAATGGAAGTCATTAAGGATTATAAAGCTGATATTCCGGAGACTCCTCGTTTTGAAATAAACGCAAATCTCCTTCCAACCGATACAAGTACAAGAAAACAAAAGTATAGTTTAATATTACGGCCCTATGAAGTTTCCTATTTAACACCCAATTTAAAACCTTTAAGGATGATAAGTGAAGAAAATCCACTGAATTATCCAGGTTTTTTGCTAGTGGGCTTAGGATTACCTTTGAACAGAAATGTGGTTGGACATTATGCATACTCCCCAAATGCTCAATCGATAATAAGTATAGATCTGGAGCATTATGGTATGGATAATCAAAAAATTAATGAAAATCAAAAGTTTTCAAATTCTTCTGGAAAATTAAAAGGCGAGGTTTTTACTAGCGCAGGCTACACCATATCTGGTGATTTTAATTATGGCCAACAAAACAGATATTTTTATGGCTATAACCTGTATAATATTGAAAACAATAATGAATCTTCCTTTTTGTCTGCTGACGTTAGAAGACAATTCCAGGATTTTAGCGGGAAAATTTCCTTTTTCAACCATTTACCAACCGTGGGGAAATTTGATTACCGTGCAGATTTAGAAAATTATTCATTTTCTGATAATTTAAAAAACAAAGAAAATGGATTTAGGGCAAAATTTAGAATAGCATATTGGATATCAGAATCTCAATCATTAACAGCAGAAATCCTTACCGATTTAACAAAATATAAATTTGAACCAGATACTGCTCAGCGATTAAACCAATTCTTTCTTTCTCCCAATTATTCCTTTCATTCCACCAATTTTAAAATCAATGTGGGTGCAAAATTGGGTCTGAATAATGGAAAAGGAGTTATATTACCAAATATTGAAGGAAGTTATAATTTAATATCTGATAAACTAACCATTTATTTAGGGGCAAAAGGGGATGTAGAAAAACAGAATTTCAGGTTACTGGCTGGTGAAAATCCATTTTTAGAAAATAATATTCAAATTAAAAATGCAGTAAATAAAGAAATTTATGGCGGACTTAAAGGGCAGACAGGTGCATTGTCTTTTAGAATAGATGGAAGCTTCAGAACGATAGATCATCTGGCAATGTATCTAACAAATAGTGATAGTATTCCAAAATTTTATGTAATCTATGATAACACCAACCTTTTGTCTTTCGGAGGTGAGTTCAACTTACTGATAAAAAACAACATAAATCTCCGAGCTGCTCTAAAACAAAGAATTTATACCTTAAGTAACGAACTGAAAGCTTGGCATTTACCTTCTTTTACTGCTATGTTTGGTATTAGTTATACTAAAAATAAATTCGGTATTAATTTTGATTTTAATACAGAAAACGGAGTACCCTATCTGGCAATTGAGGGACCACTAAATTTAAATCCTTTGTTAGAACTAAATATAGGATCTCAATATCGTTTTACAAAAAATATTGAAGCATTTATCGACCTTAATAACCTACTGAATAACAAACGTCAGAGGTGGCAATATTATGAGAACATAGGAATAAATTTTTTGGGAGGCATAAAAATGAGATTTTAAAAACGGTAAATTAATGTAACATCCACATCAATTTTTCCATTTTCTCTTACATTTATAATAACAGATTTTCATCATCCTTAGCTAAAATCGGCTTAGAATATATCTCAACAATCTTTATAGAATAGGTTTGTAATTTAATTCTAATATTTATTATTAAAATTAATCGTATCTAATTAAAAAATATTAATTTGTCGGAGTTAACTTCTCTAATTTTAATATTAAACTTGGTTTAGATGAACTTATTGAAAAAATGTCGTTTTTTCCTGGTCATTTTTATCATAATATCTCCTTTTGTATCATCTGCACAAATTAAAGTACAAACCATCAGAGGTACTGTCAAGGATAAAACGACTCAAAGTCCTTTGGCTTTTGCCTCTGTTGTTGTTGAAAAAAGTGAAAATCAATTAGGAACTGTAACCGATGAAAATGGTCAATTTGTCATCAATGGAGTACCTGTTGGAAGACAAAGTATAAGGTGCACCTACCTTGGCTATGCAACATTCCTTTCGGAAGAATTTATATTAACTTCGGCAAAAGAAACTGTGCTAAACATAGCACTTCAAGAAGATGTGCAATCGTTATCTACCGTTGAGGTTGTTGCTTCTCAAAATACCAATGCTCCTGTCAATGAATCAGCATTGGTTAGTACCCGATCATTTTCTGCTGAAGAAACAGAAAGAATGCCAGCAGGGGTGAACGATTTAGGAAGAATGGCCATTTCTTATCCAGGTGTTACCCGAGGGGGTGATGATACCGAAAATGATATTATCATTAGAGGAAATTCTTCTTTTGGTATGCTTTGGCGATTAGAAGGTATTGATATTCCAAATCCAAATCACTTTGCCAGGCCAGGTACATCAGGCGGTGGAATAACTGTTTTCAGTGCACAGTTATTATCCAGATCAGATTTCTCCACTGGAGGTATGTCTGCTGAATATGGCAATGCATTATCTGGAACATTTGATGTTCATTTTAGAAAAGGTAACATGGATAAAAGAGAACACAGGGTTAAAATAGGACTTTTAGGACTTGATTTTGCTACAGAAGGTCCTATAAAATCTCAACAAGCATCTTACCTGGTAAATTATAGATATTCTACTTTGGGATTATTAAATAAAATGGGCTTTCATTTGATAGGAGAAAGAGTCTCAAATGATTTCCAGGACTTATGTTTTAATTTAGCTTATCAAAGTAAAGACAAAAGGACCTTTTACACCCTTTTCGGCATGGGCGGATTAAGCGTAGAAAATTATACTCCTGTAGTTGATCCTTTGCAAAGAAATCCCGGAACAGCCAATCACTGGGAGGACAGAATACAAGGAAGTAACATGGGTGCAGCTGGAATTACCCTAACCCGATTAATCAATAAGTCATCTTTTATTAAAGCAGTATTATCGGTAAACACCAGTCATATTTTCAGAAAATACGATACATTATCCCTAAAAGATGAAAGATACCGCTACAATACCCAAAAATATTTAGAGGATCGAATATCTACCTCCGTTACCTATCAAAAGAAGTTGGGTGCAGGAACCACCTGGAAAAGTGGTTTTATGTTTCACCAGATTTTCTTTGACTACAATGTAGAAACTGCACCCAGAAGATCTTTAAGTGATGTTACACAACAGATTAATAACAGGAAAAACACGGTATTTGGAAATGGGAATACCCAACAAGGTCAAATATATACTCAGATATCAAAGAGATTATCTGAAAAAGCAACCCTTCAAACAGGCTTACATTATCTACATTTCTTTTTGAATAATACCTCTTCTATTGAGCCTAGAGCGGCACTTTCCTATAAAATTACACAAAACCAAACCATAAATCTGGCTTATAGCCGATTAGGAAAAATGTTACCCCTTGCCTCATATTTCTATAGTCAAAAAATTGGAAATGAAACCGTACTTCCCAATAAGGACTTAAAGTTAATACAAGCAAACCATCTTATTCTTAGTTACCAAACCGTAAGTAAATCTCAAATAAAGTTTAGTTTGGAAGGATATTTACAAACGTTAAACAAAGTGCCTGTAGAATTAAATACGGAATCTTTATACTGGATGCTGAACAATCAAGATCAGTTTCCTGAATTTTCAGTGGTAAGTAAAGGTCGTGGATTAAATTATGGACTTGATGCATTGGTAGAAAAATTTTTTAGTAATAAAATTTATTTTCTGGTTACGGCCTCAACTTTTCGGTCACAGTATTCACCATTTAACCAACAATGGTATAATTCCAAATTTAATACAAGGTTTACCAGTTCATTAACCTTTGGGAAAGAATTTACCTTTAAAAATCAATCTACTTTACAAGGAGGTTTTAGGGTTTTATACAATGGAGGCTTTAGATATTCACCTTTTGACCCTGTTTTATCAGCAAAAACTGGGCAATATATCCCAATAGCCGGAAAAGAATGGACATCACAGGTAACACCTTACTTTAGAATTGACAGTAGAATAGCCTATCGCTTCAACAAAAAAGGATTCTTTGGAAGTGTCTCTCTTGACATTCAAAATGTAACTAACCACAGAAATATTTCCTTTGTATCTTATGATGCTATAGCAAATAAACTAAATTTTACCAGATTTGGGGGAGGTTTTATTCCCGTTTTAAGTTTTCAAATGGACTTTTAAAATATTTTTTTACTCATTTTATTTTTGAAATTATCATTTGTAATCAGATACGTATTCTAACATTTTTATCCAAGTTCAGGCTAAATTCAAAATAAAAATTATTTTTTCTTTTTTTGACTAAGTAGTTTTAGATTACAATTTGTCTATAAAAAAATACTTAATTCAAAATGGATAAGGAAAATTCCCAAAAAATAAAAACATCAGAGGAAGAAGGATTGATAAATCATCCTTCTTCTCTTGTTTTTATTGAAAAAATTCCATTGAATATTTCAACTGACTCAGATGAATTTGATCTGTTGATTAGAAAAAAATTTGAAGGGAATCCAACAGAGGGGTGCACCTTATTATTTAGAAAATATTATGCCGGTTTGTGTAGCCACGCCGTTAGATTGGTTTATTCAAAAGAAATAGCAGAAGATATTGTTAGTGATATATTTTATGACTTTTGGAAAAACAAACAATTTCAAAAAATAAAATTATCATATAATGCTTACCTATTTAGAACGGTTAGAAACCGATGTTTGAATTACTTAAAATCAAATTTAAACTCATTGTCAATAAATATTACAGATAGTATCAAGGATGATCAAGAAACTGAATTTCCCGAAGAAATTGTTTACATCGATGAATTATTAAAAAGAATGAATGACGCGGTAAATAATTTACCCCCTGTTTGCAAAAAAGTATTTCTATTATACAGATTTGAAGGAAAAAAACAAAAAGAAATAGCCCTAGAACTAGGATTGTCTTTGAGAACGATTGAAGCACATATTTACAAAGCTTTACAAATGTTGAAATCGACCCTTAAAGAAAAAGAATAAAACTTAGCATTTGACAAGCAATCATATATGATAACAAAAGGATTATTATTTGAATATTTTGCTGGTAATTCGACAGTACTTCAAAAGAGGATGATTGAATCATGGCTGATTAAAGAAGAAAACAAAGAAAAATATTATATCTGGCTGGCAGAATGGGAAAAAGAATATCCGCAATATTTACCAGATGTAGAATTTAAACTTGGGGATTACTTATTTCAGATGAATGAATCAAATAAATCGAAGATATCTGTGGCATATAAATCAAAGGGGAAAAAATCAATAAAGTTATTTCATTTCTTAGCCTATGCGGCAGTATTCATCTTATTTGTTTCCTTGTCCTTTTACATATTGTCATTTCAAAAACTTATAATTAAGGAAGTTAAAACCAATTTTGGAGAAATAAAGGAAATAACCTTGCCTGATGGAAGTGAATTGACCTTATATTCTAATTCACGTTTAAGTTGGAGTTGGTTAAATTTTAATAATAGTAGAATAGTTCAGTTGGACGGAGAAGCAAATTTTAAAATTAAACATATTTCAAAAGCTACAAAATTTAAAGTACAAACAAAAAATCATGTTAGCATAATTGTTTACGGTACTGAATTTAGATTTTTTACCAGAAACCGAGGATCTAAAATAGAACTTAATAAAGGCCTTATAAAGTTACAATATAAAGAAGGAGAAAAGACAAAAACAATAGCCTTAACACCTGGAGAATCCATCTCACTCAATAAAGAAAATAAATTAACCCAAAGAAGTAAATTTAATCCTTTAAGAAATATAGAAATTAAAAAACACAGGTTTGTGTTTGATAATACTCCTTTATCTGAACTAAAAAACCTGATACCTGAGAATTTCGGATTGAAGATTATTATAACAAATAAAGAATTTGAAAAATTAACTTTAACAGGCACATATACAGGTAACAGTTTAAATGAATTAATCACCTCTTTGTCTGAAGTTACTGGTCTAAATATTTATAAATATCATGGTCGAATATATATCGATTCCTATTAATTTTAACCTTTAAACATTTTATATGAAGAAAAAGCATTATCTCATTATCGGTCTGATAGGCATCATTGGAAGCATCGATGCCGGGCATGCCCAGTTATCAGCTGCAGTTCGGGAACAACCAAGGAATAATATGATTTCTGAAGCTGCAACAAAATCCCTCAAAGTTGCTTTGATTGAATTAGGTAATAAATTTGGTACTGATATCCTTTTTATGGATAAAAATCTATCCGGAATAAGGGTAAATGTGCATGAAATTGATTATTCAAAATCATTTGAAACAAATTTAAACCTTATACTCTCCCAGACAACATTAAAGTATAAAACTACTTCTTCAGGAGGAATTGTAATCACTAACAAGGAATCGAAACCGAAACCTAAACAAATAAATGAAAACATTGGTGGAGAATTCAAACAAAATTTTGATATAATTAATCCATTAATTCAGGATCAAGCCGCTACTGTAATTCATATTAATGCTCCCATGAATAGCCTAACTAAGCCTGAAATGAAAATATCAGGAACGATTACAGATGCTGAAACTGGTGCAGGATTAATTGGCGCAACTATTTTAGTAAAGGGAACTTCGGATGGATCATCAACAGATATTGATGGAAAATATTCTATTTCAGTCCCTGATGGAAATGCTGTCCTAGTATTTTCATACGTTGGTTATTTGAATCAGGAAATAAAAGTAGGTAATCAAACAACTATTAATGTTAGTTTAAATCCCGATGTACAGTCATTAAATGAAGTTGTGGTGGTTGGATATGGTGCTGTTAAAAAAATGGATTTAACGGGTGCCGTAGATCAACTGCAATCAAAAGATATCATAAGAGCTAATCCTGTTCAAGCAGCGCGTGCCATTCAAGGTCAGGTAGCTGGTGCAACTGTAACAAAAACCAGCAATAAACCAGGTGCTCCCTATAACATCACCATTAGAGGTGAAAACACCATAAATAATTCAACACAACCATTAGTAGTAATTGATGGGTTAATGGGTGGAGATATTAATTCCCTTAATCCAAATGATATTCAATCTATGGATGTATTAAAAGATGCCTCATCCACGGCTATTTATGGTGCCAGAGGGGCTAATGGAGTTATCATAATAACAACCAAAAAGGGATTTTCAGGCAAGCCTAAAGTTAGCTATGACAGTTATGTAGGTATGAAAGTTCCAGCGCACATACCTAGATTGATGAATACTGCCGAATTTTATAAAGCAACCTTCACTGACCGGGTCTTAGAAGGATCGGTTGGTGCTACTTTTACTGCAGCAGAAACAGCTGCCATTAAGGATAACAAAACTACTGACTGGGTTGACTTAATAACAGATCCGGCATTACAGACAAGTCAAAACCTAAGTGTAGCAGGTGGGAATGATAAAACAACTTACCGTTTTTCAGGTGGTTTTTTAAACGAAAATGGAAACGTTTTGTACACAGGATTCAAAAGATACAATATAAACGCTGGTTTAGACAGTAAACTAGGGGAAAGGTTTAAAGTAGGTTTCACTTCTTACATAACATATAGTGACCAAAATGTTGGCTCTCAGGAATCATTAAGAAATGCTTACAGAGCAAGACCAACAGGTACTGTATATTTCAGTGATTTAGCAAACCCTTCTGAAAATGGAGATTTAGAGGTCAATGGACTTGCCGTATGGATGGGAATAAATGATAAACAGGTTAATAATCCATTATTAGATATAGATCCTAAAATTTCTAAACTTCAAACGACTACAACCGTTGCCATGGCAAACGCTTATGCAGAAGTGATGTTATTAAAAGGATTAACCTTTAGATCTTCTATTTCTGCATCTTACACCGGAACAAGATTAGGAGATTTTAGAGGTCAATGGTCAAAATCACAAATTGGTGCTAAGCCTAGAGCTCAGGTTGATAATTCAACTCAAGGAAATTATACCTTTGACAATATCATAAATTATAATATTGCCAGCGGAAAACATAAATTAACCGTCACAGGCTTGCAGAGTGCCTTTTATCAACGTAATGAATTTTACTCTATTTTTGTAAGAGATTTACCCTATGATTCCGATTGGTATGCGGTTAATACGGCTGCAACCATTGGAAGTATAGGAAGTTCCTTAACGGAAAGATCTATTCTATCTTATATGGGTAGATTAAACTATACCTTCAATGAAAAATACCTTATTACTTTAACTGGACGTTCCGACGGTGCTTCACAATTGGCAGAGGGAAATAAATGGGCATTTTTCCCGTCTGTTGCTGTTGGATGGCGACTTGCTGATGAGCGTTTTATAAAAAATTTAAATCTATTCTCCAATCTGAAATTAAGAGCCAGTTATGGCCAGGTGGGTAATGCAGGTGTAAACCCATACAGTACTCAGGCGAATTTAATAAATACAGGTTACGATTTTGACGGTACACCTGCCTTTGGATTCGCGCCTCAGAATTTAGCTAATAAGAATTTGAGATGGGAGCGAAGCACAGAGTTAAATATGGGCATAGATTTTGGATTTTTCAAGAATAGAATTTCTGGTACCTTGGAACTCTATAACAGAAAAACAGAGGATCTTATCCTAAACCAAAAAATACCTACTGTTTCAGGATTTACACAGGTAATTGCCAATGTTGGCGCCATTGAAAATAAAGGTGTAGAACTTACTTTAAATACAGCAAATATTATATCTACTCAATTTACATGGAATACTTCTTTTGCTTTTACTAAAAACAAGAACAAATTACTTGAACTTTATGGAGATGGACAGTTAGCTGACAAAGGGAATAATCTTTTTGTTGGCTATCCAATCAGAGCAAATTTTGATTATAAATTTGACGGAATCTGGCAAACAAGTGAAAAAGATCAGGCAGCCGTTTATAAGCAAGTACCAGGATCTGTAAAAGTGGTAGATCAAAACGGAGATGGAATTATTTCATCTACCAATAATATAGATGACAGAGTTTATTTGGGTACCCAATTACCCAATTGGATCTTAGGCATAACAAACAGATTTAAATATAAAAATTTAGATTTCTCCTTTTTTACCTATTACAGAAATGGTACTCAATACAGAAACAATACCTTAGCTGGAACTTTTGGTGAAATAGGTAGTACAAGGTATAATAAACTAGCGGGATTAGATTACTGGCGAAGTGATAACCCTTCAAACACCTTTTTTGGGGTAGTTGCAGCAAATCCTTACAGAAACGCAATTTTCTATCAGGATGCAAGTTTCCTTAGAATTTCAGATATCACCTTGGGCTATAATTTTTCACCTAAAGTATTAAGTGCTTTAAAAATGAGTAGTGCAAGAATATATGGTCAGGTATCTAATCCTTTTGTTTTTAGTGATTTTACTGGCTTTGACCCTGAATTCAATTCTGCTATTTATCAAGACGATGTCCCATCCATGATTTATACATTTGGTGTTAGCATCAGTTTTTAATCTTGACTTAAACTAAATAAAAATGAAAAAAAATTATAAATTAAGATTTTCTGTTCTTGCTTTTTCCTTGGTTACCCTAATACACACGGGTTGTAATGAAGATTTCCTGGTTGAAAAACCAGTGACTTCTTTAACTACGGATGTATATTATAAAACAGCTGCAGGATTTGAAGATTTAGTAAAGTCTTGTTATCCTTTACTTCGCAATATTCATCAGAACAGACATCTTGTCCTACAGGGAACAGATATATTCTCTTCCCAAGGTGGCTGGAATCCATCTGCAGTCAATGGAAAAGAAAATTTACCCTCTTTTTGGGATGTTTATGATGCACGTTTTAATGCGGAAGTAGCTGAAATTAAATCACTTTGGCAGTTACTTTATGCTGAAATCGCTAGATGCAACACCGCTATTTCACGTGCAGATGGTATAACTACCATGGCACCAGCACTTAAAGATACCAGAGTATCAGAAGCAAAATTCTTAAGAGCTTTATGTTTGTTTTATGCTGTTCAGCAATGGGGAGACATTCCAATGCCCTTGGCAGAAATTACCACTGCCAGTAAAGATTACCCAAGAGTGGCAGCAGCAGAGGTTTATAAACAAATCATTACCGATCTATTAGATTGTGAGAATAAAATACCAGTAACAGCTTCAAATTACGGAAGAATAAATAAAGGTGCAGTTCAGTTTCTTTTGTCAAGAGTATATCTGACAAGAGCTTGGAATTTTAATAATTCATTAGGCGGTTCCAATGCTGATTTTGATTTAGCTTTACAATATGCTGATAAAGTAATTGACGCATTTCCTTTAGCCGCAAATTACAAAGATTTGTTTCCAAAAAGAGATGATAATCCTTTAAAACAATACACAGGAGCTCAAAATGACAAGAATCCTGAGATAATTTTTGCAGTTCAATATAATTCAGACTTGTTGACCAATAAAACTGATGCAGCATTTACCCAAGATCCAGCGGGAGGCAATGATTTGCATTCTAAATTTGGACCAAGTGGTGAAGGATTTATAGGTACTAAAGGCAGGACTTCAGACTACAACCGTTGTTTAGGCATTCATCAAATTAATACGGCAACGTATCGCTTTTTTGATCCAGAGAATGATACCCGTTATGCTCACAATTTTGTTAGTGTAGGATACGCTTTAAATGCTGTAAAAGATTATAAACCACTTCCTTTATCGAATGCAAATTTAAAGGTTAATTATAATTCTGGAGACACGGTTTTAGTTTGCAGACCTTGGAATAATCCTGTTACCACAAAAGAAGAAAGAGGCATTGATTTAGGTGGAACCAAAAAGTATGCAGTGGTTAATACTGATGAATACGGAGGTGGTTACCCCATTGATAATTCAGGTTTAAATATTCAGGCCCCTTTGATGTGGAAATTTTGGCAACCAGGCATTCCTTATGGTGATGCCTTTGGAACGTTTAATGAAGCCATATTCAGGTCTGCAGAGGCTTATTTAATTGCCGCAGAAGCTATTGTAAAAGGAGCTAAAGGTGGTAAACTCGGAGGCGCTGAAGTATATTATAACAGAGTTTTAGATCGTGCTCTTGGCACAAAAAAAGGATCTGATCCAAAATGTGCTGCATTTCCTGAAAACCAAAAATCTCTCGCCACCGCTTCATATCGTGCAACAGCAGCAAATATTTCTATTGATTTAATTTTGGATGAAAGAGCCAGAGAATTGATGGGTGAATATAGCCGATGGTTTGATTTAAAAAGAACTGGGAAATTAGTAGAGCGGATTAAAAAATACAATCCTTGGGTTAAGGGACAATCGATCTCAGATAAACATTATTTGAGACCTATTCCTCAAAGTGAAATTGATTTATCTTTTCCGGCAATCAAACAAAATCCTGGGTATTAATTTATAATTACTCGTTTATACTTGTATATTTAGAGAGGAAGAAAAAAAATCTTCCTCTCTTTTTTGACTAAAATTTTTCCTATGAAACGCAGAACATTTGTTAATACCAGCCTTTTAGCTATATCCTCAATACCTTTTCAAAGTTTTAGGGAAATAAATGAAAAAATGCCAGACTGGATGTTAACCTGGGTAAAAATTCATGATAATCAATTACCCAGTTTTCAAAAATATAAAGTTGTTCAAAAGGAAAACAGATATTTTGGAGGATATATGGATGATGCTGAACTGCCGAATCCTCATTCCACCGCCGCATTCATAGGTAAGGCATGTATGTTATGGAGTTGTAAGGAATCCATCTTTTTTAACCAAACCAGTTTAATTTTAGAAATTGAGGAAGCCCTTTCAAGTTTATTGAAAATGCAACACTCAGATGGTACCATAGACCTTCTTTCTACCAATTTTCATTCCACACCTGATACTGCATTCGTTTTAGAAAATATCATTCCAGCATACAGGTTTATATCTGCCCGTAAAAATCCTTCAACAACTAAAATCCAGAATTTATTAAAACAATTTATTATCCAAGCAGGAGAAGCGTTAACTGTAGGTGGTATTCATACACCCAACCACCGATGGGTTGTTTGTGCCTCTTTAACCAGAATTAATGAATTATTTCCCAATGAAAAATATATTAAAAGAATAAATCAATGGCTGGCGGAACACATTGATCTTGATCCAGACGGGCAATATACTGAAAAAAGTACCAACGGATATTCACCCATTGTAAACAGGTCTTTAATTACCATGGCAGAAGGTTTAAACAAACCCGAATTGTTAGATGCTGTAATGAAAAACCTAAAAATGACCCTGTTTTATGTACATCCCAATGGTGAAGTTGTCACAGAGGCATCAAACAGGCAAGATAAAGGTACCATTGGAAACATGCATAAATACTATCATGGTTATAGGTTTATGGCATTACGATATAAAGATCAAACATTAGCTTCCATGTGCCGCACGATTGAGAATACAAGTACACCAGAACAATTAGCTGGATTTCTAGATATTTTCCTGGAAGATCCCTCCTTATGGAGAGAACTTCCAGGCTTTGGTTCTTTACCAACCAGTTATTCAAAAGAATTTCCCTATTCCGGAATCGTCCGCATCAGAAGAGAAAACTGGGATTGCACTATACTTTCCAATAATACAAGTTGGTTAACTTTTCACAAAGGAAATGCTGTATTACAAGCTATTAGAATAGCTTCTTCATTTTTCGGAAAAGGACAATTTCAAACTTCCAAAATCATAAAAAATGGAGATGAATGGATGCTACAAAATGAACTGGAGGGTCCATATTATCAACCTTTAGATCCCGATAAAATTTCACCGGATGGTGATCTGGATAAAATGCCCAGGACACTTCGTAGTCAAAGTGAAATTCAAAAATTAACCTATAAGATAACAGTTCGGGAACATCAAAAAGGAATAGAAATAGTATTTGACCTTTCAGGAACAGATGGTGTTCCAGTCTCATTAGAACTTATATTTAGACCTGGAGGTACATTTTCTGGAGTAAATGCCATACCAAATCGAAATGATGCTTATATATTCTCCAGTCAAGAGGGAACTTATACGGTGGGCAAGGATCAAATAATGTTCTCCGAAGGATTATCACTACACAAAGGTTTTCAACTAAGAGGAGCCTTGCCAGCCATGGAAGCTCCCACTGTCTATATCACTGGGATTACACCTTTTAAACACCAATTAAAGCTTTCATAATTACTAATTTTTGCACAAACATACTGATTACCATGAGAAGCAAGCGACCTACTATATTTTATTTCACTGTATTATTAACCTTAGGTATAAATGTTTTTGGACAAACCAAAAAACTTTCACCTGTCGATTTAGTTTACCCATTAACCGACGCTGCTAATTCAAGATGGTTTTTTTTCAATTCTGCTACCCGACCCTTTGGAATGGTCAACTTAAGCCCTGATAATGCCATTGATGCAGACTGGAATGCGGGTTATAGATATGAAAAAGACAGTATAAAATGTTTCAGTCATATTCACGGTTGGCAGTTATCTGGAATTCCGGTTCTACCGACAACAGGAGAATTTAAGGGTCATCTTGGTTCAGATAAATATGGTTCTACTTTTTCGCATAAAAAAGAGGAAATAAGACCAGGCTATCATCAGGTATTCTTGGAAACTTATCAAATAAAGGCAGAATTAACTTCCACAACCCGGGTTGGGTTTCACCAATATACCTATCCCCAATCTGATCAAAGTCATATATTATTTGACCTTTCAACCTTCCTTGGACCATCTGATACCCAATATGGATTAATAAGAAAAATTTCAGATAGTGAAATTGAAGGATACGCCATCATGTCACCAACTATTCGCCGACCTAAAACGGTTACTGTATTTTTTGTAGCCCAATTTGACAAACCATTTGAATCCTTTAAAACCTGGCAAAAAGGTAAATTAACGGGTAAAAGTGATTTCATTGAGGGTGAAAAAATTGGAGGATATGTAGATTTTCCTACGACAACCAATGAAATTCGAAAAATGAAAGTGGCTATTTCTTATGTTAGTGAAGCGCAGGCACGATTAAACCTGGAAAATGAATTAAATCACTGGGATTTTGACAAAGTAGTGGCTGAAAGCAGAACAGATTGGAATAACTGGTTAAGCAGAATTGACATTGAAGGAGGTAGTGAAACAGATCGCAGGCGCTTTTATACAGACTTATGGCATGCTTTGCAAGGAAGAAGGATTATTTCAGATGTAAATGGGAAATATTCTGATATGACCGGACCTGTGCGGATTATAAGACAAATACCATTGGATGCTAATGGGAAACCAACCTACAATCATCATAATTCAGACTCCTTTTGGGGTGCACAATGGACTTTAAATACCCTTTGGCATTTGGTATATCCAGAAGTAACTGAATCTTTTGTTAACTCAATGATTAAAATGTACGAAGATGGCGGACTTATTCCCAGAGGCCCCGCAGGTGGTAATTATACTTATGTGATGACAGGAGCCGCAACTACACCATTTATCGTTAGTGCCTATCTAAAAGGAATAAAAGGTTTTGATATTGAAAAAGGATATGAAGGATTAAGAAAAAATCATTTTCCAGGAGGTATGATGAGTAAAATAGGTTACGAACATTATACTTTGAAAGGAGGTGGAATTGAATATTATATGGAAAAGGGATATGTTCCCCACCCTTTAAGCAAAATTAAATACGGCTTTCATCAAGATGGATCCACTCAAACCCTAGAATATGCCTATCAGGATTACACGTTAGCGCAGTTTGCCAAAAAACTGGGAAAAACTGAAGATTACCATCTATTTATGAAAAGAGCCACTAATTATAAAAATATCTGGAATCCAGAAATAGGCTGGATGTGGAATCGAAATATTGATGGAAAATGGGAAGAGCCCGTGGATATTCTAAGATACGATAATGGATGGGAAGAAGGAAATGCAGCGCAATATACCTGGTTTGTGCCTCATGATGTACAAGGATTAATATCCTTAATGGGTGGAAGAGATCTTTTCAACGCAAAACTAAACACATCTTTTCTTGAGGCAGAAAAACATGATTTTACATCAGGAAAATCACATGACAAGGAGTTAATGGAAAAATTAAGGCGTGTATATATCAATTATGGAAACCAGCCAAGTATTCAAACAGCTTATTTATTTAATTATTCAGGAGCCCCTTGGTTAACACAGTATTGGAACAGGAAAGTAGTAGATAAAGTTTATAGTGGATTATCTCCATTTTACGGGTACAGCGGAGACGAAGATCAGGGATTGATGGGAAGTTTAGCCGTTTTAATGAAATCAGGTATTTTTTCTATAAATGGTGGCACCTCCGAAGACCCATTTTATGAAATTAGCAGTCCTATTTTTAATAAAATTACCTTTCATTTACATACAGATTATTACAAAGGAAAAAGTTTTACGATAGAAGCTCAAAATAATAATTCAAAGAATTATTACATTCAATCTGCCACTTTAAATGATAAACCATTAGATAAACCCTGGATATTACATGAAACAATAACAAATGGGGGAAAATTAGTTTTAAAAATGGGTAACACACCCAATAAAATGTGGGGAAGTAAACCAGAACAAGCTCCCCCTTCCATGACAAGCATTAAGTAATATACCTAGATGGAATCTTTATTGGATAAAAAAAGTGCTATGAGTTCACCTTTACTATTTATTTCAAGTTTACGG
>Ga0214921_10005497_pt1 | contig 17895 bp, 22 predicted proteins | sample LL1505_MetaG_FD_177992 | JGI IMG/M metagenome (GOLD analysis project Ga0214921, IMG submission 177992) | Freshwater microbial communities from Lake Lanier, Atlanta, Georgia, United States - LL-1505 | ecosystem: Environmental > Aquatic > Freshwater > Lake | place: USA: Georgia | collected...
GGCAGTGGTTGCAATGGCGCTGTCAACCTTGCCATCGTTCACCACCAAGGTGGCCACATAAGCACCCGCCAAATCTGCCGTAAACGAAGGCTTGGCCGACGTGGCCAAAGAAAGCACCGCAGCACTACCAGTAGGCTTGGACAGCAATACCCACTTGTAAGTGAGTGGATCACTGTTGGCATCCGAGCTAGAAGAGCCATCCAGCGTTACCAAGGATGCCACCACCACGCTCTGGTTCACACCTGCGTTGGCCACCGGGGCGGCATTGGCCGAAGAAGCCGTTACGGTAACGGCGGCCTGCGCGCTGTCTACCTTGCCATCGTTCACAACCAAAGACACCACGTAGCTGCCTGCCACGTCAGCCGTCAATTTGGGGTTTGGGTAGGTGGGGTTGGTCAGGGTTGCGGTGCTGCCAGTGGGTTTTCCCAGCAAGGTCCACTTGAAAGTTAGGGCATCGCCATTGGCATCCGTGCTGCCCGAGCCGTCCATGGTCACCACGGCCCCCACTACAACACTTTGACTTACACCTGGGTTGGCCACCGGCGCAGAGTTGGTAACCGAAGCCACCACATTGGCTGTGGCCAAGGGGCTGCTGAGTTCTCCGTCATTGACCAGCAAACTGGCCGCATAATTGCCGGCCAAGTCGGCGGTAAAGGTGGGCCTAGCGCTGGTTAAAGAGCTTAGGACTGCCGCGCTGCCAGTGGGCTTTGAAGTCAGTTCCCACTTGTAGGTCAGGGTTTGGTTGTTGGCGTCCGTGCTGCCAGAACCGTCCAAAGTGACCAGCGTGCCAACCGACACATTTTGAATGGGCCCGGTTTTGGCAACTGGTGCCACATTGGCAACAGTGGTAGAGCCACAATTGGCCGCGCTTCCTACCAATGCACCAAGGCCAGCACTGCAGCCTGAGTCACCCCCACCGCCGCAAGCCGCTAGCAACAAAGAAAGAGCGGCAGATAAGCCAATTTTGACGAGTTTCATGCAAGGGTCCATTTGGATTTATTCACAAGCTGGGTTGGAAATTTCAATGTTCTCGGGATACTTTAGGCCCGTTGAGTTGTACATGTCCACGGCCGCACCCACCAGCCCCCCCAACAGCACATTGCCCGCCATGGCCATAGAAGGCAAGGCAGGGGCAGACACCGTAAACCGCTCCACGTACTGGCCCCTGCAAGAAATGCTCAAGGCTGAATAATCGTTTTTAACGCGCACAGTGCCTGGTGCCGAAAACACCCACCGCCCTTTGTCATTTTCTGCGTAGCAGGTGGCCAAGATGGGCCTGTGCTTGCACATCAGGCGCACCGAGACCTCTTGTGTGTCCTCGTTCAATATGCTGGCACAGCCCGTTAGCAGCAACACGGCAGCGGCAAGTAGCAGTTTTGAAATGGCTGTCGTGTTCATGGGCTATCGTTTAAAAAACTTGAGACCTCTGTTAATCGACAGCAGACGGGCTAACTTGAGGTGCTTTAGGTGCTTGATGGCAACAAATTGGCCACGTCATAACTCAAGGTGTGCGGCTTGCTAAGCAGGTTGATCAAAATCATGGCCCTTGCTTCACCGTCCTCTTCCAAATAGACGGCCTCCAAACCTTTTAAAGGACCATCTGCCAAAACGACCGTATCGCCAGACTTGAACATTTTTTGAGCAGGTGCCAAAGGTTGCTGCCGCATGCCCTGCACCCAAGCATCTGGCACCTTGGCAGGCGTGGTGCCAAACCGCACCAGGTGACTAACGCCCTTGGAAGAACGCACCACCGACAGGTCTTGCATTTGTTCCGTTAAGCGCAAAAACATGTACCGACTGAACAAAGGCTCGGTCACGGTTTGCAGCTTGCCGCGGCGGACCTTCTGAATGTCCAGCATGGGCAAAAACACCTCAAAGCCTTGGTTCTCAAGGTTCTCCTTGGCCCGCTGCTCCATGCGCGGCTTGCTCTGCACCACGTGCCAAGAGGGGGCCAAAATTTCTGCGGGGACGGGGGCGTTCATGGTGAATATTAAGGGGAGTCTCTGTGAACAAAGCCACTCAGCCACGCGTCCACTTTGGCCAAGTTCAACTCACCAGCCTCCAGCATGCCCATGATGTCGGCATAAAGCTGAGCGGGTCCTCGGTTTAGTTTGTAGCCGTTCATTCTTAAAAACACGTCCATGGAGGCAAAAGCAATGCGCTTGTTGCCGTCCACAAACGGGTGGTTCATGGCCAAGCTTTCCATCAGGGCAGCTGCCTGCTCTATGGTGTCTTTGTAGTAGCCCGTTTGGGGCCTGTAGAGGGCAGCCTCCAGCGTCCCTGGGTCTCTGACACCAGGGAAGCCGCCGTAGCGCTGAATTAAGACTGTGTGCATGCCCAGCACATCCGCCACTGTAAGGTAATCGGTAGACACTTAAAGTACAAAATTGCCTACTTGGCAAGGTCTCTGTAGAGGCTGTCAAACTCCTCAAGGCTTGAGGCAAAAGTGGCCATCACGTGCTGGCGTGGCCTACTCTTAGATTGCCGCTCTAAGTAATCTCGCATGGCATCGTCCAGCACAGCCTGAAACTGGCGCCCCTGCGTGGCCGCCAACTCTCGAAGCGCAGCCAGCACATCGGGCGAGGCCTGCGAGGAAAACTTTTCACGTTGAAGCGTAGACAAGATGGACTCCCCTTGCTTAATTTTTATCAAGATATGTCATGATAAATCAAGAAAAATCTTGACGCAAGCCTGCGATCGAAATTAGATCCAAGATTGTTCGCCAATTTGCTCCCTGGACGCCAAGCAACCTGGCTACCGGCTTTGCACCGCCAAAGTAATGGTGATGTCCTCAAGAGGCACGTCGGCAAAACCAAACCTCACCCCAGTGGCTTGCGCCGCAATGGCGTCCACAACCTCCATGCCCTGCACCACCGTGCCAAACACCGCATAGCCTGGGCTGGCTGCGTTCTTGTAGTCAAGCGCCAAGTTGTCCACCAAATTCACAAAGAACTCCGACGTGGCCGAGTTGGGCACATTGGTTCTGGCCATGGCCAGCGTGCCGCGTAAGTTAGACAACCCCTTGTTGCTCTCCAGTTCAATGGGCCCGGCCGTTGCAGTGCGCTTCACCATGCCCGTGGTGTAACCGCCGCCCTGCACAACAAAGCCAGCAATCACCCTGTGAAAAAGCGTGTCCTTGTAAAAACCACTGGCCACATAAGACAAAAAGTTGTTGGTGCTGATGGGCGCCTTGGTGGGGTCAAGCTCAAGGGTAATGGTGCCCTTAGATGTGACCAAAGTGACCTGGGGCTTGGGCACCGTGATGGTGGTGGTGTAGAGCACCTCACCCGAAGTAGTTTTGATGGTGAGCGGTATGTCACCCACCACTTTTACGCCGCAGTTCAAAACCAATAAATCGGTTGTAGAGCTTGCAGCAAAGGTGGGGTTGGTGCAGGCACCATTAGATTCCACCACCAATGACGAGCGTAAGTCTTTGCCGCCCAAATAGATGGTGGCCATGCGGCCATAGCTCACGGACTGTGGCTTAACGGCCGTGATGACCGGTGGAAAGCCAGTGCTGCCACCGCAGCCTGCGAGCAACCAGGTCAACAAAGCACAAGTTGCAAGTGTGATAAGTTTTTTTGTTTGAACCATTTGAGGAGTATGCGGTGCAAGTTGCGTTTGATGTTGCCAAAGTTAAGTCGGCCAGGGCCTTGATTCAATGCGCACTGAAAGCTAGCCAGATGAGAATTATTCTGTTTTGCAAAAATGTTATTTTCAAATTACAAGAATAAATTAATACTAAATTATTATATTGGTAGGCCGAGCTGAATTTTTAGAACACGCTCGACTTGCCTTAAATCATCTTTACTGAGCATGCCAAGCTGTTTGCTCAGCTGCTCCTTGGCAACTGTAGCCAGCTGATCTGCCATGGCTTTACTCACCTGCCCCGCCACGCTGACCTGCGCTTCGCTGGGGTAGAGCCTTCCAGAATTGGATGTGAGCGGCACCACCTGAAGCCTGTTAAGGTTTGCATTGGCCACATCGTTGCTGATGATCACAGCTGGGCGCGTTTTGCGGATTTCCCCTCCCCTTGCCGGCTCAAAGTCAACCCACCAAACTTCACCGCGCTTCATGGTTTGCGCTTGCCTGTGAATCACCAATCAAGGCTTCACTCCAAGCCAGCGCCTCTTGCTCGCGAAGCTCATCTTGGCCCATTGCCTTGTAGCCTTCTGCCAACTCATCGGTCACCACATGGGGTCTCGCTAGGGACTCTAAAAAACCACTGATTTTTCTTCGGCCCACCACACGCACCAGCCCTTCGTAGACTGCCTCGTCCATGGTGATGGTCATTCTTTTTTGCATTTTATTCTCCTGTGCATATATGCATTATGCACAAAGCTGTTATTTTGTCCATTTACATGAAATCAATATGGCATTTGCGCGCCCTTTAAGCCTGACAATGAAGGGCGACAAGGAAACGTCGCCCTAGAAAAAACTAGAGAGCCCCTTCAGATGTTGCTAGTTGAAAAGCTGTGCCAAACGGCAACGGTAATTGCCTTCACACATGCTGCAATCAAATGAAGGGGCTGCTCAGATTTCAACCATCAATTGATCTCAATCAGCTCATGCTTTAGGCTGAGCTTGGCTAGCCTTTGAAGTATCGGCGGCAGTCAAAGTGTGCCCAGGATACTCAGTTGATTTGTCGCCCTGACCCGTTTGCTTGTAAGTGATGACTTGGGCTTTGTCTGCTTCGCTTTGGCTCGCACTTAATTGAACTGTTTGCGACTCACGACTGATTTGTATCAGCTGCCCAATCAAATCAGTTTTCCTTCTGTGCAGCGCAGTCTCATCTCGCTGCAAATTAGGGTTGGCAGACAATTCCATTTGAACCTGCGCTCGAAGACCATCAAGGACAGCTTCATACCTGTCTTCAGACTCAGCCCACAAGATTTCGTGTCGGTGCTTTTCAACCATGTGATTTTGTAAGTCTTTGAGTCGCGACACAGGATCGGTCTTGCTGGAATAACGCGAGAGTCTTTCTGGGAACGTGTAAACTTTCTCAGTGGCTTCACTTTTACCCATCACAAAAAACCATAGATCTGGCAATTCAGCCTTCACGCGCATCATGCGATCTGCGCTGTGGTTTTTAATGAGATAGTCCAGATCAATATAAGCGTTGTAAATGCTCTGAGCGCGACCTCGATCTACTTGGGAGTCATTGAAGTACCAGTCGGGCAAGGAAGCCGCCCCAAGCACACTCAAGTTCAGTTGATGAGAAAACTCAACGCGCGTTGAGTGCTTTGCCAGGTGGGCTGCAATCAATGTTGCACGCCAGCGCTCTACACGCGTCATCCTCAGCATCACTTGCGCCAACTCCTGCGCTAGCTGATAGCCAATGGTGTTTGTCACATTGAAGTCCTGAACCAACCCATCGATGGTGTTTTGCAACTGTTGAGGGTCTTCACCTTCCAATAATTTGTTGGCGTAGATTCCTGATTTCAAAGCGTTTTTTGAGCTGGCATTGATCACAGCTTTAGTCACGATAGCGGTCATGATATGTCCTTAAAAAAATAAAGTTGAAAGTGAAATTGCAGCCGCGCGCAGGTGAGCGCTGCAGGCTTGGTCACACTGCCGCTTGATGTTGAATTTGGCGTCTGCTCTAGATATGTCAACAGCCACAGCGCTCTCGCGCTTCTGCAATCGACAGCCCAGCTTCAGACATGCATTCAACACAGCTCAAAACCCCGCAGTGATGTAGGGCGGCGCAAGAAGTTCAACATTGGCAACAGCTGCGCTGCGCCAATTTTTTGAAAATCAAGCACACATGTAGGCCACTAGAGGGAACCGACTGGCCAAGGCTGCAGTGCGTTTTGTTCTGCAGGGGACACTTGCTGCTTTTTTAAACCCCTGTCGGCTGTCTGCCGTGCGAGTGTGATCCCCAGCGCGCTATCAGAAAACATTTATTCCCAAGAGCACCTGCGCCACGCGTTTGTGGGCGGTCTGTATTTGAATCAGCTTGGGTGAGATTGCCACGCAGCGCTCTCATTGGACGGGTAAATAAGTCATGCCTGCCCCATCGCAATCGAGTACTCCAAGCCGCCAAATTTAGTGCGGCCAAAGAGTCTTTATACCGAAGTAATTTTTAAAATGCAAGCGTATTTTGCACGCCAGTGAAAATATTTTTTTGTGCCTCCATTTGCGCTGCCCTATGTATTTTGTATTGCACAAAACTTGACGTAAGCCTTGAGCACTTTTGCGCTAAATTGTCTCTGCAGAGACCGTAACGTCTGTGCAATGCACCCTAGTGTTTTACTCAAAGATCTAGAGGATATCTATCTCCATGTCATTAAAAAATAAACAGTTTGAACAGCTTCAGGCCAAATTAAATCCCCCCCCTTAAGAGGAACAGCTACCTTTTTCACCCACTACGCCCCCACCCCAAGCATTTGACGTTAGGAGTAACGTAATGACTACGGATACGAATACACTCAAACGAACCCGAGCAGACAGGCAAATGCACCGCCTAGCTATAAATTGCCTTAGGTTATATGCCCAAATCCTGGGTGTTCCGTTCAGATCGGATGCGGGCAACAAACGGCTCTGATATACGATGTAAGGGGTGTATTGAGCACCCCCTGGAATTGTTGGCACATTGCCCCTTGCTCCAAGTGTGCAACTACCCCATAAATAATTCTTGACTAAGTCCCAATATGGGACTATATTGATGTTTTATGAGAGTCGTTTCACTTCAAACATTGAGAGCCTACTGGATCAAAAATCCAGAGACCGAGCAGGCCTTGCTTGCTTGGTACGACGAGGTTTTGTCTGAAAACTGGACGCAGCCAGCGGTTATCAAAGAGAGGTATGCAAGTGCCAGTATTCTCAAGAAAATACGAGTTGTTTTTAATATCAAAGGCAACAAGTACAGGCTAATTGTTGCAGTGGCGTACAAAATTGGAGTCGTTTATATCAAGTTCATTGGTACGCACAAAGAATATGACGCAGTTGATGCAGAGACTGTGGAAATTTAAGAAGGAGTCATCATGAATATCAAACCTATTCGCACAGCTAAAGACCACAAGGCTGCTTTGGCCGAGATCTCCAAATTGATGGAATCAGATCCAGATATCGGCACGCCCAAAGGTGACCGCTTGGATGTGCTCGTGACGTTGGTTCAAGCCTATGAGGCAAAACACTTACCAATGGCGCTGCCAGACCCCGTAGAGGCCATCAAGTTCCGTATGGAGCAGCAAGGCCTGAAACCCAAAGACTTGGAGCCAATGATCGGTAAAAGCAATCGCGTCTACGAGGTGCTTACCCGAAAGCGTTCTCTGACCATTGGGATGATCCGCAAGCTCCACAGCGGCCTTGGCATACCGGCGCACAGCTTGATACAGAAAGCTGCACACGTTTGATGCCTTTTGAAGCCTTCTAGTGAGCGTTAAACGGCGTTTTCCGTTTGAGTCTAAGGAATCAACACCCCAAAGTGGTCACGATCGATCAAAACAGGTGGTCACGATCAGTCAAATTCACCGGTCACGATCTACTGAAATGGGTGGTCACATCGAGGCCATGGGAGGCGAGCTGGATGTGCTCGCGCGTTTTCCGGATGGAACGGTCAAGATCAGCAACTCCTCTGATCTGGGTAAAGCGGCGTGAATTTGCTGGTAAAGCTTTAGCTCACATCAGATCTCCACAATCATTACAAATGCTACGCACGGCCTGCCGGCAAAATTTGCACCAACGGCTCGCTCTAAGCTGTACTAACCGAGATGAATGTCAATGCCGTGCATTTACTTGGATAGTAAAAAGTTCTATGCAGACATCATTTCTTCTCGAAGCTCATAAGGCTTAACCAATACGTCAGCGGGCAAATCAAACTGATCGACCAAACGGCGAATCATCGCAAGACTCAAGGGCCTTGTCCGGTTAAAGATTTCAGCAACTCGCCCCCTATGACCAATAGCTGACTCAAAATCTTTGCGCGTCAAACCTCGGCTCTCAATCACATGCTGAAGTAGTTCTATTGGGTCTGGATCTGCAATCTGAAAGTTTGTTTTTTCATAGTGCTCAACCACAAGCGCTAGCACTTCCAGTCGCTCTGCCTCTGGCGATTTATCGGGGGCACTCCACAAGCGCTCTATTTCTTGGAGTGCCGCCTTGTAATCTTTTTTGTTCTGAATAGTGCGTATTTCCATACATTTCTCCTTTAAATGGTCGACACATCAATTTTGTCGTACTGTTTATGACTTCCAACGAATCTTATGAACATAAGTCCTTGACCATAACGTACAAGCGCAACAAGTCTGTAGTCATTACCTTTAATGTTAAAAACAACACGCTCGTTAGCAATGAAAGAGGCGTTCCTGTAAAAAGCCTTTATATCGGTCGGTGACTTCCATTTTGCTCTGCTAGCTATGGCATACCAAGATTGAAGGGGGACTTTGGAGTCAGGGTGTTTTTCCCAAAAAGCTTGAAGTGTTGAGATGGCTACAATTCGCATGCCTTAATTATGATCCCTTATTGGGATCGCTGCAAGCCGTGCAAATACAATTTTGTTGAAGCCTTGTATTTAATTGATACGTTATCTACCAATTCATCATCTCGAAAGTATTCAATTATCATTGGGGCATGCTCTTTGAACGACTCAAAAACCTGCGACTTGCCAAAGGCCTGACCTTGCAGCAGGTGGGCGATGTTTTTGGAATTTCCAAAGCTTCAATTTCAAGTTGGGAGTCGGGCAGAAGTCACCCTGATCATAAAAAACTCGAAAAGTTAGCCGAGCTACTTGGAACAACTGTTCAATTCTTGGTTGCCGGAAACGTTGATCACATCAATGTCACCACTTCTCCAAATAAAGTTCCATTTATTGAATGGGCTTCGATATTGGGTAAATTTGATGTGCTCAAAAGCGTGCCATTGGTAACACCCCTGCACTCTAGTCCAAGCAACAAGGCATTTGCGACTCGATACGCCTCCTCTCAATCTTTTAAATGGCAATTTGGTCCCATCCCATCTGGCAGTATTTTGATAGTTGACCCAAGCGAAGTTGCCGGACCAACAGATACAGTCATTGTGCAGATCAGCAAAAAAGAAATTGAGTTGGCACGGTTCACCTCCACTCCTGAAAACAAATCAATTTTGATCAAGGAAAATGCCGCTGAATTCCAACAAATATCTGCAAAGAACTACAAAGTCATTGGTGTTGTACTCGAATGGCAGATATCGGCAAAATTAAAATAGTATAAATAAAGTTGACCATAGTATAAATTTAGTTTACTATCGAATCCTCTCTTATTTGAAAGGATTCACATGAACTCTCGTTTGAACTTCCCATTTGCCGAGCGCACAAGGCCTCTGGGATTAGGTGGAACAGACATTGGCGCCATCCTGGGCCTGTCCCCTTACAAAACCCCGCTTGAGCTTTGGTCTGAATTAGTCTCAGGCGAGCAGCCAGTAAACCGAGACCTTATTCACCTAAGGTTCGGGCAGCACGCAGAAAGCTTCATCGCCAGTGAGTACGAGCGCGCTTCAGACCTCTTCACAGCCACACATTCACCCACCTTGTTTCACAAGAAACACGGGTTCATGTTTGGTCACGTTGACCGTTTTGTCCTTGATACGCCGGACACACCAGCAGTTGTCGACGGTACCATTACTGCCAACAAACTATTGGAGTGCAAAACTTCCAGTGCATTTAACAAGAGCGACTGGGGTGAGCCTGGGACAGATCAGGTCCCGCCTCTTTATCTCGTCCAATGCGCCTGGTACATGGCCATCACTGAATGTGAGGTTGCTGACTTAGCCGTGTTAATTGGCAACAGTGACTTTCGGGTTTACAGCATCAAGCGCGACTTGGAGCTAGAAGACCTCATCTTGGAGCACGCCAAGAGGTTTTGGTTTGACCACGTTCTGGACAACACGCCACCTGCGCCAGTCAATGTGCAAGACGTTAGCCTACTTTTTCCCAAAGAAGCTCAAGGCTCAAGCCTTGAGGCAAGCGATGAACTCATCAGGTGCATACAGACCTACCAAGACATCTGCAACCGCTCACAGGTTTTAAGTGACGAGTGCGAGCGCCTGAAACTCGAGATCCTGAGCTTCATGGGAGAGCCTGAAAAGCTCACCTACGCAGGCAAGACCCTTGCAACCTGGAAGTGCGCCAAGTCTAGCCAACGCATAGACTCCAAGGCGCTTGCCGCAGCTCACCCTGAAATTGCCAAAGAATTTACATGCAGCGTCATTGGATCACGTCGCTTCTTGCTCAAGGGGGCCGTATGAAAAGAAATCCCAAACAAATGCAAGGCATCACAACAGGATTTGGCGTAGCTACTTCAAGAAGAAAAGACAGAAGTAAATTTAAGTCGAATGACCACAAGGCTGTGCATGTTGTAAATGAAACACCAAGGGAAGATCAGCAATTTAAGAGTCTTCATGACTTAGAGAACTCATCAAACAGTAATTCAACATCAACTATCTTAGAGCGAAGTGTGGCCAGGTCCGGTCTAACCTACGACTCCTTTGTCAGAGTCATCATTGGCACAGCTCTTTCTCGACTTGTGATCTGGGATCAAACCGATTTGGAGAGGCTTTTATTGACAGCTGAGCGGCTGGGGCTTGATCCCTTGAGCGGGGAGATTTACGCAGCCGATCCTGGCTCTACTTCGGAATTAGAACAGGGCTCAGGCAAAAACTCTGTAAAGAAGGGGGTGGTGATTGTTGTGAGCGTTGATGGCTGGAGCCGGATCATCAACTCTAACCCCCAGTTTGATGGCATGAGACTATTGGAGTCTGAACCAGGGCACGACGAATTGCCCTTGTATTTTGAGTGCACTATTTTTAGAAAAGACAGGAAAGTTGCAACATCAATCAGGGAGTACATGTATGAGGCTCATACTGGAAATGGAGCCTGGCTGACTCATCCACGCAGAATGCTGCGCCACAAAGCGATGGTTCAATGCGCGAGGATATGCTTTGGTTTAGCTGGAATTTATGAACCTGATGAAGCACAAAGAATAATATCCAGCCAAAGTAGCATGCAAAATTATTCAAAATTGATGCGCGGCTCACACACTACAAGTGCTTCCGGACCTTTAAAGGGAACCAATTCTGTCAAGGACTGGGTCAAAACTAAAAACGCAGAATCTAATTTGAATCTAAACTCAAGAAATGTTGCCTGAACTCAAACCCTACCTGACAGCTTTGGTAATGCCACCGACCCCATTGCTCCTCATGATATTCGTCGGTGCTTTGTTGATCTACAAGAAGCCAAAGTTTGCAAAGCGAATTATCTTGTTGTCTGTTGGGTTGTTGTGGCTTATTTCGACCAATTCGTTTGCAATATGGCTGCACAACAAAGTGATACCCAACTATCCATTCATCACAGCCAAGGAGCTCAATGAAAGTAAAGTGCAAGCAATTGTGGTGCTAGGCGGTGGCGTATTTGTGGGTCCGAATGTTAATGATCAACAAATGAGTAAAACTTCATTAGAACGGCTTAGATTAGGAATACAACTCGCCAGACAAAGCGGCATTCCACTTGTGTTCAGTGGAGGTGCAGGATGGGGGGCATCAGATAATAGCTTGCCAGAAGCTGATGTAGCTGAAAAGGTATTGAGTGATGCCTTTGGTTTCAAACTTCAATATAAAGAATCAAGCTCACGGGACACCCAGGAAAACGCTAAAAACTCTTGGAATCTTCTTTCAAAAAACGAAATCACTCGCATCGTTCTCGTAACGCACAGCACCCACATGCCACGTGCAAGTAATGAGTTTAAAAATGTTGGATTTGAAGTGATCGAAGCCACTGTCGGAGAACCTGTAAATGGCAGCACTAATTTACTCAGCTGGCTTCCAAGTGCTTCTAGCTTGGAATTGAGCCATTTGATACTTCGTGAATTGCTGGCGAAATTGATTCAGAAATTAAAGTCTCACTAGGTTATGCCTAAATTTCTAATCTATGTCATCGTTGGCTCAGTCAGTGCTCTCATTGATTTACTAACGCTTGGCATACTCCTTGGTATAAACACACCGCAATGGCTCTCCGTGACCATCGCGTTCACCACAGGATTTGTATTTAACCTCAAGGCTCACGCCTTGTTTACTTTTGTCAGCCCACTAACTAGAAAGGCTGGTTTGCGATTTACTGCAATAGTTGCAGTCAACTACATTCTTACACTGACTACTATTGAAACACTTACTGCATTTTCTTTAAGCCTCTTCACGGCAAAAGTAGTTTCACTGCCAATCATTGCCGCGTCTGGCTTCTTCTTGGGTAGGTATTGGGCGTTTAAGACTTAAGTGTTATTGACATCTTCAATTGAAGATTTATTTGTTTGAGACAACTTGAGTTGCAAGCTAGCTACATGCCTAGTTAGTTGCGAATGCTTTCTCTTGAGGTCGGAGATCATGACCAAAAGAATAACCGCAACAGTAACAAGACCTGCAATCGCAAGTGCAACAACGGCCATGGATGGGGTTCCAAATTCAAAAAATTGCGCAAGCTTCTCTACCCAGTAGGGGCTAAAACTTAAAGCTAGCACTCCAACGATTAACAGTAACGTCAAAGACGCTAAGTCCATACCTAGCCTTTGGCGCTGCACCAACATTAGAAGAAACCAAACAAAGCAAATAAAAAATAAGAGCTTATAGATCATTTTGGATTCATTCGAATAGCATAAAGAAGCATCATGAGAGATGAGCGTAGCATGATCATCAAGCCACCAATCCAATTGATACTTGATTGCCCATGACTGCGTTCGAGTTGCTCAATTGGGTGGGTCTCGATTCTTAACTTGGCAGCATGAAATATGCAAAGTAGTTGCACTTCACAGTAGCGCTCTAAAAATGCACTCTGCACAGTCATTGCAGCGACTCGATTAATGGCAAAGAATCCAGTAAACCAATCTTTAACATGACTTCTAAAAATGAACCGCCCAAGCCAAGCAGTAAATTCTTTTGTGACGGTTGCCAAGACTGCTTTTGGAGTGTCCACGGAATTGTGATTGATACGTTCACCCCATACAACATCTGCTAAATTCAAAGAGATTTTTTCTTTTAATCCATCGATTTCGCTTTGTGGATGTTGCCCATCAGCATCAAGGCGCACTAGGCAATCAAAATTTTCTCGCAACATGTAATCTATTGCGACGCTAGTTGCCAAACCTAAACCTTCGTTAGTAACCAGTCTGACCAAGTATGCTCTTGCAATTAAATTTTGAGCTTCTAAGTCCAATCTAATGGGGGGTGTAGAGCCATCATCAACAATCAATACCCTAGCCTGCTCAAACTTACTCAGCAACGAACTTACAAGAGTGGCAAGCTCTTTTTGATCATTGAACGTAGGAATAAAGAAAAGGATTTTCAAAACACTATCTCTTTACAAAAACAAGTTGATGGTAACCCCAACGACCTGCTTGGCCCCAAGCCCTGACGCCCCAAAGTAGCAAAATAGGTGTCAAAGCCAAAAGATACCTCTCCTGAGATGCGCCAATGAATATAGGCAACATAAAGAAAAAGACAAACCAACGATCGAACCATTGCGCTGCAAACAAAAGATATATGAGTCCTGGCAAGAAAAGCAGCCCTGGTATTGCACGAAGAATTACAAGCCAGCCGTCAACTGATGAGTAACTTGGACGCAAACCAACTGCATACATCAGTTTAGAGATAGCAAATAAAATCCAGGACAGCGGTTGAGAAATCCATGCAGGAATTTCAGTCCAAAGTCCATGGTAATAATTTGACGGTAATATCCCCCAGTAATGCGTTACCTGAGCATTGTTATCATGCACCCAGTAATATGGTAAGTAGTAAACAAGCATAAACACGCCAACAAGTCCCCAAAAAAAGCTACTGACAAGCCAAGCTCTAAAACTCTTAGTTCGCCAAGCTAACAAGGACATCATTGGCAATAAGACTAGAGAGTTAGGCCTGGTCATTAAGACTAGAAACAAAGCGACTATGGTCCAACTCATTGCCCACTTCTTATTTTGTATCACTGCCCTTGCACCAACTAACCAAAGCGCAATTAGACATGCATAAAGCAAATCTGTGCTCACTAGAAAAGAAAAATAAACAAGGGCGGGAAAACAAGCACACACTATCTGGAGCCATAAAGCCTCACCTCTGTCACGTAAGCAACGAGCCCAGTGCCAGCCCAATAATGCACCTACTATTTGATAACACCAAGACAAGAAGTATCTGCTCTCCTCATAGCCGGCTAGCCCAATAACCATTGGAAAAATAGGCCCTGGCTTAATTGGTTGTTCCTTAAGCCAAAACAAAGCATTTTGCCAATCTTCAAGCAATAAAAATAAAAAATTTATTGGTCGCGTAATTTCTGACCATGCGGTTGAGCTGCTATTTTTGTAGATTGGATAGTCAAGGTAGGCTGGTATGCCCCCCAATTTGATTGGTACACCACTGTCGTTCAAAATATTTGCATTTTCAAAAATTAAAAATGCGCACAGTCGACTAATGATAATGGCAGAGATAACGGCCATGTGCGCCAAATTTGGACGCCACATATTGAATTTCATCAGTTGCATCAATTTCTCATAATTACCGGTTAATACTTTATAAAACATTATTTTGATCATTTTTACTCAAGATACCTAGAAAAAATGTTTTTTCAACTAGTTTGGCTCTTACTCAATTTTTAGGTCTCAATGAATCTGCAGCTTGAAGACCGTGCAAAAACCGTAAAATCAGTATTTAAAGCGTTCTTGTAGTCTTGCGACAGTGTCCACTTGGTTCACAAATAGCTTAGAGGAAGCCGAATTTGGGACATTGGTTCTGGCCATGGTCTGTCTGGCCCGCAAGTTGGACAGCCCTTTAAGTAACCTGTAGGTTGGGCACTGTGATTGTCTATTTGCGTATGAAGTTCATCTAGGCATTGAATCGCGCCGGCTTTTGAGAAGGCTTCTAGCTCAATGAACTAAAATATTTCAATTATCAAGTCTCAAGGACAAGTGCTATGACCATTACCCCTGTGGTTCTATGTGGCGGCTCAGGCACGCGTTTATGGCCACTTAGTCGCAAAAGTTTCCCAAAACAATTTGTTCCCCTGATTGATAACAAATGCTTACTTCAGCTTACCCTAGAGAGACTTGCACCTTTATGCTCTTCAAATTCCAATGACCGTGGCAGTCATCACATCATTTTCGTAGCTTCAGATGATCACCGTTTCTTAGTAAGTGATGCTATTGAGGCCACGAAGACTGATCACATTAGAAAAACCATATTACTTGAACCTGTCGGCCGTAATACTGCTGCCGCCATGGCAATTGCGGCACTAGCAGTTAGTCGGCAAAATGCTAATCCTGAAGAACTTTTATTATTTTGCCCAGCAGATCATCACATTCCGGACTCAAAGGCATTTGCTCAATGCATATTGCAAGGTGTCGAAGCTGCCCAAAATGGATCAATAGTCACTTTTGGTGTTTCGCCCACATTCCCTAGCACTGCCTATGGCTATATCGAGCAGGGGGAAGCTAGGCCAGATGGCAGCAGACAAGTTAGTCGCTTCATTGAAAAACCTAAAGCTGACGCAGCTCAAGCACTTTTACTTGACGGTGGCGTATTGTGGAACGCTGGCATCTTTCTGTTAACAGTTCACACTTTACTCAATGCTCTTCAAACACACGCACCAGACATACTGGATGCATGCAAAGAAGCCATGAGTGGTAATGAAATTAAAAATGGCAAAAAGGCTGAAACACTTTCTACCACATCCCTAAGTCCTAGCTTTGTCAGCCCTTCGACCCAAGCATTTACTAACTGTAGGTCTGAAAGCATAGATTACGCTGTCATGGAACACTTCAAACAAGTAGTTGTTGTGCCATTCGAAGGTCAGTGGAGTGATGTGGGTAGCTGGAATGCTGTTGCCAATCTTATTCCGGCAGATAACCAAGGTAATCGTGTTCAAGGTCAAGGTCGTCTATTAGGAGCATCAAACACCTTTGTGTACGCAGCTAACAGGACAGTTGTAGCTCTTGGCACGCAAAACCTACTCATAGTCGACACACCTGATGCCCTTTTAGTTGCGAACTCCGATCACGCAGAGAATGTCAAAGAAGTCGTCAATCTTCTTGAAAAAGACCAATTGCCTCCAGCAATAATGCACAGAAAAGTCTCTAGGCCCTGGGGTTGGTACGATAGTGTAGACAAAGGAGAGCGCTTTCAAGTAAAACGCATTTGTGTGAAACCTGGAGCTGCTTTAAGTCTACAAAAACACCGCCATAGAGCGGAGCATTGGATAGTAGTTTCTGGCACTGCAGAAGTAACTCGCGGCATTGAAATATTTTTGCTTTCTGAAAATCAATCAACTTTCATTCCAGTTGGTGAAGTTCACAGGCTTCGCAACCCAGGCACTTGTGACTTGGAAATGATTGAAGTGCAGTCCGGCGACTATTTGGGCGAGGACGACATTATTCGCCTTGAAGATTCATACGGCAGAGTTACATAAAGTACACAAAATTAGCCGCAAATATACCTTTACCCAGTTGCAAAATCCTGTTGAGCTTTCACTTCTATGTATATCAAAGTGATGAGGAAAATTACACTTATTGCAGAAGATAGCGCCTGTTGAAATCAATCATGAATCTTAAGAGTAGTTATCGTACCAATCCGTTTAGCTTGGCGAAAAGCTCAATTACTTTATCTGACAACTCAGCGCTTTCACTCCTGTCAGAAGCTATTCAATTGCATCAAAACGGGCAACTTAGTAAAGCGGAACAGATATATCGACAACTCCTCAAGTTGGATCCAAAAAACTCAGAAGCACTTAATTTTCTTGGCTTAATCTGCTATCAGAAGCAGGATTATTTATTTGCTGCTGAATTAATAAGACAAGCCATACACATATGCCCAACTGTGGCTAGCTATCACTCTAATTTGGGCATTGTTTTGCAAGAACTAATGCAATTTGAAATTGCCGTAAAGAGTTTTGACCTGGCAATTTCTTTAAAACCAGACTTTGCGGAGGCATATTCCAATCGAGGCAACGCCTTGATATCACTAAAAGATTTTGAAGGAGCACTAGTTTGTTGTGACATGGCCGTTAAGCTGAAGCCTGACTTTGCCAAGGCCTACTCTAATCGGGGTAACGCGCTACTTGAACTTAAGAAACCAGAAGCTGCTGTCTTAAGTTACGACAAGGCAATTGCAATCCATCCTGGCTATGCGGAAGCTTATTCCAATCGAGGTAATGCCCTAAGAGATCTTAGGCAACTAGAAGCTGCAATATCAAGCTATGGCAAATCGATTGAACTCAAACCCGATTTTTTTGAAGCTTACTCGAATTTGGCCAATGTACTAAAAGAACTCAAGCGCTTAGTTGAGGCAGTTAAGTTCTATGACAAGGCAATTTGTCTTAAACCTGAATTTGCTGTGGGATATGTTAATCGGGGAAATGCGCTTTTTGAATTAAAGCAATTTGAGGAGGCAGTTGCAAGTTACGATAAAGCCACAGCTTTGCAACCCGACTATAAGTACGTGCTTGGCATGCGACATCATGCAAAAATGCATGCTTGCTATTGGCTTGATTTTGAAATTGAAGCTGCAGTAGTAAATCAAAAAATAAAAAAAAATGAACCTTGTGCACCTGCTTTTGTAACTATATCTTTAACGACATCTTTGGCCCTTCAACATCAAGCTTCAAAGACATGGACTAAAGACAAGCATCCCTTTGACCCATCGCTAGGTCCAATACCGAAGTCAGCCAGGCATTCCAAGATTCGAATTGGCTACTACTCAGCAGACTTTCGCAACCATCCTGTCTCGATTTTGAGTGCTGGCTTATTTGAGCACCACGATAAGTCCAGGTTTGAAGTCATTGGTTTTTCGTTTGGTCCAGATGTAAAAGACGAGATGCACGAAAGATTGATCAAGTCATTCGATCAATTCATTGATGTCAGATCAATGAGCGATGCCCAGGTTGCTAGCTTATCA
>Ga0214921_10005498_pt1 | contig 17890 bp, 14 predicted proteins | sample LL1505_MetaG_FD_177992 | JGI IMG/M metagenome (GOLD analysis project Ga0214921, IMG submission 177992) | Freshwater microbial communities from Lake Lanier, Atlanta, Georgia, United States - LL-1505 | ecosystem: Environmental > Aquatic > Freshwater > Lake | place: USA: Georgia | collected...
ATGTATCTTATACAACCGTTAGTCTTAAAGACTTCGTCTTTAAGACTCAAGAGATTAAAAACTCGAAGAGTTTTTAATCTGTTCAACTGCTTTGATTATTTGCTTGTAATTCTAAAATTGAGTTATTAGTTATAAATATTTAGAGGGAGGGTTGATGCTTTAATGTTTTTACAGATATATTTAAAAAAAGCTATATTTTTATTTGAAAAAACTATACTTTTTTTGAAAATAGCTGTAATAAAATTGAAACTAAAATAATTTTTTACAAAATTATTTTATATGCTTATATATAAATGAGTTGTAATAAAACTTCTAATAATAAGTATTTCGATTGTCCAGCCCTTATGGCCGATGGTCGCGCCTTTACTGATTATCGCCCAAGTTCCTATGTAGATGACACTATTCGTGTCCAGAATCGCGTCTTCGACAGTTATTCTTATCGTCAGTTCTTAATTCACAATGGTTTAAACATTATGGAGACGAACAATAAGTATAATGATATGAAGAATGGTTGCGCTTCTTGTTCATACAAGACAATTCCTACGGAATCCACTTGTGTTTATAATAAGCAGTTCGGTCTTTGCGCTCCCAATGCTTACACAGGTCTCGGCCAGAATAATATTGCGAGCAATTTATAAAATAATTTTTTTATTCGGAAAATACTTGTAGTTGTGATTCCATATCTGGATTATTGATATAAACCGGAAGCTATTTCCCAAACAAAAATAGTAATATTTTTTGAATTTATATACAAAAAATATATTATAGATATTATGGTTATCAAAAAGAAAAGAATTTATAAAAAACAAAAAGGTGGCGAGCCAATAATAATGAAACAGTTTTTTGATTTAATTAAAGAATTTATAATTAATAAATCTACTAATAATATAAGAAAATTACTTGAATATATCAATGAAAAAATTAAATATTCATTATTTCTAAAATTACGTAATTATTTAGAATCAATGCTTAATTTTAGAAATACATATGACATGATTTCTTTACAACTTATTAAATATTTATTAGTTGAACCGGAAATGAGTGATAAATTTTTTATTGATAAATTTCTAAAAATATATATACATTTATTATTTATTAGATATTTATTTGATAAAAATAATTCATTATTTAAAAATAAAATATTAACTTTATTAGAACAAACAAACAAAAATAATAAATTAATACCTGCATTACTGATATTGTCAAATTCTTTAAATAGTTCTCCAAGTTTATATATTGCTCAATTAGAACAAAAATTACATAATCTATTTTTGCATGATTATTCCAGAGAATATGGTATTCCAGTATTTTATGGAGGATTATTATTTGATTCTCAATATAATGAATTTGTTTGTCGTCAAGTTGGAGCTTCATCAACTAAAAAAAGAAATTTTATAATAAATCCAGTATTCGCACTTGCGTATGATTTATTTTATAAATTAATTACAAAAGAACCTGAAATAAGAGATATACTTGATCAAATTAATAGATTACCTAAAATAAATCAATCTTCTCAACAATTAAAAATAAATATACAATGTTATGAAACTTTCAATAAGTTAATCGTAGAATTATTTATAAAATATTTTTATATTTTTAAGTTGATTTCATTTGTTATTCAGAATTTTAATTCTAAACGTGAAAATAATAGTATTATTTTAAGAAGATTACATTCACAAGTTATGCAAACACCCGAACAAATACTTAGAAATGAATATGAATATTTATATTCTAAAGTTCATGTTCCAAAATTATCCCATGTAAGTCGAGATTCTCCATTTTGTATTGTATTAAATCAATTTGGAATAGAAGAAATTATTGAATATTCAAGATTTTCGAAATGTGCGTGGACATATGGTTGCAACTTAAAAATGACTCCTGTAATAAGAGACGAAAATATATCATCTATGGATGATATTCTTAGTCTTGCTCAAATATTACTTCTTATTGTTTTAACTCACGGAGATAATATTTTTATGGATGTTCCCAGTGTAAGTGAATTTTTAGTTCAAAAATATATTGAATTATTTTACAAAAAATTAGATGGACAACCAACGAATGGAAATATAAATTTAATAAAAAACAAATTAAATATACGCCAAATAAAAACATTAGTTATAACATTATGTTTAAAATATATGGAATTATTTAATCAATTAAACAGAGAAAATACAGTCATAATTACTAAAATAGAATTGGTAAGAGAAGAAATAAAAAAATATTTTTATAAAGAAATCCAAGATTTATTATTAAAATATTTAGTAAATGAATTAATTAAAAAATATAAAGAATCATCTGATAAAAAATTAAAATTATTTATAATAACTGAATTAAATAAATTTAATTTTTTACAATTTTTATTTGATCAATTAAAAAAAGAAAAATATAATGATAGTGAACGAGTAGATTCAAATATATTAAAAAGAAACATGAATGAATTATTTGAAATAGAAAAAATATTATCATCAAAAGCGAATCTTGAAATGAAACAAAAATTACAGGAAAGTGAAAAAAATTTAGGACTACTTAAAAAAATAAGAAATAATATTCAAAGTCATAGTCAAAGACAAAGACAATTAACAAACTTAAAAGAACAACAACAACAACAACAACAAGAATTACAACAACAACGATTACAACAACAACAAGAATTACAACAACAACGATTACAACATCGACAACAAACAAAAGAAGAATTACAAAAACAATTAATAAAATTACAAGAACAATTAGAACAACGACAACAACCACAATTACAACAATTACAACAACAACTAGAAGAATTTGAACAAAAAAAAAAACAAGAAGAATTCAAACTACAACAATCAAAACAACAAGAAGAATTCAAACTACAACAATTAAAACAACAAGAAGAATTCAAACTACAACAATTAAAACAACGAAACCAACAACAAAATGAATTAAAAATTTTAGAAGAAAAATTACGACGACAATGAATCGTGGAGAACCTATAAAAAACAAAAAGGTGGTGAGCATAGAACAGAAATTGATAAAATAATCATACCGTTTTTTGATTTACAGCTATTTTCAAAAAAAGTATAGTTTTTATTTTATGTTTATAATTTGATGACTACTCGACGACTATTTGGAATTTAAACAGCTTAAAAGAATCAATATTATATATTGATTAGATAGGTTGTAATGTCTAATTATCTAATAATAAAAATTCGGGTCTGATCTGAACAGATTAAAAACTCTTTGAGTTTTTAATCTCTTGAGTTTATATATGATTAGTGTATCTTATACATCCTTCAACTGCTTTGATTATTTGCTTGTAATTCTAACATTGAGTTATTAGTTATAAATAATTAGAAGGAGGGTTGATGCTTAATTGTTTTTACAGATATATTTAAAAAAACTATATTTTTATTTGAAAAAACTATACTTTTTTTGAAAATAGCTGTAATATAAAATTAAAAATGATAATAGATGAATTACGTAAATTTAACTTTAAATTTAAATTTGATTATTTTAAATCTCTACATGATTTTTTATCTAAAGAAAAAGATAATATTTGTAAAAATAATTCTTCAAATAGAATAAATGGATTTAAACTACATAAATTTGGAGAAGAATTATATAAAATAAGATGATTAATAATATAAAATATATTATAAATATTATGGTAGTCAAAAAGAAAAGGACTTATAAAAAACAAAAAGGCGGTTTAGTATTACTAGAAGAATTAACTAGATATTTTGATTTTATAGAATTCATAATTACATCATATTATAATTGTAATGAAACAAGACAAAATGAAATATTATTGGTTAAAGATGGTTTATTTAACAATATTAATAGTTGGTTTTTTAGTTATAATAATATATTAATTAGAAATTTAATAAAAAAATTATATGATATTTTTAGTTCGATTTCTTCAGATTCATCGAATTATATAACTCAATATAAAAATTTTATTTCAAATATATTTAGATGTTTATTATTTGATATATTTCCAAATGAAAATGAAAATTTTTTTATAAAAAAATTACTAAAACGATTAATTCAACTAATGTTTGTTAATTATTTATCAGAACGTACTAATAATAAAAATCAATTTACTCAGAAAATTAATGAATTATTTCATAGATTCAATATTAATCAAGAATTACTTAGTCGACAATATTTAATGAATCTAATAAAAGATATTTTTTTAAATGAGTATAAAGTATGGTATGGTGTCCCTGTATTTTATGGAAATTATTTTTTCGATAATTATCAATATAATCAATTTATTTGTGAAAAAGTTGGTGTTTCATCGAAAGATAAAAGAAATTATATAATTAATCCGGTTGGAGCACTTGCTTGGATGTATATTGATAAAAGTAATAATACATATACCGACGAATTATATAATTTACTTCGTAAAATATTGCGATTTAATTATGTTGAAGGAATAAATAAAAGACAATCTACGTTTCAAGGATTACCAAACTTAATACATTTGAGTGGTCCTGAACCATCATCTTTTTGTATAAGAAAAAATCAATCTGATAAAGAAGAAATTATCCAACCTTGGACACTTCGAAAATGTTCTATAACATATGGTTGTTCATTAAAAATGACAGCTGAAATAAGACAAGAAAATATTGCGTCTGATGAACATATACTTGAACTTTTATCAATTTTACTGAAAAAAGAATTAGATAAGCCAGTTCCTGTTAATACTCAAATTTATTCATTGCAACAATTTAACAGAAGACGAAATGGTTCAGCTTTGAGTCCAATTCAAGAATTTGACCGAAGACTTGAATCTGACGAAATGGACGAAATACAAGGAAGACAAAGAGAAATGAATAATAGAGCAAGATATTTTAGAAATTTTTCTTTATATAACAATTTAAGTCCAGAACAATTATTAGAAACAAAAGATTATAAAACTATATTAAAGAAATTATATAACGAAGCGCGTAAATTAATAAATAAAAATACTCCTTATAATAGAACTGATATTCAAAAAAGAACAAAATTATTAGAAATAATAAGACTATTACAAATAAATCCTCAAACAAGACTGAATATTAACCATAATCTTGTTCGTAATTTATAAACAATAATACGTTTGGTAAAATAAATTGTAAATAATCTATATATATTCTCAAATAATCTTATACTTCCTTAAAAATTCATCAATCTCATTTCTAACAACGCGGTTCGCCTGTCTCGGTAAATTAGCGCTCTGATTTCTCACATTAATCTGTGCGACAATATCTGAATTAATTTCGTCATTTATTTTATAACTGACGTCCTTATCCGTCAAGTAAGTCGCAGTATTCTTATTTTTGGCGTGTTCCATATCAAAATGAACTATCCACTCATTCAGTTTAACATTGTTTTGTATAATATTCACAAGTTCCAGTGATTTAGGGGCCATTTTATAAAAATATCCGTCGGGATATATCTCATAAAGGAGCTGAATAAATTTGATAATCGCGGGGAAGTTCAATTTTTTAATCATTGTCATTATTCTAAATAAGACAACGAAATCACGGAAGTCATATGTTAATCTTCCATTCTTAACATAATAACTGTCGGCGTATTTTTTAGGGATGTTTGGTTTTCCTAAACCGGCATTAACTTCATTATGTAAATTATTCAACCAGCTAATCAAAGCATCCGTTGTTTTCATGTTTCTCTCTGGTGGATTAGATTCGCATCGCTTCGTATAATGAGCCCGACAAATAGGGCACGGGATGAAATCTTTTAAAACGTGAAAAAATTTGACATACTTCTCTCTTAAAGCGCTTGGCATCTTCGGATCGAATGTGTAGGTTATGGTGTGAAGTGTTCTCCATAAATATTGACCCCAAACTTTTGAATGAATACCCATTTAAATACTAATAGAAACTTTTTTAATTTTTTTAACAAAAAAGTTTTCTATTAATAATTAATGAGTAATAATAATTTTGCTGGAATAAGCTTCGGTTATGACAGTGATAAGATATTTAAGGAGAGAGATGAGATGATGTGTAATCGCTGGAAAACAAGTAGTATTCAATATACTGATTGCTCTTTGAACGTCAATTATAATTCACTTGGAAATTTTGTAATATCCGGAAACGCCGGTGTTTTAGGGGCCGTATTTGTCAAATATTGGTCATCCGCCCCTCCGACATATAGTCTTAGTTTCGCGGGAAGTGGCCTCCCTTATCCGAATGAGGAGGTCGCTTATGAGAAAACTCCAAATCAGGGTGTCGCCGAAATAAAGGACGGTCGCTTCCAGTTCGCGATTGATTCCCCCAATTCATACTACGACAAAATGCTCAAAGAATTAGTAGACCCTCATGTCAATTTTGTGTTCTGTGATGGAAACGGAAAGCATCTTGGAGAAACTCATCGCGCCAAATTGGGAGATACAATCCCATTTAGGACTCTTACATGGCCCAAGAAGAGGGACTGGAATAAGGGCCCAATGTTCTACTGTAATAATAATTTACCCGTCAGAAATCAGGAGCAGATTTTGCGAGATAGTGGTTATCCCGCCGTTAATAAAGAGCCCAGTAATTTCTGGGGTCTAATTCCTCCACACTAAATGACAGTTTTATTTGTTTATTTTTCAAACAAATAAAATAAATATACATATACTGATGCAAAATAAAGTAGTTAGTTCAATAACTAGCTCTCTGTTGAGTTATATATGGAATTCTAAATCTTATAAGAAGAATATGGGAACACTATTGGACCCAATAAATAGTGCGGTTTGTATAAGTCTCTTGAATTTTTATCCGAGCGGGACGAAGATATCGATTCAGAATAATGAGATAAGTTTTCAGGAGCCCGGAACGATTCAATCTATATCCCGCTGGAAAAACGGAGATAAATACGATGATTTAGCAAATTTGATTAATCCGATTAAGAAATTACTCGAAAAAAAGACTCAGGAAAATTTATGGGGCGAAGACAATGAGAATTTTACTTACTTGTGTAATATGATGATGAGCGGGTTGGCGAAACTGGCGACGACATACGCAGGAAATCACATCGCAGTTCATACAGTAGAGTATTACCGTTCGCTAATATCAGATAGCCTACAAAATCGGACACACTTCTTAGAAAAATTGAACACTGAGATGGACGAAATAAAAGGAAACTATGATATTTATCAGGAGTTTTTTGAGGATTGGACAAAAGAACATATAAGTGTTATTGTAATTATAATACAGAACATTGATATGGAAAAATCGCCAGAAATACGTAGTTCATATGTGGATAGTATTCATCGAATAATATATGGACACAATTTAAGGATAAAGAATATTATTCAGAGAGTTCAGTCTGGAATGATATAATTAAGTTTAACAACCCATAAATTTTTATATCAAGACTATAATGGGAAATCAAGAATCTCAACCACAACAACCGCAAAAAATAATTAAAAAAAAGATAATCAAACAGGCGCCACAGGCACCCCCTCAACCACGTGTCCAAGCTCCTTCGCAAACTGCTTTCCCGCAACGATTTGTTCCTCCTCCCACACGCGCAATTACTACGCTGATGGAGCGCCCGATGAGCACGAAAGTGAGCCTGAAAGACGCAGACATGATGAATATAAATGACCGGATGGAGGAATTTAAGCAGACTCAGAAGAAGACGGAGGAGGAGTTCCTGAAAACAATTGAGAAAGAGAAGGAGTCATTCTATGAGAAGCAGAAAACAACAGAGTCCCAATTTCAGGATGAGCTGAAAGAATTCGAGCTCAAATATAATCCATTTAGGATTCTTCATTTAGAATATAACGCGACAGAAGATGATGTTAAAAAAGCATATCGGAAATTCAGTTTGAAGTATCATCCTGATAAGCCGACTGGCGACGCTAAGAAGTTCATGATGATTACACAGGCATATGTATATTTGCTTCAAAAGATTAAGGAGATGACGGGAAATAAATCGCATCGAGAGATGCAGAAAGAGGCGCAGGACTATTTTGAGGAAATGGATAAGAAGAAGGCGGAGAGGAAGCAACATGACTCCCAACAATCTGGAGGAGGAAGAAGAGGAGAAGAAGATTTAGACCGGATGGAAATTGGGGAGAAGAACTTTAATGTGGACCAGTTTAATAAAATATTCGAGAAGAATAAACTTCCATCGACGTGGGATAAGGGATACGGAGGTGGTTGGGGCGATGATAGTGATAAAGAGGATGAGGTTGTTATGAACAAGAAGTTTTCGATGGATGTTTTTAATAGTGTATTCGATGAGCAGAAGAAAAAGAAGATTGAAAAGAAGCCGGAGAGGCAGATTATGATAATAGATGAACCACAACCACAACTCTTAAATAATTTAGGGTTCGAAGAATTGGGACAGGGGGATATTAATGACTTTACTAATGATAGAGTTATAAGCGACATGAATTTCACTGATTACAAGATGGCTTACACGAAGAATAATGTTTTAGAGTATGATGATAAATTCAATCGAGGTGATTATAAGAATATTGACCATTTAGTCAGAGAAAGAACTAATATGAATTTTGAGGCATCTCTGGAAGAAAAAGAGAAAATAAAGCGACGAGAATTATTAGAGAAGAAGAAAGAAGAAGAGAGAATAATAAATATGATGAATTTTGATAGGATCGCTGATGAATATGCAAAACGGACAAACCAGTTTTTTATAAAAAACAAATAGGATGAAATGAACAAAATTTATTCTAATATATTTTAGTTAAATAAAATGAGTGATGAAAGAAATTATAGTGATAGTAATGATCCATTAGGAGATAATAATATTAAAAAAACCGCAGGAGTCGCTGGATTAAAAACTGGAATGAATCAAATGAGAAAACAACAAACACAAGAAATTTCTCCCTCGACAACATTCGCAAATTTAGAAGTTCCAGCACATCTTGTTCCACAACAAGCTCAACAAGCACATGTTATAGGTCCAGAAGTAAATCATCATATAAGTCCAAATGCATTACAAAAAGTTAAAAATGAATTAAATAAATTACCTACACAAGCGAATAAAAATTCAAAAATTTCTAAAATAAAAACTAAATTAAAAGAATTTGGAGATATATCAGAACAACTTGCAAAAGAGAAAAAAGATGAAATTCAAAAAGGAATATTTGAGATATTAGGAGTGAAAAACTCAGATAAAGAAACTGTTAAAAAAAACCCATATAAGACAATATTTGTTATTATTGGATTATTAGTAGTATTAGGACTTATACCGGTCATTATATTAGTAATAGTTCCACTGGTAAATAAAGAAATAGATAAAATACGCAATAACTGGCCAGAGAATAGATGTAAGAATCCATATAGTCAGTATCCAAGTATATTCGGTCCTGAGGGAACTACTTATGATGAGAATAAAGCTTATTGTGATGCTCAGGCTGCGAATTCTGCTTTTAATTCTAATATAGGTGGGGTCCAGAATCAGATTGATGGTCAAAATAATTCAATTAATAATTTATCAGAGAGTGTTAATAACACACAAAAGATGATTTTAGCAATTAGAGAATCATTGATGAAACAGATTAATGATGTATACCAGAAAATGTATTCAATGTTTAAAAGGATTGCTTATTTATTTAAAGTGTTTGCGCGTTTATTTTATCGAATATTCCAAACATTCAATTCAATGTTCAAGACAATTAAATATGCTGTATGGACGCTAATGTCAGTATGGGTGGGTCCAATTGGTGGGTTAGTTCGCGCATTCTGTTTTGGTTGTCATACATTAATAGAATTAGAGGGAAAAATAAAAAAATTAGATGAAATCATTATTGGTGATAATATTTCGGGGGATATTGTTGTGGGGGTCTGTGAGTTCAAAAAAGATGTGCGGGACCAGTATTATAAGATTGGCGATGTATATGTATCAGGTATGCATATTGTTGAACATGATGGGAAATTTATTAGGGTTCATAGTCATCCCCTCGCAGTCAAAGTCGATTATAATCTTCCGATTATTCGTTGCTTAATTACTGATACTGGACGATTGAGAATTGGAGGAAACATTTATTGCGACTATCTGGGGGATAATGTATTAGAGACATATTTGAAGATTGTTGCGCCTATTGTTAAAATACCGTTCCGGTTGGATGATTATAAAAACAGCGCACTGAATTTATATCCGGCTTTTACACAAGATAGTATAATTCAGGTTGATTCGGGTATAAAAATGATTACAGATATAGTAATTGGGGATAAAATTTCGGGGAAAGAGGTTATTGGGGTTATACGATATATATTAGAGGGGAAGACTTTTATAACTGAGTATGATGATGGTTATAATATGTGTAAATTTGTAGGGATTCAGATATGTAGGGGTAATAAGTATATTGTTCGGGAGAATCATCGGGAGATGAAGATACTTGGGAAGCTGGATTGTATTGGGCTCGTGGTTGAAGGCGGTGTGATTGAGTTGAGCCGGAATATGAAGATTGTTGATTTTGATATAATTGGGGATGATATGAGGCGGGATGTGGAGGACGCATTGGAAAAATTATACATTGATTGATTATTCAATAAAAATAACTCTATATTTTTCAAAAAAATTGAAATTTATAACTTAAAAACAACTAACTATTAAATTAACAATGGCTTCAAAAAAATCAAAGTTAACTGAAAAACCAGTTTCATCACAAAGTTCTGAGAAATCGGACCGGTCGGAAGATTCAATCAATTCAATAGATGACATCAGTTCGATGTATAAAAAGATGAGTCAGCGAGACCATGTTTTGAATCTACCAGACACATATATCGGTTCAATTGAAGAAAGTGAGGTTGAATCATGGGTATATGACAAAACAGATGCGAAAATGGTGAAAAAGACGATTCGAATGATTCCGGGATTGTATAAAATCTTCGATGAAATTCTAGTGAATGCGATTGACCAGTATGAGCGTTTGAGCAAAATACCGGACGCGTCGCAAGTCCGTGAAATTTGGGTCGAAGTCTATCCCGAATATATTAGCGTCAAGAATGACGGTGATGGAATCGATGTTGAAATTCATCCCGAGCACAATGTATATGTCCCTGAGTTAATTTTTGGGAATTTACTGACTTCCGCAAATTATGAGAAGAAGAATAAAACGACCGGAGGAAAGAATGGAATCGGAGCAAAGGCCACGAATATTTTCAGTAAGCGGTTCATCGTTGAAACTGTCGATGGAAAACGGAAACGTCATTTTTGTCAGGAATTTATGGATAACATGAGCCGTAAAACGGAGCCAGTTATTGAAAAATATACGAAGAAGCCCTATACGAAGATTACCTTTTATCCGGATTTCGAGAGATTCAATATTGAAAAACTAAATGATGATATGGAGGCCTTATTTATGAAGCGTGTCTATGATATTACTGCGATTACTGACAAGAGTGTATCCGTTTATCTCAATGGCGCAAAAATTGAATTCAAAGATTTTGAGCAATATGTTGATTTATACATTGGGCCCAAATCGGAGATGAAGCGTGTCTATGAGATGATGGGTGATCGCTGGGAGGTCGTCGTGTGTGATAGCCCCGACGATAAATTGGAGCACGTGTCATTCGTGAATGGTATTTATACTTGGAAAGGAGGGAAGCACGTAGAGGCTCTGACGACGGCAATAAGCACAAAGTTGTCGAAGTATATTGAGGGAAAAGGAAAGAAGAAGATTCAATTGAAGCCGAGCGTTATCCGCGATAATATGTGGATATTTGCGAAGACTGTAATTGAGGACCCCTCTTTTGATTCCCAGACGAAAGATTATCTGACGACGATTCCTTCCAAATTCGGAAGCAGTTTTTCAATATCTGACAAGTTCATTGAGAAGGTCGCCAAATTAGATATTGTCGAAAAAGCGATTCGATTCAGTGAATATAAGGACTCTAAAGTATTGACGAAGACGGATGGAAAAAAGACGAATACGATTCGCGGAATTCCCAAGCTGGACGATGCAAATTGGGCCGGTGGTGTAAATTCATCGAAATGTACTCTGATTTTGACGGAGGGAGATTCCGCAAAGGCTTTTGCTATCGCAGGTCTGAGTGTTATCGGTCGCGATTGCTATGGTGTTTTTCCCCTTCGAGGTAAATTCACGAACGCGCGTGAGACGACTGATGACAAGATATCGAAGAATGAGGAATTCAAGAACTTGAAGACCATCCTTGGATTACAGCAGGGGAAAGTGTATGAAGACGTGTCCGAGTTGCGTTATGGGAGTATTTTAATTCTTACAGATGCAGATGTGGATGGTAGTCATATCAAGGGTCTCCTGTTGAACCTGTTCCATTATTTTTGGCCTTCCCTTTTGCGGAATGATGGATTCATTAAATCTATGATGACCCCAATTGTCAAGGCGAAACATAATAAGAATAAGGTGGATGTTCGCGTTTTCTATACACTGACCGAATATGAGTCGTGGAAAGAGACTTCGGACCTATCCCACTATGAAATCAAATATTACAAAGGGTTGGGAACGAGTTCATCTCAGGAAGCGAAGGAGTATTTCCAGAACTTGGACGTCAGCGAAATTCGCTACTTGTGGAATGAAGATAAAGCCGTAGATGTGGCGATTAATCTGGCGTTCAACAAAGAAATGGCGGATGATAGAAAAGAGTGGCTCGGAAAATATGACCGCTCTATGATTATTGAGCAGACCGAAAAGAATGTCTCAATCCCAGATTTCGTTAATAAGGATTTGATTCATTTTAGTAAATATGATTGTGAGCGTAGTATTCCTTGTATGGTCGATGGATTCAAGCCGTCCCATCGCAAGGTCATATACGGGACTTTCTTGAAGGGCGCCAAAAAATCCATTAAGATTGCGCAATTGTCCGCATTCGTTGCGGAGAAGAGTGCGTATCATCATGGTGAGCAATCTCTCAATGAGTGTATTATTGGATTGGCGCAGGACTTCGTTGGGTCCAACAATATGAACTTTTTGGAACCAGAGGGTCAACTTGGGACGCGAATTATGGGAGGAGATGACCATGCGAGTCCGAGATATATTTTTACACGGATGAGTCCATTTATGGAGCTGGTCTTTCATCCATCAGACAATAATCTTTTGAATTATTTGGACGATGACGGCGATAAGATTGAGCCCGAATATTATGTCCCGATTATCCCCGCTATCTTAGTTAATGGATGTCAGGGAATTGGGACCGGTTTTAGCACGCGTATCCCATCGTATAATCCAGTTGATATTATTAGCAACTTGAAGCGGAAGATGCGAGGTCAGGAGCTGGTCCCGATGGTCCCGTGGTTCCGAGGGTTCCTCGGTAAAGTGGAAAAATCGGGTGATAAGTATCAGACGAAGGGCCTATATCGTTTATTGAACGATGGAAAGGTCGAAATATATGAGCTTCCGATTGGTTTATGGACTGATAAGTATAAAGAATTTTTGGAGGATTTAATTAATCCGGAAAAGGATAGTAAGAAGAAGAAGAAAGTTCTTCTGAAATATGACAGTCTTTATACTGAATCACGCGTTCGTTTCATCCTATACTTCGACAAGAATGAGCTCTCTGAGATGTTATCGAAGGGAACATTTGAGAAGGAGATGAAGCTGGTCGATTCGATTAGTTGTAATACGACGAATATGTATTTGTTCAATGACAAGGGTCAGATTAAGAAGTATCGCTCTCCGGAGCATATTATGGACGAATTTTATGACATTCGATGCGAATATTATATTCGTAGAAAGCGCTACTTGGAGGAGAAATTGAAAAGAGAACTGGAAATATTGGAGGCCCGTATTCGTTTTATAACGGATATATTGGATGACAAGATAATATTGAAGGGAAAGGATGAGGAACAGTTGGATATGGAATTAACTAAAATGAAATATCCGCGATTCACGAAGGGCCGTTTAGAATATGACCCAAATGAAGTTAATGAGAATCCGAGTTATGATTATCTGACGAGTATGCCTATCCGTAGTATGACGAAGAAGCGGATCGAAGAGCTGGTGAAACAGCGCGATGAAAAGAGCGACCAGTTCGACATATTGAAATCGCAGACAATATTTAATTTGTGGGAGAGCGATTTGGATTTATTGGAGGCAACCTATTTGAAGCATTTGAAGGAACATACTGAGATGCTCGGGACCACGGACGGAGTCTTTAAAGCGACGAAGAAACCGGCTTCCAAAAAGGCTGTTGTTGCTCTTTAATTTGCTTGATTTTTAATTTTTGATTATTATTTTATTTATTATAAATTTCCTTAGAAAAAATATAGACTATTTTTTCAAGGATTAAATTGAATGTCCCATATTTTGCTTAATGGTGGAGGAGTTGATGATTCTTCATGAAATGAAATAATTCGAAAACACTGTATAAAATATGGGTCTTCATTTCCACAAATAGCTAACGAAATAAAAGGATAAAATTGTGCTTCTGGGTCCATTTTAAGATACCTAAAATAATAGAACGTATTTATTATCAATTTTTCGATAATAGTATAAAAAAATAATCATTATTAGTAATATGAATCCATCTGATTTATTATATACGAACTCATTTGTAAATACGAATCCTCTTACGCAACAAGAGGTCCAGAGGAATGCAAATGAATATATCCCTTATCGTAATTTGAAGGGAGAAACTGTGAATAATGTTCGAGATGAGTTAGAGAGAACCGGTTTTACAGATAGTTCAATGAATCGGGTCGCCAAGGAGGCGAATCCGTGGTCAAGAGGATATTATGGAAATCAACAACCGTTCCTTTCTGATTTTGGAAAAGATATAGCGGAGAGTAGTTATTTTAAGTATCGGTCGCATTATATTAATATTGATAGTCGGATGCGTGATGTCGCATTATATCCAACTCCAAATAATTATAATATTTTTTTAGGTAGGAAATTTAATAATGTGGAGACAGTGAAATTAATTGATTATTTTTTTCCAGAAATGGAATATCCAATTAATTCAACGAATAATGTTATTTTATGGTATGCTGTTCCTTTTGAAATATTCGGGGAAAGTTTATTTGCTAAATGGAAGTATGACCCATATATTGGTTCAGATTACGATGAATATAAAATAAATATATGTGGATGGTATATTAATTTTTCGAAACTAATTCAGACAACAACTGCATTAGCAAATTTTCGTGAATTATACAATAATAATTTACTAAGTTGTATGAATAAAATAGAAATAACTTCCGGATTTTATACAACTGAACAACTTTCAGAAAAAATAAGAGAGGAATTTCAAAAAACATTATTTTTTAATAGTAATATTTATAATAAATCATATAAAGAATATAGTGGAAATACTGGATCTCAAACATTTAAATTTCAAAATCGCCCACAACTCGTAAATGTAAGGATTGACCCAGAAACATCAAATGTTAAGTTTTTACTTAGATATGAAGAATTCCGTGTAAAATCAGTAGCAACATATTATAATAAGAATTATTTTGATTTGGAAATGAAAGTAGTTGATAGTTCTGTTCCATCTACCGAATTTTTGGAATTAATACAAAATGATTTATATCCACTTGTTATTACTGGATTTCCAGAAATTGGAGGATATACTGGGTCTAATATAGATTATATTGAATTTGTTCCAAAAAATATAATTCCATTATATCAGGTCGTATATGGCGCATCATTTTATAAAACTTACTATGATAAAATTACTGATAAAGATGGGAATACTATTCCAAATGTATTGCGTTTTTATGTTTATAATTTAGGAGTTTATACTGATGCAACTGGTTCAATATCAATTCCGGTTAAATCATCTTATACTGAAATTGTAAATAATAATAATATTCAGTTTGGTAGAGAGGCTCCATTTTTTTTAATAAATGGAGACATGTCTCTATTCTCGAATTATATAACATACATTAAAAATAATATAAGTAATATAAGTCCATTATATGATGGGTTTTGTAGTATTACTTCAAACGATTGCACAGTTATATCAACACCCGAACAACTGATTTTAGATAGTTTAATTGTTAATGTTGATTGTTCATCCCGTTTATTCACAAATTTACTTGGTTTTCAAAATACAGCAAATTCAAAATCTCTTATTGGTCCTTCAAGTGGAACTTTTGCAATAATTACAAATAATATTTACAAATCAAATAGATATATAAATTCAATTCAAGATTATAATATTAATATAGACAAATATATTGATTATACTAAATGTGCTGGTTTGCTTCCACCAGATATAAATAATGAATGTAAATCAAACTATACATTTTGGATTGATTATTATCCGAAATACAATGTTAATTATCGTCTTCCAGTGAGTCGAAACCAAAATGGAACATATAGTTTTTATTTAAATAATTATTTTTTCATGAAAATTTTATCATCCTCGGTTGGGACTCAAATACAGACTTCATCTACAATTACGCAAATAAAACCAACCGCAAATTTCGCAAATGGTTCAAGCGATATATATGAAATAAATAATGGAATAAGTAATGGTATTCGTAATTATATTAACGACCCATCGTATGTCGATCCAAAATGCCCAATTAATTTGAAAACTGATAATTTTAGTTCCGCTACTAAAAATTTAAATAATCTTTTTGCGAAAATAAAATATTCATCTATTAGCGGAAACTATGAAGTCGATAATCGTTTTGTAAATGAAATAATTTTTGAATCTAATACGATTAATAATTTAGATGAATTTGTTATCCAATTAGTTGATTACGAGGGTAAAATTTTACCACAAATAAAGGAGCATAACTTTACATTACTAATCGTGGAAAAATATGAAGTCCTAAAAGAAACAAATATGAACAGCCGTAATAATAATGCGAACACAGCTGGAATAAGACCTGTTGAAAGGAATAGTTTTAGTAATAGTTGATAAAATATTATATTAACTATATTATATAATGAAAGATATTAGTATGGAATTACAGTCCAGCGCAGATTATGGGAAACAGTATTATAATCAATTCCAAAATGGACGCGTCGTTAGCATAACAAATAAAAATTATAAAACTATTCCGATGTTTGACCAAAATAATGATACGAAAGATAACTTTAAGTATGAGGCTCTCCAACACGTTCAGACTCCCAGCACTCTATCAATGCTCTTTTTCAGCAAAGATAACATTGACCGTATTCAAAAAGAAATGCGATATACAGTATGGATACAAAGTGGAAAAAAATATGTAATTGACAACCAGAGTCCTATTGAATTGGAGATAGTTATGAGGGCCATTTTTTTACAGTATAGTTTAAATCAGAATCAGGACTTTGGAAAACAGATAACATATTTGAATAAATTGGTTCTGGATTATTGTGTCCCGAATATTCTGTCCGAAGTTCAACAATATTTAGGATATTTAGACAACGTTCAAAAATTACCAAATCCATTACCCCTCCCAGAAAATCTGTCATCAGCTGGTTCAAAAACTCTCCGAAGTGTAACAACAACTTTCTAAAAACTTTTTATTATATAATATATAAATGGAATATACAACGATAATTATTGGAATAGTATTGCTATTTTTTATTATTTTATTTGTATTGCTTATAACATATTCGATACTTCTTAATAAATCGAAAGAAAATGCGCGCGGTATGGGTAAAAAGATGCCTCCAATTGATTATATGATTATGGAGGGTGTCAAATGTCCTGATTATTGGGTATATATGGGTGATGATAAAAACGGGAATCATATCTGTAAGAATCAGTATAATATTCCAGTTGCGAATTCATCGTCATCAAAATGTTATAATGACCCAGAAAATAAGATTATGAAATTCAAAATCGCAAACATGCAACGGTCCGGAAATATGGATGCGACAGCGTCTAAGCAGAGATGCGACTTTGTTTCCACATGTGGTCCCACTGCTAATACTTCTGCTTCTTGGTTGGGTATTAATTCCGATAACGCATCGATGGGATGGGTAAATTGCGGAAAAGTATGAACTTAAAACTATAATTATATATTT
>Ga0214921_10005499_pt1 | contig 17888 bp, 19 predicted proteins | sample LL1505_MetaG_FD_177992 | JGI IMG/M metagenome (GOLD analysis project Ga0214921, IMG submission 177992) | Freshwater microbial communities from Lake Lanier, Atlanta, Georgia, United States - LL-1505 | ecosystem: Environmental > Aquatic > Freshwater > Lake | place: USA: Georgia | collected...
CTGTATAAAACTTCATCATCGTGTTTGTAAAAGAATCATCATCGTTGAGTGTTTCTATCCATTCACGCATTGAAATTCTTGCACGTTCAATACGCTTACGTGCTTTTTCTGCAGCTGAATCTGTAGAACCTTCAATAGCGAACATAGTACTTTTTGTTGGTTGGAAGTCATAACCAAGACCAACAATGTTTTCTACTTTTGCATCAATAGCGGCGTGATTAGCAAATGATGTGTCGTAGTAGTTTGCAAGTTCATAAAGATTCCAGGGTGGGGTAATCACATCAAAGAGACCGTAGCCATTGTGGTAGACGGTTCCAGGATTAATTTCCTTTGAACGTGCTCCATTTACTCCTGAGCTTGTAGCCATTGCACTATCAAGATATGCTGGTGTGATATCTACAGCCTTTGACATTCTTGTTGCACGACGCTTAAAGTTTGCATTAAGACCAGAAAGAGATTTAATGCCATCCCAGTCTTTAATGAATGGATCTTGTGCTTTAAATACATTTTCTTCTTCTGCAAAGTTATCCATCTTTGCACGAATAATATGTTCCATAGACTCTTCTCTCATTAGTCTTCATCTCCATATGCATTTAAAGTATTCTTTGCAGCAATAACTGCACCAAGGTCATTCATATTTGGAATTAACCCCTGCTTCATACGGTCAATCTGTTCGGAGTGTGTCTCGTCTGAAATCTGTCGTGTATTTGGGTAGAAGATAGCTTGACCTTCTGGTTCTCCATAATATGCGGCAGCATCAATAAGTTGTTTTACACGCTCGTGATCATTCTTCATTGACTCAATAGATAGCACACCATTATTTCCATCGGTAAAAGGCTTGCCATTTGCTTTTACCCAAATATATGTACCAAAGTCTGAATATTCTTCTTTGACTACTGTTAGTTTGGCTTTTCCAAGAGCTTCCTCAATTGGATCTATTTTTTCTTTTTCCATAACCACAAGTATATCATATTACTTAACTTTTTGTCCTGTGACTGGTATAATAATTGATGGAAAACTTACATTTTGGTTAACAGTATTCCCAATTGTAGTTGCTCCATTAACATTTAGGTATGCTGTATAACTATATTTTGACAAATCTAGTGGAATATCTGTTTGAATTGGTGATTTTGTACTAGCCCCAAAGTATGTACGATAAACATTTGATAGATTTTTTCCAAGACCCTCAGCAACTGAGTCTGCATAAACATCGAACCACGTTGCATTTGCTGGTTCATATGTTGTCGATGTTGTTTGTGTCCATGTTTCTGCGTTTGCATCGTTTTCTCTATCTTTAATAGTACCCCAGTTTGTTGGGGTAACTTTATTTGCATACTCTTCTTCAGAAATTTGATAGTGTGAAATATTGTTAATTAAAAATGGACCAGTTATTCTAATTGCACCAATAGTATCGTCAAAAGATAGTGGTGGATTAAATTTAATTGTTATAAAATTCCAATTTCTATAAAAAACATTTCCATCTGTAACTACTCCAGATGGAGTTAGATCTTCTAATCCATTTATGTATAAGTCTACGTCTAAGAAAGCATTTCCAGTATTTAAGTTTTTTACATATACTGTTGCTTTTGTATTATCTCCAATACCATCGACCATTACAGCAAAGTTATCTGAATTTTTATTTCCAATTCTTAAAATTTCTTGAGGACCTGAAGAAAAAGTTTTATCATAATAAAAACCAAACTGTAAAATATCTAAAAGAAAAAATCTTTTTGCTGATTCATTAAATGGTATTTCTATTCCACGACTTCCATCAAATGTTGATCCTAGCAGTTGAATGCCACTTGTTTTGTTTAGATAAAGATATGGAGTTTTTCCTTTATAAGTTACAAATGAATTTACTGAGTCATCATAAACAGGTGGATTTGATCCAGATTTTGTATAAGGATACAAGTCTCTTCCTAGCTTTGAGCCAATAAGTGTTTTTGAGTCATTATTTAGTGATTGTGAAGATAGTTGCATGTTTCTAATCTTTACTGGATTTCTAAAAATACCTGGAACTTTCATTTCAAATCTAATGTTTAATCCAAGTTCTGTGAAGTCAGTTACGCTTGGAATATAAATTATTGAACCGTCTACTACCTCATATATTTTTGTAGCCCACGATCCATCTGGAGAAACTATTTTTGTTGATGGTAAATTAAATAAGGTTCTTGACAAATCTGATGTTGTTAATGATGGTTTTGTTAGTTCTGAAAAATATGCAAATGTTTTTACCATTTCATTTACAGTAGAAACATTTGATGAGGCTATTGACTCAGAGGCTGGGTAATCAACATTAAATTGAATAAAGTCAAGTGAGTAATTTATATTTGCAACATTAGAATTTTTTGCTAATAATGTAAGCGGAATATAATCTTCCCAATACGAATATGTGGCAATATCAAGTGCAAATGATCCAAGATTATAAACTCCAAATAATGTATAGTTTGCATAATTTTCTAGCAATAATGACTGACTTGAAACCAAACCAGAAGTAAAAGAAGTTTTAATTAAATCATAATTTTTTGCATTTGAAAATCCAATCTTATAAACTTTTCCAGAGTATCCATTAACAAAACCACTTTCACCACAAAAGTAAATTTGAAGGTTTGACTTATTAGCAAAGAAAGATCTCATCTGGTTTGTTGCAGACGCATTATTTAAAAGAGCAGGAATGTTTATTCCTACTCCAAACATTGTGTTATCTAAAACATCTTGTCCATCAAATGTTGCTACTATTGTTCCATTTGAAACAAACTCATACTTTACTGTTGTTCCAGTTGGTGAGTAGTAACATCTAAAATATTCTTTTTTAGAATTATATATTTTAAAAATAGTTTCAGCAACTGCTGGTCTAGTTGTATACTTTAATGCAGCGTATACTGCATCTACTGTATCATCTATTACATTAAACTTTGGAAATAATATATAAGTTTTTATACCCCAATTAGTTGGATTCATTTCAAAATAAATTGAATTATCTATTAGTTCTCCAGCTGCTAAATTTCCAATAACAGTTTCTGTATTATTTTCTTTTTGTATGTCATACCAGTCCATAATGTCTCTTGTTTCTTGAAATACTAGAGTGGGCAAAGAATAGTTTGGAACAGATAGTGCAGAGTTTACAGATGATACATTATCAAGCACACCGTTTTGCCAATCATATTTATCTGGATAGGAGTAGTTGTTTGCATATTTAGAAAAAGAATAGTCCATGACTACTGGAAGAGCAGATTCTCCTGTACCAGCAACTTCTGGAGAATCAACTGATTGTCCCCAAATAAATCTTGTCTTTGCTTCTTCAACATCTACACGGTATGGAAAAATTGATACACAGTCTACATTTATTGGAGAGACATCTGCATATGCATAAAAACCTATCCAGTCTTGATTTTGAGATGTGCCATTGTATTTTGTTGGAAAATTTATTGACATTGTATCTAAAAGAATTGTTATAACCTGTTCACCATTAATCATAACAAAAGCATTGTTATTAGATATGCCAATATGAATAAGCATTGGTCTTCCCCACTCACCAACAAAGTGTGATGCAATATAATCTTCAACTTTTAAAGTTAGGAATGGACCGTTTACATACAGTCCATCTGCTGATGATATTGGTCCAATAATTTTTTTAGGAATGCGAACAGATCTTGCTTCTATTCTTACCCATGCTTCTAGAGTTATAGATTTTGCTTTACCATCTTGATTAAATAATCCAAAACCTGGAACTATCAGTGATGGGTTATTGCCTGTTACTGGTGCAATTGATGTAATATTTTCTGCCCCATAAACAAGTGGAACTCCATAGTTTGTTGCACCAAGACTGCTGGATGAAGATCCAATATAGTATGCAGAAAATTGAGAGTCTCCATAAGATTTTGTTTCATAGGCATAAGTACTTGTTAGGGGAATGCTTGCAGGTGTTGCTATCAAACCAGATGTTGGTAAAGTTTCGTCTAAAGCCCACACAGCAGAGGGGTGTCTTGAAAACACCTTGTTTGCATAAAGATTTTGAGCCATAATTGTTCTAATTAAGTTTACCACACGCAAAGTATCTGATATAATGTTTATACAACTAATAGATGGAGAGAGAGAATGCATTTACACATTGCTACCCCAATGTATGGGGGAAACTGTAAAGGTATATATCTAGATGGAATGATGGCTCTTACCTTTGAACTTGCAAAAAAAGGGTATCAGGTATCATTCTCTAAGATATATAACGAAAGCCTCATTACTCGTGCTAGAAATAATTTAGTACATGAGTTTGAGAAGTCTGGTGCTGATGCACTACTATTCATTGATGCTGATGAAGGGTTTGATCACATGGATGTTATTTCCATGATTGAATCTGGCAAAGATGTTATTGGTGCTATCTATCCAATGAAAAATATCAACTGGGAAAATGTTGGTCGTGCAGCAGTAGAAGGTAAAAAAAACCTAGAACAGTATTCTGGATTCTTTGCTATGAATATGCTACCTGGCGAAACAACATTTAAAATGAATGAACCAGTTTCTGTAACTGAAGTCGGTACTGGAATGCTTTTTATTAAAAAAGAAGTATTTGAAAAAATGAAACCACACTGCTCGGAGTATATGTTAAATACATCTACTGGTGCATTTGATGCTTCTCAGATGGTTACAGAATACTTTGCCACTAGTATTACCGAAGATGGAATCTTGCTTTCAGAAGACTATCACTTCTGCCGTAAGTACCGTGAAATTGGTGGAGAAGTATTTGCTGCTCCTTGGGTAAAGATTGTACACGCAGGTGAATATATCTTTAGCGGAAGCTTTGCCTCTACAATGATGCTAACTGCATCGGTAGTTGAGAATGTTCCAGAAGAAAAACCAAAACCTAAAACTAAAAAGAAATAAGAATAGCCCCGAAAGGGGCTATTTTTTTACTCAGTTGCTTCTACCCAAGACTGAGACTCTTCATCCCAGTCATACAATAAACTATCTTCTGGATATGCGACTGGTGCTACCCAAATCCAGTTAGTAGTATCTAGTGTCCAAGAAGGGTATGGTTGTGGTTTATAAAATACATCAAGATCTTCATCATAAAAATATCCAATACCTGCAAAATTTCCACGAAAGTTTTTGTTATAAGATGTTTGAATCCAAGTACCACCAAGACCAACATCGTTAGCAAGAAAATCCTGTCCACGATGTTCTAGTGAATTATCAACTACAAGAACACGAGTGACAATATTGTTTTCATCTATCTCTGCAAAATGTGCCATTAGTCAACTCCTACTGTAAAGGTTGCGGTAGATGTAAATTGATAAATTTTATATCCACCAGATGTACTTTTGCTTGCAGTTCCTCCAGTAATTTTAAGATCTGGATATGTTTCTAAATATTTTAAAACAACAAATCCAGAACCACCATTACCACTAGTACCAGCAGCACCAGAACCAGAACCACTATTTGCACGAGCACTTGCTGAAGTTGGTGCAGTACCAGCCCTACCAGGCGAAGCACCAGAACTACCCAATGTCGTTAATGTTGTTCCATTATTTGGTGCAGTACCAGCAGTTTGTGTTATAGACTGACCACCACCACCACCAGCATAAACGGTTGATGTTCCAGTGATTGAAGATGTTTTTCCTTGACCACCATTACCAGCCCTACCAGAAGTTGCAGCCGTGTTAGTGTTATTTAGTGAACCACCACCACCACCACCACTTTCGTTTGAACCAGAACTATATCCAAGTCCACCATTTGTTCCCTGACCAGTTGTTCCAGTACCAGGAGTTCCTGTGTTTCCATTTCGTGACCCAGCTCCACCACCAGAACCACCAGAACCTGCATCTGCAGAACCTCTATGTGCTCCATAACCTCCACCAATAGCCGTAAGTGTTACAAGGACTGATGCAATATTTGAATAATTAAAGCTAGAGTTACTTCCTGCACCTCCATTAGATTCTCCAGTAACACCAGTGCCACCAGCACCTACTACTACTGAATAAGAGTTTCCTTCTATAAAAAACAATCCAGAAGCAGCATTATTTTCAAGGTATCCGCCAGCTCCACCACCACCAGCAGCCTGAGAGCTAATACCTGCAGATGCTCCAGCTCCACCGCCAGCAATCAGAAGGTATTCAGAGAGGGCAATAGTTTGAAATGTAGAACCAATAAGTCCACCAAGTACTCCAGGCATTATGTTAGTCCGTTTCCTGAAATAAACCAAGTAGTGGCTGCAACTTTAACTAGAGTTGCCATACCATATGCTGCAAGTGTTCTTGTTCCAGTTGCTCCAGTTCCAGACATTCTAAGCGTGTCAGAAGATATGGATATTAATATTGTGCCAGTTGAGAATCCAGCAATAACAACGACGGTTGTTCCTATTGGAAATGCTACGGTTGCATTTGCTGGAATGACAAGTGAGTTGCCAGATACTGTAGTGTAAATGTGTTTTCCTGCATCCCCAGCAACTAGTTCGTAATTACCTGCAAGAAGTTGAATGTTTTGTGGTATACCCATATAACCAACACCAGATGCTGCTGTACTTGTTGTACCATTTGCCACTGTACCTGTGATTGTTGCGGCATTTGTGTTTCCAACTAATGTTGTAGCTGTTACGTTTGTAGTTGTAAGGGTATTTGTGGATGGATTAAAGGTAAGACCTGCTCCAGTATAAACATTTTCTACCGCAGTTGTTCCATTATTTGCATCAACAAAGGTGGGGTAAAAGGTTGCAGCCGTAGTATTAGCAATAGTATTTACTTGAGTTGCTGATGTAGCAGTTGCAGCTGAGGTAGCACTTGAAGCAGTACCAGTTAAATTAGCCGTAATAGTATTTGCAGTAAAGTTTCCAGTAGCATTACGAGCAACGATTGTAGACGCACCATTTGCATCCGATGCAGTAGTACGTCCATTTGCAATAGTTCCAGAAGATATGCTAGTGGCATTAATTGCAGTCAGGCTAGACCCAACCCCGACAAAAATAGTTGATCCAGTAGCACTACCAAAAGTATCTGTAAAAGAATTATAAATTTTATTATTGGTTGCAACATCATAAATTGAATAAACTGTTAATGAATTTGCATTAATATTTGCATTAACTGTTGCTGCATTAACATTACCAGTAACATTTACAGATGTTCCAATTGCTGCCCCAATATTTGGGGTAGTTAAAACTGGACTTGTGGAAAATACAACATTTCCAGTACCAGTTTCATCTGTAATAGTGTTAAGAAAATTAATTGAATTTGGAGTGGTCAGGAATGTAGAAACATTGGTTCCCATACTACTTACATTACTTATTGCAACACTAAATGCGGTATCTGCAAAAGCAGCAGTACCAGTAAAGGTTGTAGCATTAACTGTAGTGGCATTAACATTGCCAGAAAGACTTATATTAGTACCAGCAACATTGCCAGTAAATGTAGCACCTGAAAGATTGGCTACCCCAGCTTCTTCAGCTGTTTGATTAATCCAAAGATTTGTTGCTAAATTGTAAGCTAAAAATTCATTATCTCCTGGTATTGAATTAGCTGTATAGTCAGTACCAATAAGAACTGTATGAAGTTCATTTAATTCAAATCCATTCTGAATACGAACAAAAATTTCACCATTGTTTCCTGATCTAGTTACAATTCCAATAAATACTAAGTGTGCAGGAGCAATTGGTTTATTTGTAAGACCATAAATAAGGTTTCCAGATGTTCCTAACCAAATTGGATCTCCAGCGGAAGCTGAACCAACATCAATGCCCCCCAAAAGACCTTCTGAAATTACATTTCTTTGATTATTGGTAGAACCACTGCTTTCAAGTAGTCCTAATGTTTTGCTAGATGTACCTTCTGTAGTATTACTAGCTTTTGACACTACCATATTTGAACCATTGGAAGAACTTACATAGACAGCCTGACCTTTAGTGATTGCTTCGCCAAGTCTTACATCGTGTTTAACAACAGATGTATAGGAGGCTGCAGGGGCTACATCAATCCAGGCAGCAGCATTACCAGCACCCTGAGAAGAAAGAATTTGACCAGTAGTACCATATGAAGGGGTAGAGCCAACGCCAATTTCACCAGCCACCTCTAAGCCATTTTTGACCTTAAAGTTTTTATTAGTAGTCGCCAAGTATCATCACCTTAGTAAATTATACCAGATAATGATACCCGACGATTAACTAATTAGACTTCAATCAGTGTTCTAGTGGTTTTAACGGTAACTCCGTTAGTTCCAGTAACTGAAAGTTGTACTGAGCCAGCAGCGTTTGTAACGTCTGTTGTAATAATTGGTTCTGCTGAACTGTATACTTCAGCATATTCTGTTACATAGACGTTTGAACCTGTTGCTACCGCAAGAATTTCAATTGCATAGATGTCTCCACCAGCATTACGAGCCTGGATTGTGTACTTTGCAGTTCCGTATGCTGAAGAGCTCCAAGCGGTGTCAACTCCAGTTGCACTTGTACCTGTTAGACCCACTGAGAATGTGTCAAGTGCAGCCTGTTGCATAACAACGGTATTTGCAATAACATTACCAGCTGTGACATTTGCAAAGGTAACTGCAGACGTTGTGTTAATGCTCTGGGGTAGTGAAAGAACAACGCTACCAGTAGAGGCATTAGCAGCAATCTGATCTGCTGTGCCAGCAAGTGCAGTAACACCAGTGTTTGTGACTGTAAGAGAGTCTCCTGCTGCACTAATTACTGCTGTGACTCCAGTACCTGCTGTGAATGTAAAAGTGTCGTCTGAACTATCTGGTGAAGCAATGTTTGTTCCATCAGAGAAATTGTTGAATACGTTTACAGAGCCACCAGTTGCAATGACTGCTTCTGAAGCTGCAGCCCCAGAATCTCCAGGAGTAGCAAGATACCAAGCGTTTGCTGATTCTTTCCAGAAGATCTTTGCATTGGTATAAGTTCCACGCTCAACCTCAAGCCCAGCATCTAGTGTTGGTGTTCCAGTAACATTTGTATTCAGCATAATGATGTTATCTTCAACAGCAAGGGTATCTGTATTAAGAGTTGTAGTTGTACCATTAACGGTAAGGTTTCCAGTAACGGTAAGGTTATTACCAATTGTTACGTTATCTGGAAGACCAACTGTTACTGAACCAGTAGATGCGGAAACTTCAACCTCATTCGCAGTTCCAGTAAGACCTGTTACACCAGAGTTTGTAATTGTTAATGTATCAGTACCTGCATCTCCAGTAATTGTAATACCAGTGCTTGGTGTAATAGTCAGCGTGTCTGAGTTTGAGTCGGCGACGAGAGATGTTCCATTTGCACTAACTGTTTTGAAAATATTTTGTGCCGAACCAGGATCTGAGTTGGTAATTGTAATGGTATCGCTTGTTGCATTTCCAACAATGGTTATACCAGTACTTGGTGTGAGTGTAAGTGTATCAGTGCTACTGTCTGCAACTACTGATGTTCCGTTAGCACTAATTGTTCCAAATACATTAGGAATGCTTGGATATGCTACGGTAGCTTCGGTAAGAATGTTTGAGCTATTGATAGTTCCATTAGTACCTGTAATGGTTACGTTACCTTCAACAGTTAAGCCATTCTTGACTCTAAAGTTTTTGTTGACTGTTGCCATTTTATTATCTCCTTATTATGCCTTTAATCCCATACGAGCAAATCGTACAGTGATTGGCGTTACGGCAGGATTTGGGGTAACTACAAGAGTTACGTTTGATCCTACCTTAGAGACGCTAACGGTTCCAATATCCCCATCATTGTCTATAATTCCATATTGACTAACATTTACACTTGTTCCGTCAATCAATATTGTTAGTTCTGTTGCAAAAAATTTATTTGCACCACCTGTAATTTTAGAAATAGAAACTAAATACTTGATCATTCTCCAACTAGCTGCTGGAAAACTATCAATTGTTGTCGCATTCTCAATTCCAGAAATTGTTTCTTCATTATTACCAGTCGTACCAAGTTCAGTTGCTTGAGCAGCAAGAGTATCGATAAGTTGTGCGTAGTCAGCCCCTGTGGGGACATCTCCAGTCTCAAACTTAGCTTTAATTTCTGAAAGGGTAGCTCTTGGCATAATACATTAATTATATCATCATTCTTTTTATAAAATGTAATTACTGAAACCAACAATAGCTATACCAATAGGTGCTGGATTTCCTGGTCCATACCCTGCAATTCCAATATCTGTAAACCTTACATAAAAAGGAATAACGTCAATAGCTTTAGCAGTATAAATAATCTCACGAACTGTAGTGAGCGGATAACTTATAGATGTAACTTTTGCATCGTGAATGATATCTGTAATCTTTGCAGAGTGTGCCTCACCTGTTACAGAAGTATTAGAATATGAGGTTTGTACTACGGAACCAAGGTATCCAGGCTTAATGTCACTAATAACTGCTTTCGCCATTAGCTCATTCCTGAATTAGTAATATCCTCAATTACGATCATACTGCCCTGGCAGATTGTCCAAATTCTTGTTGCATCCTTGATTTCAATATCAAACAAGTCGCCAGTCTCTAGACGGTTTGTTTGTGATGCAGTTAGTTTTACTGTAAATTCTCCAGTACCATCTCCTGCAACGGCAGCAGGTGTAACACTTGTAATAAGTGTTGCACTATCTGTCATTGTAGGTATGGTTTGTGGTGTAGTTGGACGCTTAATCTGCATTGATTTAGTCCAAGATGTAACATTGAGTGCAGCCTTTGTGTCGTCAGTTACATAGACACGAAATGCGGCGGTATCTCCACGAACAACTGTCCACGTTACAAGTGGTGGAACATTTCCAACAGGATAATTTTTACGTGTTGCCATAGTAATTAAATTATATCACAGTGTTAGGAATCAAGAACTAAATTTTTAAATCCAAGTGAAACTGCTAGAGGCTCGCCTACAGCAGTTGATGTTGATGCATTGGCTGTACCAGTCCAAGCATAATCAATACCTCCAGCGTCTGATGTGTTACCATCAAAGTACCCACTGTAGGTAGATGCTTTTTCTAATATTACTGAGTCAATATAAATGTAACCATCAAACCCACTGTTTTGTGAACTAATAGTAAGGTAAAAATCAGTTGTGGTCGTTGCAACAGTTGCTGGTAGTTCTACATACTGCCACGCCGTGTTTGCAGCAAAACTAGTAGATGCACTAGCTCCGTCTCCAAAATTTGCTGTTACTGACACCACTTGGTCATAACTGCTTATTCGGACGTACACACCAACTCTGTAACTTATTCCCAGTGTTAGTGCGTTTGCTTTATAGTACTTAACACTAATATCGCCATCACCATCTGGTGATGCTTGAAGGCAGTATGTTCCTCTTTGTGGTGTTGTTGTTACTCGTGAAATATATCCAAAGTATCCACTCCAGTTTGTAGTGTTTGTTTCAAAGTTAGGGTTTTCAATAAGATTAGTTCGAGTAGTTGTAGTACCGTCCCAAACTTTTGCTCTTACGAATGGGTACTGTATCCAACTACTACCATCCCAGATTTTAATAATACTTTTTTTAAATTCAGAACCATCCCAAATTCTAACATTATTTGTAGATACAGCAGTTGTAAATGTTTTTGTAACACTTCTTGATCCTACGTGTGCAGTTATGCTTGTATAACCTGAAGTATGTGCATCTGTTACAGCATTTAGTGCTGCAACTTCAATTTCATAATATGTTGATGGTGATAACCCATTTACTGCTGTAGATAAAGTATTTGATCCAGTGTTTGCAACTAATACTTTCCAGTTTTCTGAACTAGAGTTTCTATAGTTAATTCTATAGCCTTTAATATTTGCTGCACTATACGCAGGTGGACTTTGCATACCGTCATCGGTTGGAGCTGACCAAGTAATAGTTGCAGTAGTATCAGTTATATTAAGTACATTTGGATTTAGTGGTGGGCTTGGAATACTTGCCTGTGTAATAGTTCCAGATAGTCTTTGTGATGATGAAAGTGTTGATGTTCCTCCATTATATATTACTATAATAGATCCAGATCCACCACTTCCATATTCCATTGCACCACTAGAGAGTGCTCTAAACCCATAATATCCAGGTCCACCTGTAAATGCTGGATAAACATATGTAGATTCTGTTGAAACTACTGAATCTCCTCCAACTGGAAGCAATCCAGTATAAGCTATAACACTAGAATTAACTATTGAGGTTGAATTAGTAGAAATACTTGTTTTAAACGCTGGGCGAATGCCGACATTTGCAGACCCAGATCTTCCTATAACTAGTGTAATGTCTGTGATTCCTATAGGTCTAGTTGTATAAGAATTTCCAAGAGAATCAAATCCTCCAGAAACATATGTGCTTGAACTATTAATGCTATAGGATGAAAGAACCTCTGCCGTGGTAGTAAGCGTTATTGATTGATTAGCTGCGTCTAAAAGACCTCCACCAACACTTTCTGTAATGGCTCCCATTTACTATACCGCCCAGGAAATCCAAACGTCTCCTGCTTGTAGGTTTGCTGTTGCAGGGGTATTTTGTGAAACAATAATTCTTGTTTGATTTACTGTTGCTGTATTTGGATTATATGATACTGCAGCAGCTGGAAAATATCTAGCAGCCTTAACAGCAGAAAATGCTTGACCTACTAGAGTAATTGTGTGAACATTGGCGTAAGCAGTATTTGATGTAATTATTGGTGCAGTAACACCTGTTGTTGCAAGTAGGTTGGGTGCTGTAACATTTCCAGTAAAGGTTGGACTGGCAATATTTGCTTTTATTGAAATAGCGTTACCAACATTTGCGTGATAATCTTTAAATGCCTTATTGATATCTGCAGCGTCTGTTGCTGTTGGGATTGTTACTGTAATTCCACCTGCTGTATTTGCTTCTGTCATAAAACTATTCTATCAGAAAACTTTAGAAAGAGTTGCAACTTTATATACTGTGGTAACTCCACCTTCGGTCACTTTAATTACTGGCGGTAGAGTAGACTTAGAGTCTACAATTTTAATTACTGCCATTAGAGGCTACCCCCGACATCTCCAACTACGCTAATAGTTCCGACAATAGGTGTCCAGATTTGAGTACCAGTATCAACCTGTAGATCAAATAGCAACTCGGCTACAACTGATCCATATGTGCTACCCCACTCAACAGTCACGTCCGACGGAGCAGTAATAGTTAAAACGTTAGAAGCAAAAGAAGTTTCAAGCTCAAATTCTGTATCTGTCTTGGGGTCGTATGCAATAGAAACAAAGTCCCACCCAACGGTTGAGTATGGTGTGGTTTCATTATCTTGTAGAAATGAAACCTTAATAGCAGAAGTGTCTCCACGGACAATTTTCCAGGTAACACGAGCAGGGTCTGAGCCAAAGAATTCTTGAAGTGCCATACATTTATTATAACATAATTAAAGACTGACACTCAGGATGGTGGGTATGAGAGACGAGCCTGAGTGCCAGCCATTATTTAATTGTAGCAGACTATGGAGCAAATGAAAATTCAACTTGTTTATTAATTAAGTCTTGAGTTATTTTATGTGGATTAAAATTTCTATCTGATTCTATAACCCTAGTAAATACTGCTGGACCAACATTTTGTTTAAGCCAGGATAAATCTCGTACTTGAGTATCTTGATTAGGATTCAATGCATCAATAACTTTTCCATTACCGATATAAATACCAATATGACCAAAATTATTTCCATAACCAAAACCTACAAGATCTCCAGGTAGAGGGTACTTAACTCTTTTACCTAATTGCATTTGAGCAGTAGCAGAATGCCTAGAATCTACACCAAGCTGATGCTTAAGCACATATCCTACAAATCCAGAACAATCAAACGCAGATGGAGTAGATCCTCCGTACCAGTATGGTGTTCCTTCAAACTTAAGTGCAAATTTTACAAACTTAGATTGTGTAGAACTAGGATCAGCAATTCTCTGTTCCTCTTCATTAACAATCCTATCGTATATCTTCATATATTCAATTTTGTTTTCTGCTTCAATAGCAGCAATTGTCTCTCGGACTTCAATAGCATTAACTACTGACCTAGATGTACTGAAGTCAATATTTTGACCAAGTGCGTTTGGGCTTGAGCATATACTCAATCCAAACAATATAAATAAAATAATAGAACTTATTAAAAAGCTCTTTACTCTAGGATTTGTTTTCATATTTCAGATACCCCCTCCTTCTCATAAAGAGAAAAACACCCTAAGTTAAGGTGTTATAACACCATTATAGCAGAGTTTATAAAATACGACAACTTTTAATTGTTACGAAATGTTACGTCAATAAATATAAGGGATTTGGGCATCAGAGTTGACAAGGTGCTTGACAGCTGCTACTATATATAAATGGGGGGTAGGGGGGCAAGAGTTACAAACCTACTAGATAGTTTTCCTAAAGAAAACAAGTCAAAGCCGAAGGCTTAAGGAAAGAACTAATTACTTCTTAGAGACATACTGAACAAAGAGTTCGGTCAATTTATCAATTTTATCATCTAGCTTTTCGTGAAACTTTTCACCTTGATGATTCTGAACTTTTAAGTCTAAGATATCTCCCTCAAGTCTAGTTACTTGATCTTTCATAGAAGTACCACTATTAGGTTTAAGTTCTTTTTTGATATCATCAAAGTAGTGTCTAACAAGCCATCTGACTCCTGCTGCTGAAATAGTAATAACTGTAGCAACACTGATTGTGATACCCAAGATCATTTGAAGTAACGCAAAATCCATAATAATAATATTATACATACACTTTACTACATCTTGATATAAAGTTCTCCGACAATAACTAGATATAGTGTCTTTTAAGCGAAGCGGAAAATTCGGCGGCGGATAGAGTACCCCAAACACCACATCCCCAAACAAGGATATAAAAACATCTCACATGGGGCAATATGTGTTGATACACTGAATGTGTTGATATACTAGATATATGACCGACGAACAAAAACCTGTTAGACCCTGGGACCTATTAAACCCAGCACAGCCTCGTACTACCAAAGAACTTCAAACCGAACGATTAGCCATATGCCGAGAATGTCCTTTATATAATTCATTTGCACATACGTGTACAATATGTAAATGTTTTATGAAGATGAAGACTAAACTTGCTCATGCTTATTGTCCTATACATAAATGGTGAATACACATCAGGCAAGCGTTGCTTGCTGTCTACCGTCGAAAAATAAGCTATCTCGTATCGAAGTACCAAAATATATTCTAGGTCCTTAGAGAGCCTCTGAGGGCTTATGATATACTTGACATATGGAAACAAGATATATGCACAAGGAGTGGCTCACCGAACAATTTGTAGAGCTAGGTAAAACATCTCGTCAGATCTCAAGAGAGTTTAACGTATCAAGAAAGATTGTAAACGTTTGTCTATTGAACTTTGGTCTTATTACTAGAGATGATTTAGAAGAAAATGATCTACCGTGACATATTCACACATATTGTTAATTATTCTCTGTGCTCCAATTTTAGCTATTGCAATAGGTCTATTGGCTATTGGGATTACCTTCAAGATAGATGAGAGTACGTTTAGAGATGAATTAGATGATGAATTCTGATACCGCAGCAATATCAATACTAGATTGTGAATATTGCTACTGGCAAAAATCTGAATAATTTTTTATTTTTCAATTTGTACAAAATCTGAATATTTTCTAAATATGTACGATACATGATCTAAAATAAAATAGCACAATAAATTAGTGAGCACACTAGTGCCACCTAATCACTGGTGACTAGTGCTACCTAATAACTGGTGACTAGTGCTACCTAGTAGATAGCCCAGTCACGGATAACGCCTAATGCTTCTGCTTCAGCAAGCATTTCACGCATAGCGTTATACTCAACACCAGAGTACTTGTCTACTGGAGCGAATGGCACATAGAGTGCTTCTGACTTTGAGAGGATTTGAATTTCCATTTATTTCTTCTTTCTTTCTATATCTTTATACTAGCATTGACCACGGACATATAACTACTGATACCGTGCCTATTTAGGTAAACAATAGATGAATAACTATCCACAGAGTTATCCACAGGCTCGGGCAAAACGCAATAATCTTGCGTGTTTATGTACCTTACGCAACTTTCCCCTAATTTCACGCAAATATGTTGTAAATAGCCTATTTTTGGGAGTTTTATGTCGGTGGTCTCAATTATAATGAAGATATAAAGATAAACAGAGAAACCAAAGAGAGTGAGCCTCTCAGAGCAAATAAGACCCAAAGGGTATGAGCCTCTCAGAGCAAATAAATCTCACGGTTTCAGATAAGGATAGAAAATAATGACTAACATCGAAAACATAATCAACCGAATGAATGAAACAGTTATCTGTGAGAACTGTGAGCGTACTGGCTCACGGTATGGTCAGAATGTTCAGATGTTCTACTCTGAGGGAGAACGCTACTATGGCTCACCTCTCAAGGCAGGTTCCATTATCGTAAAGGGTACTGTTTGCGGTAACTGTGTCCGTATTCAGGCTAGGGAACGTCAGGCTCTGTTGTCTGTCGTATCCTCTCCCCTCCCTGTTCGGGAACAACGTGTAAACGAAATGCCGTAAGGGTTTCGTGTCCGTACTCTGTGACATACTGTAACTAATCAAGAAAAGGAAAATCAAGTGAACGAATTAGAAATCGAAATTGACATCAACGAAACTGAAGATGTGAACATCAACGCTCTCACGCCTAAGCAAAAGGCTCTTCGTCTGAACGCTCTTGTGAAATTGGCACAGGGTAATGTGTTCACAAATCACGATTTCGAGGAAGCACTTACGCTCACTCGCCAACTGATGAAGCGATAGGGTGACTATGACTAACTGTAAAGAGTGTAAGCGTAGCCTAAACGTGATAATCGAAAACTATCCTGATTTATGTTGGTCGTGTATAATGGAACAGTAGCCAGATCGACTTATCCACACCCCCAAAAAGTTATCCACAGGCAGCCCGAGCAAGTTATCCACAGGCTGTTAATAACTTTGTTACGTAATGTTACGATAATTTCCTGGATTCTGGGGTTACGTGTCCGTGCTCCGTGGTAAAATTTAGATATAAAGCAAAGGACAGAAAAATGGAAATCAAAGCAATCTTCAGCACATCACCAAAAAACGTCAGCGTATTGGTTGACCCTTGGATGGTGGATTCAGCAGTCGAAACTATGTTCGAAATGGGAGCACTCGCTGTCACCGTCCACCATGAGTAACGTGTCCGTGGTCGCTGGTATAATTTAGATATAAACAAAAAGAAAAGGACTAAAATGGCTGAAAAAGACAACTACTACCTCGTAACTTACATTGAGAATGGGCGTGAGTGTGTATCCGCTGTTCACTGGCGTGACCTCGCTAAATTCCGTTCCGAATTCGAAATTATCTCAATCGTAGCATAGTTATCCACAGGGGCTAGGGTGAGCCTGTACTTATCCACAGCAAATAAACCTAGCCCCAAAGTTATCCACAGGCTGGCTCGGGGATTTTAGATCAAGGGGACCCTTTACGTAATTAAGATCCTTTTTCCTGAATCCACAGAGTTTGATGTCCGTGGTCGTTGTTATAATGTGTATATGAACACATTTGATGAATTCTCTCGCCCTGTCCACACCTGTCACAACTGCTGGGAAAAGACTTCCCAGATTTTCCAATATGCTGATGGCTTTCAGCGTTGCCTCTTCTGTCACCAGGATGCTCGCCCATTCTATTTGCCAGGTGGGATTCTTGGTGTGTCTACAACTGAGGATGACTGGTTCTAGGCAGGGCTTTGTCCTAACATACCCTGCTCGGGCGGCACAACTTTTTTGCGTCTTTATGACACATTATTGCGTTTCCCCCAATTCTAGGGGTTTCGTGTCGGTGGTCGCTAGTATAATGAAGGTATGAACAAAGGACAAACTATGAAAAACGAAATCACTCTACCAACCGCTATGATTGTTGGATTTATCGCTGACAACGAAAAGGATATGGCAGACGCAATT
>Ga0214921_10005500_pt1 | contig 17888 bp, 19 predicted proteins | sample LL1505_MetaG_FD_177992 | JGI IMG/M metagenome (GOLD analysis project Ga0214921, IMG submission 177992) | Freshwater microbial communities from Lake Lanier, Atlanta, Georgia, United States - LL-1505 | ecosystem: Environmental > Aquatic > Freshwater > Lake | place: USA: Georgia | collected...
GAAGGGCGTTAAATGACGAAACGCCTCCGAAGAGGCGTTTCGCGTTGAGGCGTTAGGACGCGCGGCGGGCTCGAGCTGCGCGGCGCTTGAGCGCACGACGCTCGTCTTCGCTGAGGCCACCCCAGACACCGGAATCCTGGTTGGACTCGATTGCGTACTGAAGGCAGTTTTCGATGACGGGGCACTGAGCACAAACTTGCTTTGCCTTTTCAATTTGGTCAAGCGCCGGGCCTGTGTTGCCGACGGGGAAAAACAGTTCCGGGTCGACCGTGAGGCAAGCGGACTTATCGCGCCAATCCATGGTGATCTCCTTAATTCATGCCGGCACTCAATCGGGCCGACGGACGCCTGAAGAAACTGGCATCGTGGGTGGGACGGAAGTGTTGGGAACCGCACGCATCATCGGGTGCGAACATCAACCACCTTCAGGTTCTCACGATTGGTCAATAAGGTCAAGGGTGTTTGAGACAATTCTTTTGTGGCCGTAAACCCTAAACCTCTCGCTGTCTCTGTCGTCGTCGCACTCACGGCGCTCCAAACGCTCGCATTGTGGGTCGTTTCGGGGGTGTTTGTGTACGACACGGTAACTCAGCCATCGAATTCTCTCGCGGGTGCAATCTTTCTCGACGTCATGATTGTTCTGTCCGCTGCCGCGATGTCTGTTGCAACCGTCATGTTCGCGCGCGGTCGTCCATCAACTCGAAGCGCAATTATTGTGTGGCAAATGACGGTGATTGGAATTGGCATTGCCTCGGCACAAGGAATCGAACCCCGGTGGGAAATCGCCGCGCTGTTGATCATGCCGGCCGCCGTTGTTACCTCTTTGTTGCTTTTCAGTCGTGGCGTTTCGCGCCATCTTGGCCCCGACTCATAAGCCCTTAGCCCTTCGCGGGGTATTCATCGTTAGCGCTGATCGATTCAGCATGGTCATCTAGGTAAGGTTCGCCTTTCTAGAAACAGTTGCGCATTCTTGATTGACTAGCGCTATGACCAACGGAACGTACGAACCTCACCGTGTCTCACACCTTTCACGGTTGAACTGGCTTCGCGCTGGTGTTCTCGGCGCAAATGACGGGATCGTGTCTATTGCGGCACTCGTCGTCGGTGTTGCCGCCGCGACCTCGGACATCGGGCCAATCATGATTGCGGGTGTGGCCGGACTTGCCGCCGGAGCCATCTCAATGGGACTCGGTGAATATGTTTCCGTGAGCAGCCAGCGCGACAGCGAGCGCGCATTGATCGACAAAGAAAAGCGCGAACTTATCGAGCAACCCGAGGTTGAGCTCGCGGAACTGCAAACAATTTACGAACACAAAGGTTTAAGTGCGGCGACCGCCAAGCAGGTCGCCAAGGAACTGACGGCCCACGACCCGATTCGCGCTCACCTCGAGGCCGAACTCAACATTCTTGAAGCCCACATCGTTAATCCGTGGCACGCTGCGTTTTCGTCTACTGGCTCATTCCTCGCAGGGGCGCTGCTTCCGTTTCTCACGGTCCTTTTTGCTGCGGAACAGTTCAGAATCCCAGCAACTATTTTGGCGTCCGTTATTGCCCTGGCGGGAACTGGAGCCGCTGGCGCTTACCTCGGTGGAAGTTCGATGCTGAAATCGGTAATCCGGGTCGTCATCGGCGGTTCGGCAGCACTCGCCGTCACATTTGCGATTGGCTCGCTGTTCAATACTTCCGTAGCTTAGACGCCAAGTTTTTCGCGCAACATGTCAACGTGGCCGGTGGCCTTGACGTTGTAGAGAGCGTGACTTAGAACTCCGTCGCCATTGATGACAAACGTCGACCGGATGACGCCCTGGACCTCTTTGCCGTACATGTTCTTGGTGCCGAATGCGCCATACGCCTTGAGGGTTTCTTTGCTCTCGTCCCCGAGCAGAAGGAACGGAAGGCTTTCCTCGTCGGTGAACTGCTGGAGGTCTTTGCCAGAGTCGGGCGATACGCCAATGACGACATAACCCTTGCTGGTGAATGCGGCCATGTTGTCGCGGAAGTCACACGCCTGCGTCGTGCAGCCGGGGGTCATCGCCTTGGGGTAGAAGTACACGATGACGTTCTGACCTGCGAAATCCTCGAGCGAGTGGTGAGTTCCCGACGCGTCAGGAAGAGTGAATGCGGGGGCTTTGTCGCCGGCGTTAAGTGTCATGATTTTATGATACCTGAGTCAATTAGGAAGATTTCGATAGGCAACTCGGCGGTGGCGAGCAGAAACCACGACGATGAGCAGCTCGGCATCTCGGACGCGATACACAATTCGATAGTCACCGACTCTGACCCTGCAGAGGTCAGCAAAACCAGTTAGCTTTTTGCTCGCGGGGGGACGAGGGTGACTGGAGAGTAGTTCTGTCGCCCGAAAAATCCGCACCCGTGTCGTGTGATCAAAACCTTTAAGGTTTTTAACCGCATCGCGAGACCATGTAACGTGATACGCCTCAGTCACGGGTAATGCCAAGTTCGGCTGCGACCTCGGTCAATGTATAGGTGGGCTCTCCGCCATCAACCTTCGCCAAGCTCGCGAGTGCCATCTCGATGTCACGTGAATCTTCGAGCACCTGAAGCGCAAGTTTGGCGAGTGCCGCATCCATCACGGCCACGGTCGGACGACCGTGATCAGTGATGATGAGGGGTTCGTTCCGGGCGGCTTCGACGGTTTCGGCCCAGTTCTGGCGGGCATGCGAGGAGGTAACGGAGTTCATGTCTAAATTGTACGTTTAGTACAATTCCCCGTCAAGTGCTTGAGGCGCGGCCACGCAGTTTGGTCGGGAGCGCTCGCTTTGGTAATGTGGGGGCTTGCGTGCAAGCGCAGCGCACCTCTAGCTCAATTGGCAGAGCAACTGACTCTTAATCAGTGGGTTCCGGGTTCAAGTCCCGGGGGGTGTACCAGATGGGGACGGGCTAGTTGCCAGTGTTTAGGCGAGTTTGAGCGTTGGTTATCAACGGCTCAACGTGTTTTGATCACCGACACGGTGCCGTCGAAGAAATTTGCGACGTACGCGGTTTTGCCGTTGGGGCTGAACGCCACCGAAATTGGGCCATCGCCAACGTCAATTGTGTCGGCCGCCACGGCACCTGTTGCGACGGTGATGACGGACACGGTGTCGTCGTAGACGTTTGCGACGTACGCTTTTTTGCCGTTGGGGCTGAACGCCACCGAAGCCGGGCCATTGCCAACGGTAATTGGGTCCGCCACGGCACCTGTTTTGACTTTGATGACGGACACGGTGTCGTCCAAGTAGTTTGCGACGTATGCTTTTTTGCCGTTGGGGCTGAACGCCACCGAAGCCGGGCCATTGCCAACGGTAATTGGGTCCGCCACGGCACCTGTTGCGACGGTGATGACGGACACGGTGTCGTCGTCGAGGTTTGCGACGTACGCTTTTTTGCCGTTGGGGCTGAACGCCACGGAGGAAGGGTAATCGCCAACGGTAATTGGGTCCGCCACGGCACCTGTTGCGACGGTGATGACGGACACGGTGTCGTCGCCGGCGTTTGCGACGTATGCTTTTTTGCCGTTGGGGCTGAACGCCACCGAGCGAGGATCACCGCCAACGTTGATTGTGTCTGTTTCTTCGCCTGTTTTGACGTTGATGACGGACACAGTGCCGTCGTCGCCGTTGGCGACGTATGCTTTTTTGCCGTTGGGGCTGAACGCCACCGAGTATGGGCCATCGCCAACGTCAATTGTGTCGGCCGCCACGGCACCTGTTGCGACGGTGATCACGGACACGGTGCCGTCGCCGTAGTTTGTGACGTATGCTTTTTTGCCGTTGGGGCTGAACGCCACAGATTGGGGAAAATCGCCGACGGTAATTGTGGAGGTCACACTGGGGGCTGCCACGGCCGGGGCAGGCACCGAGACAACCATCATCAACGACAACAGTGCAAGAGACAGCGTTCGACTCCGGATCATCATTGTTTCAACCCTTTATTTGGAAAACACTTATTGGCATCTTATTGAGCGAAAAATCGTTTGTCCATCAGTCCGGGGATAAACCTTTTCGCCCGCTATGCGCGGGCGGGGGAGCGGCACGGGATGTGGAGACGGCCGCCAAAAAAACAGTTGGTAAAAGTTGTGTGAAGCGATCCAGTGGCAATTCTTATTGGGCACGTAGTGGGCACGCCGCCGGGCACGCGGGAAAAAGTCCCCGCGGGTAAAGGGATGTAGCCGATTTACCAACTGTCTCTTAATCAGTGGGTTCCGGGTTCAAGTCCCGGGGGGTGTACCAGATAGAGACGAACAAGTTGCTAGTGTTTAAGCGGGTTGTGGGCCGTTTGTCGTACCCGGGATATCCCATTGGGATTCAACGAAAAGTAACGGGTTAGTCCACGTACAGTCCACGCGTGGACGGGAGCTCCCCTAAATGCCATCGGTTATGAGAGTTCTGACATTTCCATCGACTGAACAGCTAATCACCCTTCACGCCAGCGGGACGGCCGGTCGTAATTGGTTGGGGACCGTTGACGTCGCAGAATCATATCGGCCGCAAGTACGACAGCGCCGAGCGAGACATAACCCAACCCAAAGCTAGCGTTTCCACCGGTTTTGGCCGGCGCTTCCGCATCGCCAACTTATCCGCGTGTTTTGATCACGGACACGGTGTCGGCATTTCGGTTGGCAACGAATGCTTTTTTGCCGTTGGGGCTGAACGCCACCGATTGGGGACCATCGACTTCGGTTATTGTGTCCGTTACGACCCCCGTTGCCACGTTGATTACGGATACGGTGTCGGAGTCAAAGTTTGCGACGTAAGCGTTGTTGCCGTTGGGGCTGAACGCCACAGAGGAAGGGCCAACACCAACGCTAATTGTGTTCGTTACGACCCCTGTTGCCACGGTGATTATGGACACGGTAGCGGCATTTCGGTTGGTCACGAATGCTTTTTTGCCGTTGGGGCTGAACGCCACGGAGGAAGGGTAATCGCCAACGATGATTGTGTCAATCAGTTCTGATCCCAAGGTGAGTACGGACACCGTGTTGTCTAAGTTGTTTACGACATACGCTTGGGTCCCATTGGGACTGAATGTCACCGAAGCCGGTTGATCCCCGACGAAAGCTGTGTCAACTACGGTGCCTGTTTTCACGTTAATCACGGACACGGTGTCGTCGTAGACGTTGACGACGTAAGCTCGGTGCCCCTTAGGGCTGAACGCCACCGAATCTGGGTGCTCGCCAACGGTAATTGTGTCGGTCAAGTCTCCTGTTGCCACGGCGATTACTGAGACTGTGTTGTCAAAGGCGTTTGCAACGTATGCTTTTTTCCCGTTGGGGCTGAACGCCACAGATTGGGGAAAATCGCCGACGGTAATTGTGTAGGTCACATTTCCTGTTGGCACGTTGATTACGGACACAGTGTCCTCGAAGCCGTTTGTGACGTAGGCATTTTTGCCGTTCGGGGTGAACGCCACTTCCCACGGGCCATCACCAACTTCAATTGTGGAGGTCACACGGGGGGCCGCATCGGCCGGGGTATTCACCGGGGCGAACATCATCAATGTTGCCGCGGCCAACGTCAGCCTTGTCCGCGTTTTAGTCGAGTTCACTTTTGTCCTAAAGGTTTTGAGATAGCTTTAGCAGAGCATATTGTGCGAATTCCACCTGGCGCAAGGTCGAAGCAATTTTCGAAACCTTTTTTCTTGATATGTGCGGAGAGGGGAGCGGCGCGGGGTGTAACAATGGCGGCCAAAAAATGGACGTAGATCGTGTTCGAGAGTGGTGGCGTAGTCCACGTACAGTCCACGCGTGGACGGGGACTCCCCTAGTTTCCAGTGTTCAGCCGAGTTTTAGGAAACGGCGTCGCTCAACACACAAATTCAATACTGCGCGGTCCACAGGTCGAGCGTGTTGTGATGACGGACACCGTGGCGTCTCCCGCGTTTACGACATAAAGGTACTTCCCGTTGGGGCTGACCGCCAACCAAGACGGGAGATCACCAACATTTATCGTGTCCGAAACGACACCCGTTGAAACCCTGATAATGGACACACTGTCGTCGGCAGAATTCGCGACATAGGCATTTTTACCGTTGGGGCTGAACGCCACCGAGGCCGGGTCATTGCCTACGGTAATTGTGTCCGTCACGTCACCTGTTGCCACGGTGATCACTGACACGGCGTTGTTGAAGATGCTCGTGACGTACGCTTTTCTTCCGTTGGGGCTGAACGCCACTGAACGCGGGTGCCGACTAACAATACTAATTGTGTCTGTCACGTCACCGGTGGCCACCGCAATCACCGACACGCTGTCTCCGTAGGTATTCGCGACGTACGCGTATCTACCATTGGGGCTGAACGCCATTGAACGCGGGAAATGACCAACGTCAATAGTGTCGGAGACCACACCTGTTGCAACTTTGATTACGGACACACTATCGTCGGCGTTATTCGCCACGTACGCGTATCTACCTTTGGGGCTGAATGCCACCGAGTATGGCTCGTTTCCAACGTTAATTGTGTCCGTAACGACACCGGTGGCGACGTTGATCACGGACACCGTATCGCCAGCGTAGCTAGCGACATAGGCCTTTTTGCCGTTGGGGCTGAATGCCACCGCGTAGGGGTAATCAATTGATGGAATTGTGCCAGAGACTTGTCCAGTTGAAACTGATATCACCGACACGCTGTCTCCGGTTGCATTTGTGACATAAGCGTATTTCCCATTAGGACTAAACGCCACGGACACGGGGGCATCACCCACGCTAACAGTGTCCACTAAAACAGGTGCCGCAAACACCGGAGCGGTCAGAGGTGCGACCATCATCAAGGACGCGGTTGCAATTGATGCGGCAGCGCGTGTGATTGTCGGGTTCATGTGTGTCCTAAATGTTTTCACAAAATGTGTTTTCAAAATCTATCGTGCGAAGCCTTTCGATACAAAGGTCGCAGGTGGGCTAGTTTCCCGAGGCGCCTTGCGACTAAATGTCGAGCGGACGAGATGTGATTGCGCGCGCTGCTTCGGGGCTCAGTCCCCAGATTGCAAGCGCGATTTCGAGAGAAAGATCTGCGTCCGCGGGAGAGAGTTCCTGTGTAGTGCAGACGCCGTGCAAAATGCCCGCAACACAGTAGGCGAACATGCGGGTTCTCTTGTCAAATTCGGCCGTGCTGACCTGCCCGAGACGGGCCACACCTTCGATAGCCGGCAACGAATCGGCTATTAAGGCTTCGATGACGAAGCTCGGGGTGTCGAGCGTCTTGCCGAGGATTTGGCCCAGCAATGGATGCGTTTGTTGGACTCGGAACAACTTTCGACATACATCGATCATGATGCCGAGGCTTTCGTCGGCCGGAACACCGCCATGGGCCCACTCGAGCCATTCCCGAAAAATCTGGGCGAGCGCCTGGCTAAACATTGCTTCTTTGCTACCGAAGTGGTTGTAGATGGTTGTGGGCGAGACCTTGGCGTGAGCCACAAATTGTTCGACCGTAGCGTCAGGGCCGATTTCCGCGAGTACGTGCTGGGCCGATCGAATAAGTGCGGCGCGATTGCGTGTGGAGGCTGCAGACAGGTGAACGCCCGAGTTCTCGGCTGACTGCGAGTTCACGTCCATTCCCTCATTGTACGAAATAACGACGAACCGGAACGGAATGTGAAACGGACACGCGATTCGGACGACGTTGCCCGCCCACTAATATTTTTTGATAACTTATTACAAAATTGGAGTGTCAGGTGAAAATCGTGGCTAGTTGCGCCTGTGGCGGAATCGATGTTCGATCCACGCTAGATTTCCCTGCCCCCCGCATCTAGGCTAGACGAATGAATATCGTTCGACGAACACTTGCTGCGACTGCAATCGCCGCGACGGCCTTTCTCACCACCGGTTGCTATGAACTTCACATCGTTGCTGATGTAGATGAAGCTGGGCTAGTCACAGCCGGAAGCCTCGAGATGCTGATGGCGAAAGAAACCTTTGATGGACTTGCTGAAATGGATAGTGACGCGAGCGCTGGCGGCCTCAAGGGATTCGAAGAGATGTTCAACCAATCCTCTGAGGACGGCCCCGCAGTCGGGGAATTTGTCGACGTCTGCACCTATTCCGAGAAGAAGGTCAATTCGACCGACTATTACTCGGCAGATTGCGTGTTTAGTGGCGCCCAACTCGGCGAGACTGCCACGGTTGACCAGGTGCTTGGTCTCATCGACGGGAAAACGGTTGTCGCGGATGGCACGTTGACCGTGACGGGGTCGATGCCGGATGACTCGACTACTGACGACTCCTCGTCGCTGGGAATCGCGGCGGGCATGGGACTGAAAATGGACACGACTCTTCATTTTGCCAACAACGTTGTGAGCGTCGAGGGTGAGGGTATCGAAATTGACTCGGCAGACCCGAAGACAGTGATTGTGAACAACCTGGCAGCTACGGCCTCGGATGTCTCGATTGTGGTCGAGGTGCCATCAGACAACACTGTTCTATTCGTAGCTGGTGGAGTGGGTGTCGTTGTACTTGGAGTAATCGGGTGGCTCGTCGTTACCAATCGAAAGAAAAAGACCGCCTGAGTGACATCAAGTCCTCGAAGCGTTTCGCGGACTAACGGCCCTTGGCAATCGCCACGATTTCGTCAATGTGGTTCTTGATGGCGAATTTCGTCGAGATCTTGCCGACGTCCAGTGTCCAGAAGGACTGGGTCGACATGTGGTTTCCGCTCACCCACATTGATAAACCGTGTGATGCCCATGAGATGCTCGAAGCGGTAAGAAACTCAGTGGCGTGAGTGAGAGCTTTTTCGATAGATGGGTAGTTGGTGTCGTCGTAATCGAGAAGTGTGGTTGATCCCGTTCGGATGTCGATGACGATGTCACTCAGTGCAGCGAGGTGGAACTCTAATTTTCGACGCATCTCATCGCCGTACTTCTCTTGCAATTTAGCCCTCACGGGCTCGGACATCATCGGATACTGAACAAGCAGGGCGATTGGCCCCATGCGCGACGCCCAATCGAGTTCTGCATTGATATAGGCCCGCAGTCTCTTTTCGCCACTGCCAGCAGTCTCACGCAGGATTTCGGTCGCGTAATTTGACCAATCACGGTAAGCCCAAATGGTTGCTTCGACGATCAGCCCGTCACGGCTTCCAAAGTGGTACGGAATCATTGATTGTTTGACACCAAGGCGCTCGCACACGATTCGTGCATTGAAGTCGGAAGGCCCGGTCATCATGATTTCGTGGATGGCGAGAAGCACGAGTCGTTCCCTGGTCCCGATGTCGTTGCCCATCAGTCGCGTGACGCCGTTGAGCGCATCCGGGAGGTGCAGTTCGGGCACAGGGGCATCTAGACGCGGACGAGCCATACTCCAATACTAGACGCGCAAGCTCGTAAAATTGGGGCTCGCTTCAGTTTTTCTACGCCTCTTCGATTAGTCGATCGGCACTGGGTCGACGGGCATGGGCTCGATTGGCATCGGCTCGGGAAGTTGGATGACGCCTTCTACGAGAGTGATGACGGTCTGCCACCACGAGTCGGTGCCAGTTAGGGCGACACCGGGTACGAGCCAAGCGTTACCGTTCGCATCCCAGACGAGCAACAGGACGGCCTTCGATTCATCGATAGTGATCGTTTGAACGGGCATTTCGGGCTCTGTTGGTAGCGGAATTGGTGCCTCGGTCGGCTCAACGACTGGCGTATCCGTCTCCGTGGGAACGGGCACCGCGGTTTCGGTAGGAACCGGTTCTTCCGTCGGTCCGACGATTGGCTCGGTCGGGTCGACGGGTTCCTCCGCTGAAACGTCACTCTCCATAGCGTCGAAACCGGAGTCAACCGAGGATCGAGATGCCCACATCGCGCCCTGGTAGTCGGTCGGCCCTGCACCGAACCAGCGCCAGTCTGCGAGGCGCTCTACTGCCGCGGCGTCCGACACTGTGTCGAATTCGCCAGCGTCAACAATCGAGACCGAGTTGCCTTGAGCCCACGATAATTCACCGTTGCCAGACCACGAGATCGACCATTCGATTGCAGTAGGTTGACCGGCGACGGTCAGTGCGACGCTCGCGAATGACGACCATTCATCGACCATGACGGTCATGTCAGTGGCCGCGAACGGAACTCCCATTGCAGTGAAGAATTCACCCGCCAAACGACGAGTTTCTGATTCATCGGGGTTCAGCCCCGTTATGGCTGGTTCGTATTCCGTGCACTCAATGTAAGAATCTGCACCTTTGCCCACGCGCTGCTCGTTGAGGCACTTCTGCTCGGGATATGCGGCCGGGTTCGAATACCACCACGATCCCGTGCCCGACCAACTGACCGTGACGCTGGGCGCGGAATAGTCTTCTGGTCCGACAACATACGACGGCCACGCCGCGTCGAACCATTCGGACTTCTGAGGTTCACCGGCCACACCGAAATAGCCGGCCGCATTGAGCAGCACGGATTCGGGAGTGCCCGCCAAATCGAGTCGATAAACACGCCCGCGCCCCGTTGTCGTCGACAGGTTGGCGGCCGCAACATATTCGTAGGACAGGTAGGGCATCATCATCTTGGAATCGCTGACACCGGCGGACTGAGACGACATTGATTCAGGACCAGAGTTACCTGCCAAAACGATGAGAGGCGTGCTTGAGGTGCCGAAGGTGCCAGCGACCACGACGCTCGCCGCCGCGGCAACACCGACACCACCTGCCAACGATCGGCGAACTCGAGTCGATGTCGTCATCCACCAATCACGTATCGGATTGCGCCCGGCACCCACCGGCTGCGGCGAGTCTTGAGCGGAAACCTTTGCGGCAGGTCCGGCGGGGTCGGATTTACGAAGGCGGTTGTCGAGTGAATCGTCGTTTGGCTTGTTCATACTCTGGTTATGTCCTCTCGGAGCAAAATCTTTCACGCGGTTTCGGCGAGAGCAACGCGCAATTGATTGCGGGCCCGGTTGAGTCGGACTGAAACCGCGTTCGCGGTGATGTCAAGAGCCGATGCCGTTTCGCCGACACTGAGCCCGTCCAACGCCGTCAAGGCCAAAACCTGGCGAGACGTTACCGGCAGTCGCCTCCACGCGTCGGCAAGGGCGATATCGGCGACGGCAATCGATTCTGCGGACGGTGACGTGTCCGGCGCGACGATTGCGGCCAGCAAATTCTGGGCACGTGCGTTCCTGCGACGGTGATTCGCGACCAGGTTTGTCGCAACACGGTAAAGCCAGGGCAGCTCCTCGCCAACGGTTACCTTGCCGCCCTTGCGCCAGGCGATCTCGAATACCTCGGCTGACAGGTCATCCACGTCTTTTACCTCGACACGGCGATAGAGGAACTTCGTAATGGGCACGCGCAAACCACCGAAGCGCTCAGTGAAATCATCGGGGGACAATAGGACTCCTTCGTGACCTACCTTGACTATGTCACGGCAACGCGGAATCTTTCGGAATTTATGTTCATGCACAAAAGTGTGCCCGGACCGATTGGCCCGGGCACACCGTTGTGAGGAGTCGTTTTACTTGACGGCTTCTGTGTTGTCATCCGCAAACGTTCCCGCGGCTGCGGCCGCTTTAGGGTTACGTGCGCGAACAGCGAAGAAGAATCCGACACCTACAATCATCGAGGCTGCAAACCACACAGGAAGCTGGTTGAACGGTTCGACGGTTCCGACGATGTTGACCCAGTAGACATAAACCAGGGCTGCTGCGCCGATAAGTCCGAGGACCTGGGTGCCGATGACCTGTTTGACGCCTGCTTGCTTGAGGAACACCGGAGCGAAGAGGCAGACGAGGAGGTACGCGAGCATGTAGCCGAACACTCCGACGGTGTCAACGTAGGTCGTGATGTTGAGCGGAACCTCACCGATCGACAACTCGTAGGCGGTCGGGATGAACGCCAGGGGGTACAACCACAGAATCGCGTAGGCCGGCGTGCGGTACTTGGCGTGTGCTTTTCCGAATGCCTTGGGGAAGATCCCCTCGTTACCCCACGAGAACATGAGGCGACCAGCGACGGTGATGCACGCCATGACGACGGCAACGAAGGATGCCGTGAACCCGAGGTTCAAGATGGGAAGGAATCCTTCCAGTCCGTACTGCACGGCGAGCGCGTCCATGGGCGAGCCCGATGCCGCTAGGCCGGCGGCGCCACCCTCAATTGCCGCCACCTGAGCGTAGGTTGCGAAGATATAGAGAAGTCCGGCAAAGATTGCTCCACCGCGGATTGCACGGGGGATTGCCCGGTAGGGATCTTCGGCTTCTTCACCGAGTGACGCCGCACTCTCGAACCCGACGAATCCGAGGATTGCGAGTACGACAGCGAACACGATGCCGTCGAACGTTGCGCCGGTGAGGCTCAACTGGCTCATGTCGATGATGTTGCCGCTCTGCACGAGAACTATCCCGAGTACGACGACGATGACAACAATCGAGATGATTTCGAGAGTCGCCGAAACGCGTGCGGCGATGCGAACACTCGAGATGGTGACCCAGATTGCAACGGCGAGCAACATCGCGTCAAGGACAATTTGTCCCGTGATGCTGTCGAAGACGGTGATGCCAAAGCCCTTGAGGAACTCTGACGCGAAGAATCCCGCACCGGCCAGTGAACCGGCTGCGATACAGACGGCTCCGATAAACAGGCCCCAACCGGTGATGAAGCTTCCGGTTGCGCCAATCGCAGGACGAATCAACGAATAGAGAGATCCGGCACCGGCACGACGACGCGCAATTGACGTGATGGATCGGGCGATGAGCAGAATGAGCACCATTCCGATGGCGAACGAGAACCAGGCCCCGTTTCCGGCAGAGCCGGCCATGAACATTGGCGTGAAAGCGATAACGGCACTGGGCGCGATGTTAGCGACGCTTTGTGCCAAAACCTCAAACGGTGTGACGCTGCGTCGCGCCAATCCGCCGGAGTGGTCTTTGGGTGTACTCATGTGGTTTTCCTCCGTTTGACGTGGCTACGGCAGCAAGAGCTGTCGCAGGGCGGCACCCGAATTGAGATCAGCGAGTGCCGATTCGGCTTCGTCGAGAGGTCGACGGGCCGAAATCATGGATTCGAGGTCGAGCTCACCGTTCATGAGCTCGTCGACGAGGCGCGGGATATCCCGCTGGGGTACGGTGCTTCCGTAGTTGCAGCCGAGTATTCGCTGGTCGGCCTCGGCTAACACAAGCGGATCGAATTGCGCGGTCTGACCAGTCGGGGGGAGTCCGACGACGACGGCACTTCCACCCAGACCAAGCGCCGCGATGGATTGCTCGGTTGTGATGATTTTGCCGATCGCATCAAAGACGTAGTCGAGTCCTTGGGGAACAAGAGCCTTCATCTCGGCGGGGACGTCCATGCCTGGGGTGATGAGAAGCGAGTGTGTCGCTCCAAGTTTGTGGGCGAGGTCGAGTTTGTCTTGGGCGATGTCGACGGCGAGGATGACGCTAGCCTTCTCGAGGCGAGCCCCCTGGATGACAGACAGCCCAACGCCGCCACAACCGATGACGGCGGCGGTGGAACCGTGAACAAAGTTCGCAGTGTTCCGAACCGCACCGACTCCCGTGGCGACAGCACAACCGACGAGAGCGATGACGTCGAGTGGAGCGTCGTCACGAACCTTGATTGCACCCGATTCGGGAACGACCACCATCTCGGCGAACGAGGAAACCCCCAAGTAATGGTGAACCACCTCCCCATCCTTGGACAGGCGGCTAGTTCCGTCATAAAGGACCCCATTGGGGGCAACGACGCTCGCCACGATTTCGCACTGGGCCGGACGGCCGAGAAGGCAATAACGGCACGTTCCGCAATTGGGGACCCAGGACAGGACGACGTGGTCGCCGACGGAAAGAGTGGTTACTCCCTCGCCGATCGCGTCCACAATTCCGGAACCCTCGTGCCCCATCACGAGAGGAAGAGGTACATCCCATTCGCGACGAATGACGTGGAGGTCAGAGTGACAGACACCGGCGGCGGTCACTCGGACACGAACCTCTCCGTTGCGCGGATTGGCCAAGTCGACATCGGTCACCAGCACGCTCGTGCCGTCGAATGTGACTGCCTTCATTGAGAGGACCCCATTGTCTCTAGTGCCTGCCTCGTACTCTGTGAGTGCGGTTAGGACACATCGTGGCATGTTTCATCCGATTAAACAATGTCGACACGGAACGGCAACTGTTGCGTGCTTAAGCGGACTTCGGCGGGTCGGTTACTGTCGCTGATGCGACACAATGGGAACATGCCTCTCAGCGACGAGAACCGTGCCGGAATGGAAGACGTCGGACCCAAACTCCGATCGACGCGCCTGGCTCAAGGCCTTTCGGTGACCTTTGTCGCCGAACAAGCGGGTGTGACCAAGGGGTTCATCAGCCTCGCAGAGAGAGGTAAGACGCGGGTATCTGTTCCGGTACTCCTGCGAATCTGCGAGGTCCTGGGGATCACTATCGGCTCCTTGTTTACTTACCCGGACGAACCGATCGTTCATGGAGGCATTCCCCTATACATGGGTGGGGTCGATCTGCAGGAGTACTTGCTCACGCCGCACGACGAAAAATGGGTGCAAGTGATGCGCACCACGATGCAGCCCGGCGGCGGATCCGACGGGGCATACACGCTCGATGCCGAGTCGATTTTCGTCGTCGTGCTGCAGGGGCAGTTGTCTCTCGACGTTGGTGGCGACATCCGAATTCTCGACACGGGTGACTCCACGACCTTCTCGGCTCGAACCCCTCACAACTGGTTCAACCCGCTCTCCACTGAGAGTCAAGTCATGTGGGTTATTTCGCCCCCGCTACCACTTGTCGGCGAGGCCACGACCACAGCCAACCGCGACCGCGGCTGACTTCCCGCGGATTGCCAGCCTTAGACTGCTGGTGTGATCCCAATCGAGAACGTTCTCACGTTCATTGCGTTTGCGCTGGTCATTATCGCGATACCTGGGCCGTCGGTAATGTTCGCGATTTCGCGTGCGCTGGTCCTCGGGAAGCGGGGAGCAGTGTTGACGGTTGTAGGGAACGGCATCGGAGTTCTCATCCAGGCGCTCGCGGTGTCTGTCGGCCTCGGAGTCTTAATCCAATCGAATGACACCTTGATGCACATCATCCGATTGGCGGGAGCCGGGTTTCTCATTTATCTCGGTATCACCGCGATTCGCCATCGACGCGACGGTCTCGACCTGACTTCTCCTGTCGTCGTTCCCAAGAGTTCGCACATCCTGCGCGAATCAATCCTTGTTGGTCTATCGAATCCAAAGACCATCGTGTTCTTCTCGGCGGCGTTTCCCCAGTTCGTCGTCTCGAGTGGCACACCGATTGTGTTACAGATGATTCAACTCAGCGTCATTTTTGTCGTCTTCGGAATCTCGGGGGACGCGATTTATGCTTTGTCCGCCGGAGCCGCTCGGGACTGGTTCGCAAAATCGGAAGACCGTGTTATTGCGATGCGAACCATCGGCGGAATCGCAATGACGACTCTGGGGACTGTGACCGTGCTGTTGCCGTAACTGTGGAATGCCCGACTTTACCGACGTCATTGCCTAAACTGGAGTGGTTGGGTTCACTGCCCACACACGAATCACTCAAACCAGTTAGGACGTTGTTTTCATGAGTTTTTTCCAGAACCTTTCCAAGATGGTGTCGCGGGCGGACAAGAAAGCGGACCAGCTCGCTGATTCTGCTCGTGATCTCGCCGCAGATGCAGCCAAGCGCGCCGGTGATTTCGCCGACGATGCTTCGCGCGAGGTAAACAAACTTGCCGCCCAGGCGAAACGCGAAGGCACCAAGGTTGTCAAGAAGGCAACAAAGACCGCGAAATCGGTGACCAAGAACGTGACGCGGAAAGCCACCGCAACCGCAAAGACGGCTCAGACTCGCGCGAACAAGGCCGCGAAGACTGTTGCCACCGAGGCCAAGGTCGTCAGCAAGACTGTGAAGTCGAGCGCAACGAGAGCTGCCGCTGGAGTCAAAGAAGCCCTCACCGGTGCGCCCAACGCGTCGTGGTCCGTCGCGCAGCTTCGCGCCGCAGCCAAGGCACGCGGGATTTCGGGATTCTCGACGATGTCCAAGCCTCAATTACTCAAGGCCCTTCGCTAGCTGAATTGATTGACGCGAAAGCTGACCCTACGGGGTCGGCTTTCGTCGTTAAGGCTGAAGCTATTCGGTCTACGCCTCGTCGTCGGGGTCAGTAATCGCCGCAATGATCGCGACAAGGCTCACGATCCAGGAAATCCACAGAAGTGCCAGTTTCCAATCGCGTTTGCCAGATACGGTCGCTTTGACGAGCCCGAAAACAGAAAAAATCGCACTGAGAAAGCTGCCGTTGAGCAGGAACTTTTTCATGACGATACCTCCGCCGACAACGATACCCTCACCGACCGCGCGCCAGCACGTCAATGGTTTGTAGGATAAGGGAATGACTGAGATTGACCGTAAACCGCGCTCGCGGGTCGTTACCGATGGAATCGAAGCGACCACCTCGCGCGGCATGCTCCGCGCCGTGGGTATGGGGGATGCCGATTGGGACAAACCGCAGATCGGTATCGCGAGTTCGTGGAACGAAATCACGCCCTGCAACCTTTCTCTCGGCCGACTCGCTCAAGCCGCAAAGGAAGGCGTTCACGCTGGTGGTGGTTACCCGCTGCAGTTCGGCACTATCTCGGTTTCTGACGGAATCTCGATGGGCCACGAAGGAATGCACTTCTCGCTCGTATCCCGTGAGGTGATTGCCGACTCGGTCGAAACCGTGGTTCAGGCCGAGCGCCTCGACGGCACCGTTCTTCTCGCGGGATGTGACAAGTCCATCCCCGGAATGCTCATGGCCGCTGCGCGCCTCGACCTCGCGAGCTGCTTCCTCTACGCCGGTTCGATTGCTCCCGGTTGGGTGAAATTGGAAGACGGCACCGAAAAAGACATCACGATCATTGATTCGTTCGAAGCGGTCGGTGCTGTCAAGGCCGGCAAGATGAGCGCCGAAGACGCGCGCCGGATTGAATGTGCCTTTGCTCCAGGTGAAGGAGCGTGCGGTGGAATGTACACCGCCAACACGATGGCGTCTGTCGCCGAAGCACTCGGAATGAGCCTCCCGGGCTCTGCGTCTCCCGCGTCGTATGACCGCCGTCGCGACTATTTCGCGCACCGCTCGGGCGAGGCCGTTGTCGGCATGCTCGAACGAGGCCAGACCGTTCGCGACATTCTCACAATCAAGGCATTTGAAAACGCGATTGCCGTGGCAATGGCCCTCGGGGGATCGACGAACGTAGTCCTTCACCTTCTCGCGATCGCGAATGAAGCCGAAGTGCCGCTCACGCTCGACGACTTCAACCGCATCGGTGCAAAGGTGCCCCACCTCGGCGACCTCAAACCGTTTGGCAAGTACGTGATGAACGACGTCGACCGCCGAGGCGGACTCCCTGTTCTGATGAAAGCTCTCGTTGACGCCGGGCTCATGCACGGTGACGCGCTCACCATCACAGGCAAGACGATGGCGCAAAATCTCGCCGACATGAATCTGGACGCCCTGGATGGCGAAGTTCTTCGAACTCTCGACAACCCGATCCACGCAACTGGGGGTATCACGATTCTTAACGGCTCGTTCGCGCCCGAAGGTGCTGTCGTCAAGACCGCCGGTTTCGATGCGGCCACATTCGAGGGCCCAGCCCGCGTTTTCGAACGCGAGCGTGCTGCGATGGACGCGTTGACCAACGGTGACATCAATGCCGGCGACGTCGTTGTCATTCGATACGAAGGACCCAAGGGTGGGCCCGGGATGCGCGAGATGCTCGCGATCACGGCCGCAATTAAGGGTGCAGGACTCGGTAAAGATGTATTACTCTTGACGGACGGGCGATTCTCAGGCGGCACAACCGGACTGTGTATCGGCCACGTAGCTCCCGAGGCAGTGGATGCAGGTCCCATTGCCTTCGTGCGCGATGGTGATCTGATACGGGTCGATATCGCGGCTCGGAGCATCGACTTACTCGTCGATGAAACCG
>Ga0214921_10005501_pt1 | contig 17882 bp, 13 predicted proteins | sample LL1505_MetaG_FD_177992 | JGI IMG/M metagenome (GOLD analysis project Ga0214921, IMG submission 177992) | Freshwater microbial communities from Lake Lanier, Atlanta, Georgia, United States - LL-1505 | ecosystem: Environmental > Aquatic > Freshwater > Lake | place: USA: Georgia | collected...
TATCTAGGCAGACTACCAAATCATAATCGTCCCAACGAATCTGATCACAATCTACAACTTCCATGGCCTCCTGCTTTTTTTGGCAGATTTCGATCCCCCGAAAGGCAGCCTCAGGATCCGCATCGTAAGCGAACTTCTCTTTCCACAGATAGGTCTCTGGTTCAGAGGTTTGGCGTACCACAAAATAGTCGGCGTTGAGATTGGCTAAAAAAGACATCGGGCCTAGATGATATGGAGCGGTTAGAACGGTATTGATCCAATCCCGGCCTGCTCCAGGGAGGTACACTCCTGGGTACGCAGACTGCTTAACAAGGGCGACTTTGCGGGAACGCCAAAAACTTAGGCATGAGGTGATTTCGGAATCTGATGCGAGCTTTGGAGTGGCATGAATTTCAGCCCAGTTCAAAATCGACCTGGGTAGAAACAAGCCAAGCTTTTCCCAGTCCTGTTGAACAAGCCAAAGGTTGGCCGGGGTTTGAGGGCAACCAATGGACATAGATAGACACTAGCGGATCTCCTGAAAACGGCGATAGGAAGAAGACACTTCCAAGGGATTTTGTTCTCGAGAAGATGTGCCTATGAATAAAGAGCTTTGACTTCTTCTTGGGTCGCGTCATCCCGGCCCAAATTAATTTTTCCTGTTGCGATGATGTCCAAGAGGACAAAATTCTGGGTGAAAAGCATCGATTGTAGAAAAAGCTACCGGTTTGGGGATTTCTTCGAATCATAAAAGCATATCAGAAGGTCGATAAGAGTTCTTTTTTCCGTACCACTTCACCTTAAGGTGCGCTAAAAGCAATTCACAAGAGCACTCCTAGCAAACAACGCAAGATGTAGGGAAGCAGGCAGGGCAACTCAAACGCCCAAATACAGACAAATCCTGCATGTCAAAAGATGTATCACTGATCAGCAGGGTTGCTATTCCAGATTCGAGCAATCACAAGCGACATAATGTAGATAGGTTAGAAGGTTCAGCTGACCGGACCCCCAAATGCTTGAGCCTGTCGAATATGAATATAGCTCTGTTGTTACAGGAGGTCGGCTGACCGTTAAAGACATGCGGTAGATCTAACGGGGAAACCTTTTGCGAAGTGAGTTGTTCCAGCTTCTCAAAGTTTGTTGAATACGATGAAGAGCTTTCTGTTTAGCCATTTCGAATAGACCAAAATGACTGGCTAGAACATTTGCCGCTTCTCGAATCTCTTGGGACGTACCATAGAAAAGCATTTCTTCCGCGCGAGATAGTACGTGAAACTTCGTGGCTAGGGGGACTTGATCGCCCAAAGCTTGTTTTAGAATGAGAAGTCGATGCTCTTTGAGGGATAATCCGCTTTTATCATTAATGTTAGTATTTTGGTCAGGATGGCGACGAAATGAAACCAAGGGCTCGGGGTCGTAGGCTAAGCTCCCGAGACGCAAGATGTGGAACCACATTTCTATATCGGTGTTCTGGAGATAATCATGATTAAAACCTCGGGCCGCGTCCATGCGGCGGAAAAGGCAGCAGACAGGTTCCCCGATCAAATTGTCCTGATGCTCGAGCATTTTCGGGATAATTTTATCTTGGGAGAAAACGGCCGAGGACAAGTTAACTAAGGTTTTCAGCGTATCAGAGGATTGATTGATGATCTTTCGAGCACAGGCCGCCAAAGCCACCCCAGGGCTCTGCAAACTTTGCCACTGACGGGAAAGGCAATCGGTTCGATCCAGCCGATCGTCTCCCCCCATCAGCTTTACCGCTTCCCCCCGCGCTTGGCGCAGGCAAAGGTTCCAATTTTCAACCATGCCCAAGTTGCTGGGCTGATGAAAAATCCGGATTCTGCTGTCGCGTCGAGAGTAATCTTGTAGAACCGAAAAAGTATTGTCTGGGGAGGCGTCATCGGAAGCAATCACTTCCAAATCTTGGAAATCTTGGCGCAGGACAGAATCCAGTGCCTCAGGTAGGAATTGTGCCTGATGGTAGCATGGAATTAAGACACTGATCTTTGGGGGCTTGGGGTGGGTGGATGCTTTCTCCATGGGTTTGTATAGGCTCACAATGCCTCATCCAAAGATTGAAGAGAAATAGTTTAACTTGAGAAGATCAACCGGGATTGATCGATCGACTTTCCCGTCATTTGGAGAGATTATCCCAACATGGTATTTCTGTTGGGAGCGTCGGGCTACATAGGACAGGCCTTTGGCAAAGAAATGACCCAAAGAGGGATTCCCTTTCGACCTGTCGCTCGTAAGGAGATTAATTACGCCGACTACCGAGTTTTGCGGGCTACTCTTCAAAAAGAGAAACCGGAGTTTGTTATTAATGCGGGGGGATTTACCGGGAAACCCAATGTGGATGCCTGCGAAAACCAACTCGGGGAAACGATTGCTGGGAATGTCACCTTAGCCCAAACAGTTGCCCAAGCGTGTGATGCCGCCGGCGTGCGTTTGGGATTTGTCTCCTCCGGATGCATTTACTCTGGGGCCAAGGTCCGGCGGGAGTGCGGGACCTGGGCGGTGGAGGACCGGCTGACTGAGCCCTTGGTTTCTGAGTTGTTGTCCAAGAGGTCGGAGCGTATCGCCGGCTTCACAGAGACGGACGAACCCAACTTCTCTTTTGCGCATAACAACTGCAGTTTTTATAGCGGAACAAAGGCTTTGGCCGAGGAGGTGATGTCGCGATTTCCGGATTTTTATGTCTGGCGGCTTCGGATTCCCTTTGATGAGTTTGACGGACCCCGCAACTATCTTTCCAAAGTCCAGCGCTACGCCAAAGTTTACCAAAATTGGAATTCGATCAGCCATCGCGGGGATTTTGCCGCCGCTTGCCTGGATAGCTGGCTTCAAAAAATCGCTGGGGGGATTTATAATGTGGTCAATCCAGGCTACATTTCGACACGGGAAGTTGTGCAGAAGATTCAGCAACGACTAAAGCCTGCCTGGATACCAGAGTTTTGGGCGAGTGACGACGAGTTCTATCGTTTTGGGGCCGTGACCCCGCGGTCGAACTGCATTTTGGACACCACCAAGATTCTTAAAGCAGGGATTCAGATTCGTTCCTCCCAAGAGGCGATGGAGGATGCCCTGAACCGCTGGGTTCCAGAAAAAAAAGGGTGAAGCGCTGTCTGGTCACCGGGGCGGGGGGAGCCTTGAAAAACCGCGGGTACTCCCACGGAAACCCTTGAATGAAGGAATTTATACTCACAGATTTCGGTAAAGTTTCATTAATTCTCATTGGGAGGCGAGAAAGTTTTTGATCATGTTTAAACACTCGTTATGTATTTCACTGATTGCCTAAACGATATAAAGCACAAAAATAATCTTATGGCGTGCCAGTCGAAGATTCTTATTCTATAAAATTACAAGCAGGAAAAAATAATGCCCCAAAATAATCTTCAGGCGGGCGTATGCAACATATGCGGTGGTAAAGAGTTTAGTTTTCAACCTGTTTTGTGGCCTGGCCTGATCCAAGAGTGGGAACTAGGCGAGCATGAGGTCGATTATATAAACAGACAGCAGGGAGATTCTTGTCTGGGGTGTGGAAGCAGCATGCGGGTGCGAGTGCTTGCCCTTGCCATCTTATCGGTTTTTGTCGAGGGGGGCACCTTTGCCGACTTCATCCAAAGTAGCGCTAGCCAACAACTGAAAATATTGGAAATCAACAAAGCTGGGAATCTTCATGAGTTTTTGAAAAGGCATCCAGGTCACATGCTTGTCGAATATCCTGAATACGACATGATGTCTTTGAAACTTCCTGATCATCACTTTGATTTGGTGATCCACTCTGACACACTGGAGCATGTCTCTGATCCCCTAAAAGCGTTGCGGGAATGTTGTAGAGTTTTAAAAGAAGGGGGGAGATTATTTTACACCATCCCTGTAATTGTTGACCGACGAACACGTTCCCGCAAAGGAATGTCCCCAAGTTATCATGGCTCCCCAGATTGCAATGCCGCTGATTATCTGGTTCACACTGAATTTGGCAGCGATGCTTGGAAATTGGCCTTTGAAGCGGGATTCAAAAAGCTAAGAATCCATGCGCAAGAATACCCCGCAGGGATGGCCTATGAGGCCGAAAAATAAAGCATGAGTAAAACAACGCCAAAAGATTTGCCGTGGACAGGGGAAAGGTATGTTCCCCAAGTAAGGGGAGATATTGCTCTTGAGCACCTACACCGCTATGCATTCGCATCTGAGTTGACCGAAGGGAAGAGGGTTTTGGACATTGCCTGCGGGGAGGGGTACGGAAGCGAGATACTCAGCCGCAATGCAAAAAGCGTGGTGGGAGTGGACATTGATCCGACGACCGTGGCCCATGCCATAAAAAAGTATCAGTCCCCGAAGATGAAGTTTATCGAGGGAGCATGCGAAAAAATCCCACTGCCGGACAAGTCGGTGGATCTGGTGGTCTCTTTCGAAACGCTAGAACACTTTGAAGATCACAATCATTTCATTTTCGAAATTCAGAGAGTATTGGCGCCTGGAGGCCTCCTAGTCATTTCTACGCCAGAAAAAAGCGCTTACACTGACAGAAGCGGACATTCAAACGAATTTCATAAAAAAGAGCTATATCAGGCTGAGTTTTCCGAGCTTTTACAAGGGGCTTTTCGATATATTGCAATTTTCGGGCAGAAGATCGCCTATGGTTCGCAGCTAGCGGCCACTCAGGGGGCTAGCAGTGGTTTTGTGACTTATGACTTTGCCAAAATGCCAGAAAACTTGCTGAAGATCCGGGGCCTCAACCAGGCAGTTTATCTGGTGGCCGTCTGCTCCCATCACCCACTGCCAGCTATCTTAGACTCACTTTGCGAGCAAGCGATTTGGGAAAGCGAAAAAATGAAAAGCATGCTGAGGGAAAAGGATGCGGAGTTGGCCGCGAGGATCCAAGAGGGGCGGAACGAGATTGCGTTACTACGGGTAAAGGATAGGGAGTCAAATGTAAGGCTCCAAGAGGTTGAAAACTTTTTTATCCATCTCAAGGCGGTGGAAGATTCATTCTCGGGGAAACTTCTGCCTAAAGCACTCGTTCGTTTAGTTGCGCTTTGGAAAACGGCTTCGATTGCCCTCCCAAGTTGGATTTTGCCAAATCCAACGGGGCGTGCAAAAAACAAAAAAGTCGGATTTTGGAAGAGGCTGGAGCGTAGTATCCGAAAAAGAAGAAAGAGGTGGATTGGCCGAATTGGATTTGATCGGGATTGGTACCTGAAGGAATACCCAGAAGTTGGGCCCTCGGGAATCGACCCTCTTGATCACTATGCCAAGTTTGGAATTCGGGAAGGCAGACACAAATCTAAAAGACACAAAGAAAGTAATAAGAAATTCTTAATTCCTTGGAGTTTCGATCGAATCATATTCGATTCCACTTGGTATCTTAATCGATATCCAGATGTGGCTGCTGCAGGTATGGATGCCTACCGGCACTATAAGACTCAAGGATTCAAGGAGGGGCGCTTTAAGAACAAAAAACAGGAAAAAAAACATCTAGAACACTTAAAGAGTCGGACAACTCGTCTTTGCACTCTTCCCTCGGGTTGCAAGACAGAGGTTTCTGCGTCGATTGCTGTACATGCGCATGTGTTTTACATCGATCTGCTTGATGAGGTTGTTGCGGCGATTGGTTCGATTCCCTACGCAAAAACTGTGTTTGTCTCGACGACTTCACCTGCGCATATGGACGTAATTAAGGATCGCATGAGTAAGCTGCCGAACGTGCTTGCGATTCATGTTCGGGTGGTAGCTAACCGTGGACGGGATATCGCGCCAATGCTCCTCGAGTTCGGGGAGGCACTAGCTAATGCAGACTTGGTTGCCCATCTTCACACTAAGCGGTCGCCTCATAACTTTGATCTCCGAGGGTGGCGACGGTATCTATTCGACGCTGCATTTGGATCTGAAGCGATCGTTCGTGCAATCGTTATGCGTTTCATTAATCAACCAAGAATTGGATTAATGTTTCCAGCGACCTACCTTCCCGTCCGTCCCCTCATGAGGGTTGGAGCTAACGCTGAGGCAGTTCGTCATCTCTTATCACGGTGCGGTGGTAGCAGGGGGCTGGCAGCTTTGCGTGAAGACTTTTTCCCGGCTGGCTCCGTTTTCTGGTGCCGCGGCAGCCTAATTCGCAGGTTAGTTGACCTGAACCTTGATGCCGCAGAGTTTGAAGATGAGTCTGGGCAGACAGACGGCACTCTCTCGCATGCGCTGGAGCGTATTCTTCCGGCCGTGGCTTCTCTCGACAATCAGGTTACTGAAGAGTACGTGATCGAGGGTCGGAAAGATGGAGAAAGTCCTGATGATCACTTCCCTTCGAAGACCGATATTCTAGTTATTGATCATGATCTTGGCGGCGGCACTTGGGCCTTTACGAACCATATGATGGCAAAGTTGATCCTCGAGGGGCATTCTGTTCAGCGCCTAATATTTAGCAGAATGGAGCGTTGTTTTGTGCTCCTTTTTGCTGACAGTTCAGAGGGAGGTGTAGTGAGGTTCGGCAACCTGACAGACGTACGCGAGTGGTATCAGAAACGGCCAATCGCTAAGATGATAGTAAACTCTTTGGTCGAATTCCCCTCTCTTGAGAATTTGGTATCTATGGTTGAAGAACTTAAGCTGCTGCATGGTGCAGCCCTTAGCTACAATATTCATGACTTTTACTCAGCATGCCCCTCGCAGCACCTGCTTAACTATGAGAATAAATATTGCGGAGTGCCGGCTAACTTGGCCATCTGCTCCGATTGCTCCCGGGAGAATTTCAACATGTGGTCTTATCGCGGAAGCAATTTCAGCATTACTACCTGGAGGCAGACGTTTCAACGCCTGCTTAACATTTGCGATGAGGTTGTTGCTTTCGACAGCTCTTCTATTGACATCTTGGGGCGGGTATTTTCCCTGCCCGAAACCCGCATCCGCGTGCGGCCACATTCACGAATTGTCGCATTTGACCCCGTGTGCCTTAAAAAACCGGTTAGGTTGCACATCGGAATAATCGGCACTATGAACCATTATAAAGGTGCCGACTTAATTAATGAGTTGGCTTCCTACTTGGATAAGAGCGCAACTGATGCCGCTCTGACGCTAGTGGGGTCTAGTGTTGTTCCGCTTGCCAGAAGAATAAAAGTACTCGGTGCTTACGACAAAGATCATCTTCCAGAGATTGTAGCGGCCCAAAAAATCAGCGTATTCTTTATTAGTTCGATAGCGCCAGAAACGTTTTGTTATACGCTTGACGAAGTTATGGCAATGCAACTGCCATGCGTGGCGTTTAATCTGGGTGCGCAGGGCAGCCGGACTTCAAGTTATATCCACGGCCTAGTCCTTCCAGCGGGTTGTACAATCAAAGAAATCTACGACGGCCTTGTCTTTGCCCATGCAAAATTCTACAAAACAATTTAAAGTTCTTGTTTACTCTTCAATTACTCGGAGCTATCTGCCCAAGGCGATAGTGCTTGCCGAATCCCTAAAACGGATACATCCCGAATGGGGTTTCGCCATTCTTTTTTCTGATATTATGCCTGAAGCTTTAAAAGCTCGGAAATTGCCTTTTGATTATATCCTGCATTTGTCTGAGCTCGGCATCGATCCCTGGCGAAGCTGGGCATTTGGGCACACGATCGTCGAACTTTGCACAGCCGTAAAGGGGCGGGGAGCGCTTGAGCTGATCAAGCGGCTTAATCCTGACAAGATTATATATCTTGATCCTGACATTTGGATAAAGGGCAGTTTGGCGCTACTGGAAGAAATGCTCGAGGAATATGCTGTACTTCTCACTCCTCATCTTCTCGATATTGAGACCAATCACGCCGCTATCGTCGATGCCGAGATATGTACTCTCAAGCACGGCACCTACAATCTGGGCTTCTATGCAGCTCAGACGCGAGGACAGGGCAGGGAATTTCTGGATTGGTGGGCAGCCCGGCTTCAGGATTACTGCCTCGCTGATATTCCTGGCGGTTTGTTCACGGATCAGAGGTGGTGCGATCTGGCCCCCTGTTTCTTCGGCCAACTCCATATAGTTCGTGACAAGGGGTGCAACGTCGCAACCTGGAACATAGCCCACCGACGGATCAGTCGCACGCCAGAAGGTGTATGGATGGCTGGCGACGTGCCGCTGAGGTTCTACCATTTTACTGGCTACGACACCGGTGATGGCCAAGGAATGCTCAATCGATATGCGGCTGATCAGCCAGACGCTTTTTGTTTATGGGATGAATATCGAGCAGCACTGGAGGTTGCTGGCCAAGGGCAGCCGCTGTATCGGGGTTGGGAATACGGTCGCTTTTCTAATGGAGCAACTATTTCCACCGATATGCGCAAGCTCTACCGATCGCGTCCTGACTTCCAATCAGCTTTTCCCGATCCATACAAAGTGCAAGGCCTTGACTGTTACTACGAATGGTGGAAAGCAGAGGGCGGACCCGCGCGGATATCTCCATCGGACTTACCGCGACAAAATACAGCCCAAGTTAAAGTCAACAGTCTATGGGGAAATTTAGGCAAGGTTTTCTCTGGTCTTTGGGCGTGTGAGAAAGAAGTGGTTGTTTCCTGCCTGAGTGTTTTGGTTGCAATCGGCGCGGTGGTACTTGCCCTTTGCGGTCTGGCAAGGCACTACACCCCAGTGCCGTGGTATGATGTTTGGGGTGCTGGCCTCAATTTTTACGCTAAAAGTTCAGATCTAAGTCTTTGGTGGGCGCCTCATAATGAGCACCGAATTTTACTGACCCGGGTTTTGCTTTGGATTGACTACCATCTGCTAGGTGGGACTGGGGCGCCATTAATTGTATTAAATTACGCGATGCTGGCTGCTTTCTCTGTGGTATGGATTTCGCTGCTACAAAGAGTTGCTGGGTTGGCCCGATGGCAGCGCGTAGTGCTCGCTTCCGCATTTGTTGCATGGTGTTTTCAGTGGATGCAAAACGGCAATATGATTTGGCCTTTCCAAGCTCAGTTCTTTTTAGCTTACTTGATACCTCTCTTGTCGTTCCTTGGTCTTGGGCGAAGTTCTGACAAAGAGCGATCTGCATTATTCTATGCAGCTGCTGCCGGTGGGGTGTTGAGTATTGGCACAATGGCCAATGGCCTGCTCACTTTGCCTCTGCTAGCAACCATGGCGGCGGTGTTGCGCTTTTCATTCGTCAGGGTTGCTTGTCTTGGGCTTTTGTCTGGATTTTGCTGGGCAATTTACCTTCCCCTGCATCAAGCACCTAGTGGACAAGACTTCTCTACTTTCAGTCTTATCCTCCACGCGCCATGGTCATTTGTAAGATACGTTTTGCTTTTTTTGGGTTCTCCCTTTTATCACTTGGCAGGGGCCGGGAATTCAGGATTTGTTGTGGGTGTCGTCTCCGGAGTAGTAGCATGCGCAGGCTTTGTGTCGCTGGCGTGGGGAACGTTAAGGGCGAAAGTCGGGCGAAAGGGTGCAGATACAGCACTTTCGTTTTTTACGCTGTACGTTCTTGCGTCTGGTATCGCAACGGGTTTTGGTAGATTCGGCATATCCAACATTGAGGAAGCGGCGACCTTTCGATATACCACGCCCGGAATTATGTTATGGGCATGTTTGTTTTGCGGAATCATTAGAACAGGTAAGTTCAATAGGCTTCTTTTTAAGTATCCCGCATTAATTCTTTTGGCGCTTAGCATGTGCGTGCTCCTGAATCGCCAACTGGATGCTATGCGATGGCCAAACAATCACGTTTTCGAGCGAGCGGTCGGCGGATTGGCGGTTGCTATGGGGGCACGAGATGATCAGGCAGCTCAGTTTGTTTACCCTGATCCAAACAGCATTCATAGGATTGCCGCTCCGGCTCGTTCCTCAGGTATATCGATTTTTGGCCGTTTACCATTTAGTGCAGCTGCCGAGCTTCAGGACTGGCGAGTAGTAGGGGCAGAACTGCCCTCCGCCGATGGGCATATCGAAAAAATCAAGAATATGGATGGGCGGTTCGTGCGTCTTGATGGATGGGCCGTCACTTTGGGTAAGGGGCAACCTACGTGGGGACGTGTCATTGATAATGGGGGGCAGGTTATAGGGATTGTTATGTTCGGCGGGTTGCGTCCTGATGTTGAAAAAATTTATGGCCCTTCTGCCCGTTTGTCGGGTTTTAGCGGTTATATGCTTCAAAGCACCGACAAGTATTCGGTAATATTGATGAGCTGGAAACCGATCGCCCATCTTGATTCCCAATGAGCCTCTAAGGCTTCTTCGATTAGTGACCCCCGCACTTTAAGAAGAATGGTACATAGCTTCGACGTTTTATTATTAGGATGTGGTAATTTGCCTTCGCAGAGTGGCGCACGAAAACATGGTGGTGGATAGTGAAGATGAATTCACTGCACCACAGATAATGTTGCAGGAAAGGAGGGGTGGCATCTATGGACCACAAGTTTTGTCCTGCACGAAACCTGGGCGCTCACGCAGGCCCAGCTCGGATGGAGAGCCGTAGAGGATTGGCTCGGTTCCCTTCTGCCACTGTGTGAAGTGGTCTGGGTGGATGAAAGACTCTACGAAAGAGGAGCGGCCCGTGCCAGACAGGCCAAGGAACGAAAATTAAGCCTGACCGATTGTATCTCCTTTGAGGCCATAATCCGCCGGGGTTGCTGGGAAGCGATTGCAGATGATGCGCATTTCGTCCGGGCAGGTTTTGTGCTGAGCGGGAGTCGTGATTCGGCTTGAGGTGTAAGGGGGCACGCGGGAGGGAGCGGTATGGATTAGGATGAGGTGGAAATATGAGGCTAAATTGTGGCTATGGGCTACAGGCTGTTGAGTGGGTGTGTAGATTTTTGTGTCATCAAGAAAATAGGGTCCCAACGATGGACAGGACTTGGTTTGGTGAAAGCATTGTTAGGATTGTACTAGTGCCTGTAATAATGCTTTTTTCACCTTATTTCTTATCCATCTTGCTTCCCAAGCTGTTGGATGCAACCACCAACCGGCTTTTGGTTTTTCACCCCTTAATAAATCAAGTTTTTTGGAAGCATCAATAAATGAAAGGACCTGCGCTTTTTGATCTGTGGGCAGATACTCCACCAAAGAGGACATCATTGCGTAGACTTGCTGTTTATGAACGATTCTTTTGCCATCAGAGTTGTGAACCCAAAACTGGGCAACCTTTGCCTGATAATAGGTTAAGGAAATTGACGGTAGGTGTTGGTATACCCAAGCGCTATCCCCATAATGGAAATGATTAGCCGGAAAAACTCCAGCTTTAAAGACAGAGGCTCGAAATAAGCAAGAGGCGCATGATCCGAGGATCGAACTGGCACCACTCAGAATCTGAACCAAGACAGCTTTATCCACAGGAATCCTTTTTTCTTCATAGGCGCGAAAGAAGGAAGCAAATCGAAATACGGGCCAATCGAGGGTAGCAAGCCGAGTTTTTTCCGAGGCTGGGTGCATTTCGGGGGGGGAGATCACCACATCAGCTTGGGTGGCTTGAAGGGTGCTGAGGAGGGCAGCCAAACCCTCGGGGCGAATCACATCACCTACGGTGCTGATATAAATGAAGGGAGCTTTAGCTTTGGCCAGTCCCGCATTCCATGCAGGGTAAAGCCCTTTTGGTCTTTCGAGAATTAGCCCCCCCAGCTTTTTGGCGGCTTTCTTGGCCAAGCGGCAGGAAGAGTCAGGACTCTCGGTAATAACCCAAATGAACTCATGAACGAGGCCAGAGAGCGATTCGAGAGCCTCCAAATGTTGCTTGAGTCGTGGCGCGGCCTGATAGACCGGAATAATGATAGAAATGGGTAGTAAACTATTCTTGCGCACAGCTTTAAAGCTACCAATACGCCCCCTCCTCCATCAAACGGCAATTCTTAGGAGTTTCTTCTGGAAGGGGGCGGATCCATTTTTGGTGATAACCAGATCCCCACTGGTCAAAACGCCCCCCGCGGATGCCAAATAAAAGCTGTGTAGCTCCGCCTAGGTGAATGGCTTTACGGCCCAATCTTTTGGCATGAGCGGCTAGTGGGAGGGACCACGCCCCTGCCCCAATAAGGGCAATATCAAAGTCACGGTGTTCCATTTCTTTTTTTAGATCTGCCAGTGCGGCCGACCAGTTTGCGTGCTTAGGCGGGACCATATAGGAAAACTGCGGACAAGCCAGAATCGAGGTATCCCGGGTACGCCGCTCAAGGTCAGGTAAGGCATTGGCCGGATAAACCCCTAGGCTGGCTAGGTGTGGAAGTTGGGCGCGGATGGTTTTTTCGAAAGGATGTACCACCAGCCAACGGAGCGCGGCTAGATCTCCTAGCCATGATTCAGGGGGATGGAGCAGGTGGATAAAATTCCGGTGGGCCCGGAAGGCTTGTGGCGCGAGGAGGGCCAGGACCCCTTCCTCTAAGGCAGCGAGGTACGTGGAGGGTACCTGCCATTGGGATAGTAGATCCATTTGGCCTAGGGCATGGCGGCACTCGTCCGCCCAGTGAAGGTAAATGTCGTGCCTGACGGGGAAAATGCCCGAGCAGTCGTGCAAACGCTGAGCAGGCCGACGCCAACTGGCGGCTGGTGGCCAAGGAAGCTGTATGTATCTGAATAAATATTCCATGCCCAGCAACTCAGTGGTACCGATTTTTCCGATGGCGCAAGGAAGTGGGGATCGCAGCAGGGTTGATATTTTTTCCTCGCTGGCGAGGCGGAATGAATCGGATGAATCGAGTTGAGAAAGGTGGCGCCACCAAAGCAGCCCAGTCAATCGGTTCCAGCGGGGTATTTTCATGGAGTAAGTATCTTGCCGAGTTTGTTGGGAGACCGATCTTTAATCCCAAAAAATAGGCAGTGTCGTCTCATGGAAAACTTAAAAAATGGAGATGTCAGAAGGGAAGTCAATCAAGCGATGGATAGCGTAGGCACGGGAAATCCCCAACTTCGCAAAAAAAGGCGAGGCAGGAAGGCAACGCCCATTTCATCTGTTATGCAGGCCACCGATGAGATTTTCTAAGGGAGATAGGAAGAAGACGATTCCCAGGAGGTTCTGTGCTAGAAAAAAGGGGCTATGAAACCGGTTCTTCGACAACTCCGTGGCTGGATGTACCGGCGATATCCCGCAGTGTCACGAGGCTGGTACCGCAAAAAGCTGGCGGGATACGAGCGGCGGTGGGGGCTTGAGGATCATGCTTTCACCATGGAGGGGTTCTTTAGGGTATTTCACGAAAAGTTTTTAGGGGGAAAAAGGCCTGGTCGGGTATACGAGTTGGTTGCGGGAGATGGGCTCGTGGGGAGTTTGGGAGTTTGGGTTGAAGGGCTGGGCGAAGGGTGGAACGCAGAGGCTTGGGAGCATCGGCATTTTCCTTTGTTTTCCCTCAAAAGAACACGTCTTGAGACAAAGATTCATGAAGGGCGCCTATTAAAATGGTCAGCGAAAGAGAGAAAAAAAGATCTTATTGGCATTACAATAAGGGGGTCGCGCGAGGCTACGGGTGTTTGCAGGGAAATCCGTAATGGTCAGATCCGGCCAGAATGGGTCGGCCTATGGAATCCGACGATGCGGCCCACCTGGTTTCAGCGGATGAGAAGTGCGGACTATCAGCTCGAGTTGGTTTATCAACGGATGGAGTTTTACCGAGATAAAAAAAGATGAATGTAGCGTTCCATTCAAATTCGATGTCCTTACGCGGATCAGAAAACGCGCTTTGGGATTATGCGAGCTTCAACGAAACGATTCTCGGGAACCGCTCCTTGATTTGCCACTCGGCTGAACTGGAAAATGCGGAAAATCCGACTTTTGCAAAATGGAAAGCCAGATTTCCACTGATTCCCTATCGGACAAAGGCTGAATTAAGCTCGAATCTTAAGAAGAGAGGGGTGGATATACTCTATCAGATTAAGCCGGGGCCATATGACGGCTTTGTTATGCCCGGGGTGAAGAACTGCATTCACTCGATGTTTTTAAGCGATGAATTTCACGGGGATAGTTTTGCTTATGTTTCGCGCTGGGCCTCAAGAGTGATGACTGGCAAGGAGGAGTCGTTTGTTCCCCATTATGTTCCCAAACTTGAGAGCAAAGAAAATCTGAGGCAGAAGCTGAATATACCGTCAAAGGCCAAAGTCTTTGGACGCCATGGAGGCTGGGATACGTTCAACATACCTTTCGTTCGAACAGCAGTAGTTCAACATGCCCGACAAAACCCTGCAGATCACTTTGTGTTCCTTAATACGGAACCCATTCGTGGAACAGAGAGCCTGGCGAATGTCCATTATCTTGTCGCGACTGTGGATCCGGAAGCGAAAGCCAGATTCTTCGCAACCTGCGATGCCATGCTGCACGCACGCCTGCACGGGGAGACGTTTGGGTTAGCCGTGGGGGAATTTGCTGTCTTAGGAAAGCCTGTTATTACTTTTGCGGAGTCCAGAGAGAAATCGCATCTGGAAATGCTGGGGGATAAGGCCTTGGTTTACCGCAACTTGGGGGAAGTATCTAAAATATTAAGGGAGTTTAATCCGCACATAAGTAGCGGGACAGAATATGAAATTTACTCTGACCCCAAGGGGGTAATGGAGATATTTCGAAAAACGTTTCTATGACTCTCTGGTGTAGGTAGGAAGCGCTTTCGCAGTCGAAAAGATCCTGAAGATGGTGATTCTAGAAAAGCCAAGATTTCTGGCCAAGGGGTAAGAGTGTCGGAAATCAGCTTTGGAATCCTAGAGATCTTACCAATTAACTTGAGAAAGCACCGAGATGAGGCTAGGGAGAAAAATGGACGTAGTGTCCCCGAAGAAAGCCAGTTCTGGCACAGGAGGCAGCTATCGGCTACTGCTAGGTTTGGTATGGGCAGGTTTGGCCATTGCCTTGGCTTCTCATTTTTGGGCGGCTAACCGAGGACTCGAAATGGCAGACGAGGGTAGTTACTATCTCTTAGCTTTGGATCCATGGAAAACGATGGGGCATGGGAGCCTCCACGGATTTCTACTTCACCCCCTTTACTTTTTAACAGGGCAATCTGTTGCTGGGCTTCGAATTCTGGGATTTATCATTACCACGGCGTTAGCTGCGCGTTTCTGTGGATCCGTTTTCAAGTTCTTAGGTGAAAATACTCCCGAAAACCTGAAAGAGTTACGTGCCTTGGCACTTCCTTTGTTTCTCGTCTCATCCCTCACATACATGAATGCAGGATCGCGAAGTCCATGTTACAATTGGTTCGTTCATATCGGTGGCATGCTGGTTTGGTCGGGCTGGTTTTGTGCACGCTCCGGAGCCAAGGGTTCGTTGGAAACCGCGCTTGGCCTTTTTCTTGTGTTTATGGGCAAATGGTCCTCCCTCGTAGTTTTGATACCCCTCATGCTGATCGTGTCATGGTTTTCTGATTGGCGCGCAGAGGCAAAAAGGTTCTGGATCTGCGCAAGTAGTTTATTCTTTCTGGTTACAGCTGCCTTTTTATTCTTTTATGTCGGCCACGAGGCCCTTGTCTCCACATGGGTCACGGGAAAGATATTTCAGGAAACAACCCGAACTCATGGTTTTTATCTTCTATCGAAATACAGCTGGGAAATTCTTTACTACGTATACCGCATCGCGCGGGTCTACCTCTGGTTGTTGCCGGCCATCTTATTGTTTTGGGGGTTGTCGCTTCGAGGCCCCAAATCGTGGTCGGCCTTAAAAATCTCCACCATTCTTTTTGCAGTCGGCCTTTCCTTGGCGGTGGTGAGGGGTTGGTGGCGCGGTGGGTATCACAGTTTTGGTAAGGAATCGGTCCTAGCGGGCGGTTGGCTTTTGGGTGTGACATGGACGGCGTGGGCGGCGAGCCGGAATAAGGAGAAGGACGGACCGAAGAGGACGGGAAAGGAAAAACGGTGGTCGGGGGTCGGGGATCGGTCCTCCATTCTTTTGGGGTTGATTCTGACTCCTTTTTTGTTGGGCTTCGGCACGGCAACCTCAATTGCTGATTATGCGGGGCAGGGAACCGTTTTCTTCGTAGCCGCGGGGGTTTTGATGTTGGCATCCCTTCCACCAAGCGGGTGTTGGTTGGAACGGATGGTACCTATGGTCTCGCTGGTCGGGCTTTGTCTTTTACAGTCTAGTCGAGTGAGCACGTCCTTGCTTGACCTGTGCCGAGTCGGCTCTGTTTTTTCCCAAACCACGCGGATTGATTTCGGGCCTGAGAAAGATCGTTTCTGGGCAGATCCCAATCTAGGGTCTGCTGTGAACCAGGTCGGTGTAACCCTTGCTCGCGCAGGTTTTCGGCCCGGAGACCCAGTCATAGGTGTGGACGGACTTTGTGGTTTGGTTTATTTGCTAGGAGCCAAGTCTCCCGAGGCCTGCTGGTTTTTTGAAGGTCAAGGGCAATATCTCCGAAGGATGGTTGCCCGCATCCCCAACGAGAAACTACAGCACTGCTGGGTAATCCAGCGTTCCTCTACCCAAATTCCTAGCCCCTTCGAATGGCATCCCGATCCTAACAGTCTTAAATTTCTAAAAGAAGTGCCGGTCATCCTTGGTCGGGGACCGGAAACCATCTCCATCTTTTCTGTTGGGAATCATGCTCATTAAGCCTTGAAATCCCCGTTCAAAAAAATCCTCTTTCTTGTCCTGATCTGGTTGGTTCTCGACCTTGCGGGAGGAGCCGTCGTTGCCTGGAAGATCACCCGATTTGAGCCGTGGGTGCGCACCAAGGATCCCGTCACGCATCATGGGTTTCGTGCGCTGGAGAGCCAACCCGAACAGTATGGGCCGTTCCGTTGGATGATGTATATCAACTCACTAGGGGGAAAGGATGCCTCTTGTCGGGAAGTGCCCAAGGTGGGCGATCGTCCCCGGGTTGCGGTTTTTGGGGACTCCTTCGCCGAGGGATGGGGATTGCCCTATGAGGAGGGTCTGCCCGCTCACCTCCAGGAGATGGTTAGGAATAAGGGGATTGAGGTACTGGGGTTTGGAGTGGCGAGTTACTCTCCTTCCCTTACAGAAAAATGGATACACAAGCTCCTCTTGGAGGGCGTCCGATGGAATATGGCGGTTGTACTGATTGATGCCGGGGATGCGTGGGAGGAGACGCACGACTACAAGGATTTTATCGAAGGTCGCCAAAAGATGAGGCCTTCGAATAAGCCCCAATTTCTTCGGTTAAAATGGTATGAGTACAGCTTAACGGTCCAGACAGTGACTACCCTCCATCGTTTTCTTTATACCAAAAAACAGACACATTCCGATTGGGAGATGGCGCAGGAAGTGAACAGCTGGAAGCTTCAGTGGCTGCAAAAGCCGGAAGCAAGAACCTGGTTAAGGGATGGGTTGATGCAGGAGGGGCAGGCAGTCGAGCGGATTTTACAAATGGGGAAGGAGCACAACTTTCCTGTTCTGCTCGTCGTCTATCCTTATCCGGTGATGATGGCTCATTCTTGGCTCGATAACGAACACACAAGATTTTGGAGAGAGTTCACTTCAAAAAACGGCGTACCTTTGGTGGATCTCTCGTCAGAATTTGTAGAGAAAGGGGCAAAGCCAGAAGAGACTTACAAAAAGTATTTTATTCCAGGGGATTTTCATTGGAATGACGGGGGCAACCGTCTCGTGGCCAAGGCTCTGTTGCCGCGTATTGTGGAAATAATGACATCTACTTCAGGCCGAGAAGTGTCTAAACAGTAGTTTGTGAAAGTATTGGGCATTTCCGCCTTTTATCACGATTCTGCCGCTGCGCTTGTAGTGGATGGCAAGATTCTCGCGGCGGCGCAAGAGGAGAGGTTTACCCGGAAGAAGCACGACGACTCGTTTCCGACCCTCGCGGTGGATTATTGCCTGAAAGAAGCTGGAATCACGGCAGGGGGCTTGGATTACGTCGCCTTTTATGAAAAACCCCTTCGAAAATTTGACCGACTTCTTGAGACTTACCTCGCCCTGGCGCCTGCGGGCTTTACCTCATTTCTCCGGGCCGTGCCGGTCTGGTTAAAGGACAAGCTTTTCTTGGCAAAGCGGATGCGGGAT
>Ga0214921_10005502_pt1 | contig 17880 bp, 20 predicted proteins | sample LL1505_MetaG_FD_177992 | JGI IMG/M metagenome (GOLD analysis project Ga0214921, IMG submission 177992) | Freshwater microbial communities from Lake Lanier, Atlanta, Georgia, United States - LL-1505 | ecosystem: Environmental > Aquatic > Freshwater > Lake | place: USA: Georgia | collected...
CACCGCTACCAGCATTAGCACCAGGACCGCCACTGCGTGCAGTTACTCCAGGAGAAGATACATCGCCAACTGTTGTTCCTGCTGGTATGCCGTAATAATGAGTCAATGAAGTAAGAGCACCACCTTTAGCAATAATATGTCCATAGCGAGTATAACCACCACTAGAGCCACCATTTACTCCTGCTCCAACAATGCAAGTGTTTTGAGCAAGTGTCCAACCCCAAACAACTTCACCACCGCTTCCGCCATAACTAAAAAATGCACCAGAACCGCCACCAACAACAATCGCATATACCCAAGTGATACCTGAAGGAATTGTTACTGAACCACTTGAAGTAATCGTTTGGCGAAGTTGTAACCCATTAGGTGCAATGAATGAAGTGTTAGCAAAAGGCGTGGCTGAGCCACTCTGCATACCTGTTGAAACAGGATTGCTTGCCTGCCCTTTGCGTACTGGATTGCTCACTGTTTGCTCCTAATAAAAAATGTAAAGTATTCCTGCGCCGCCTGATGAATTTCCTGAAGCACCACCACCGCCGCCACCACCACCTAAGCCACCAGCGCCACCAGTAGTTCCTGATGCGTTAGAACCATTACCTGCTATACCAGCACCGCCACCACCAGCACCGTTAGAGTTTGTTCCGCTAGTTCCAGTACCGCCTGTGTAAATAGTTCCATCAATGCCGATACCGTTGCCGCCATTACCGCCAGTACGAGAACCTGAACTGCTGTTAACGCCACCACCACCGCCGCCAACTAAACCTGAACCACCATTACCAGCAGTAACTGTTCCAGTTGTGTTTGTTGCTCTACCTGCGCCACCACCTGAAATTCCGTTGTAACCATTTTCAGAGGCTGTTGCCGAATCTAAGCCACCTGCTCCACCAGCGCCAATAATACTTGAACCGCCTGGAATACCATAATAATTTGTTGAACCTGAAGCATTACCACCGCCACCACTACCTAAAACACCATTTGAGTTTCCTGCTGCACCGCCACCTGCAATGATATGACCATAACGAGAATAACCGCCTGAATTTCCTGCACTGCCAGCACCAATAATGCAAGTTGAGTTTGCTAAAGTCCAACCCCAAGCAACACCACCGCCGCCACCACCACGATAACTAGTTGAAGCAATACCACCACCTGCGCCGACAACAATCGCATAAACCCAAGTGATACCAGCAGGAATAGTTACTGAACCTGATGATTGAATTGTTTGGCGCAATGTCAATCCATACGGGTTCAAAAAAGATGTTTGAGTAAATGGCGTGTCATCATCACCGCGAACGCTGCCTGATACTGGACCAGCAGATTGTCCTCTACGATTTGGACTTGTCATTAAGAAATCCTGTTGATGTATCCTGAAATTGTAATAACAGATGCAGTACCAGCAAAAGCGTAAATAGTATTTGCAGCAGAACCTGTTCCTGTCAATGGCAAACCAGCCACGATAAGAACATCACCTGACTGTGGTGCAAGGGTGATTGGTTTTGCGTGCTGAACTGAACCAGTACCGCCAAACTGAACTGTCAATAGAACAGGTGAGGTTGATGTGTTGTTTGCATACAACCACACTTCGTCAATAGTAGATGATGAAGTACCTGTTGCGTGGATAGTTGTACCAGTCGAAGCAGTAGCGACAACGGTAATTGGCTGACCCTGTGTTGAGCCACTGAGTAATGTTTTTGTAAAAGTTGCCATTATTGCTCCTTAACTAAATATCTGAACTGGAAGAATTGTTTGGTCTGAGTCACCTGATGCTCCACCACCTGACGAATTAATAGTAACCGTACCAGTTCCACCAGTAGGGCTAATAGTAATATTGCTACCTGCAACAATTTGTGTGACGCCATTTGAACCAGCAGGTCCTGTTGGACCAGTAGCACCTGTGGCACCTGTTGCTCCTTGTAGCCCTGTTGGACCAGTTGGTCCAGTTGCACCAGTAGTACCTTGGATACCTTGTGCTCCTGTAGGTCCTGTTGGACCTGTAGGTCCTTGAGAACCATTAGTACCTGCTGAACCTGTTGCTCCTTGTGGTCCTGTAGGACCTTGTGCACCCGTGGCACCAGTAGCACCTGTCGCACCTGTCGGTCCTTGGGCCCCTGTCGCACCAGTAGCACCTGTAGTACCTTGTGGACCTGTTGGACCTGTAGGTCCCGTAGGACCTGGTACAGTAGAATTAGCACCTTGCGGACCTGTTGGTCCTGTAGCACCTTGTGGACCTGTCGGTCCTGTTGGTCCTGTAGCACCTTGTGGACCTAATGGACCAATATCTCCTGCAGGGCCTGTTGCACCTGTAGGTCCAGTTGCCCCTGTCGCACCAACTGCTCCAGGAGTTCCTTGTGGACCAGCATCATTTGAGAGACTTACAGCAATGTTAGGTGTGATTGATTCTATAACAATAATTGTATCGCTCATACGCTCACTCCTGGTGTTACAATAAATTTACCTTCAAGAATACGTGTAACTTCTGTGCCTGAGTCTAGAATTAAATCATAGTCATGACTTGATGCATCAAAATCAGTTGTAATACTTGCTGGGATATTAACAGTTACTTTGCCAGTAGCCCCACCAAGTGTAATGTAGTTACTTGTTGTAGCCACTACAACTGTAGTAGATGCTCCGATAAACGGACGAACCGTCATGGTTGCTGTGTAGTTAGTTAAGTTCCAAGGGGTTTCATCATTCTTAATCGTAAAGACAAAGTTAAATGTAGCACCTTGTTCACAGACAATATTATAAGAAGCACTCATAGTATCTACCACTTCACCTTATCTGCCCAGTAGGCTGCGCTTAGTTTACCTTTGGCAATATTCTTAGCATGTCTTGCTTTAAAAGATTTACGCCTTGCTGCATAAGCAGCAGACTCGCCAGCCTTCTTTGGAGAACCAGATACACCCTGCTGACCAAAACGGATAGTCTTAATCTGAGTTCCTTCTTTAGCCACAACTACGTGTGATTTCTTAGGATGGTTAGGTGTACGCTTAGGCTTGTTAAAGCCAGATACACCAGCACGTACTAATCTGGAATCCTTCTTCATATACTGCTCCATCCTTGTCGAACTGCTTTACCGCTAGCAATCCAGTCTTTATGTAATTTGTTTTGATACTTCCAGTCCACTTCTTTTGTGGGCTGTTTGCAATCTGGGCAAAACTTTTGGCCAGTATTTTGATAAATATGTTTGCACATAGTTATCTATACTTAGCCGTCTTCTTTGCAATAGTTTTAGGTTGTCTTACAAACTGCTGTCCCTTGCGCATACCTTCACGCTTTGCAGCAGAGGTTCTTGCATACTCTGAAGTACTCAATGCTGCACGGGCTTTCTTAGGTAGGTATCTTTCACCAGTAGCCTTAGCACCTTGAGTGCTAGGCTTGCCAGATTTAGTACCCCATTCTTCTTTAGTCCACTTAGACAGTGACTTCTGCTTGGCAGTCTTGCTACCTGAGTAGCCACCGCCTGCTTTCTTATAAGCCTGTGCTAGTAACTGAGCCTTACGGGCAGACCACTGACCAGGATTACCACCCTTAGAACCAGCCATAATCTGATTCTTTAAACGTTCACGTAAACCTGCTTTAGTGTATGCCATTGTTTACCCTTTCTAACACTTACACTTATTATGTGCTTTTCCACATAAGTAACATCTGCCTGGTTTTCTAATTGGCATTACTTTACTTTTTCTTTGCTTTAGGTTTTGTATGTGTAAGAACCTTGCTTGATGCAGTATGAGTAGCGCCAGTATGTATCTGTCCATTCATCTTATGAATAGGACCTTTATACTCTTTACCGTTGCTAAGGTAGTGCTTAGAGGTTTTGCTCACTTACTTACCCTTCTTAACTCCTGTTACACGCTTTAAGCGTGGGTTAGCAGCAACTGCTTTCTTGCTGGCCTTGCGTGCAGAACTGGCAAGGATTGCTCCCGCACTCTCCATAGATACACCCTGTCGTGAGGCAATCTTCTTTTGAACAGCCTTGAATCCTGGATGCTTCTTCATTACTTCTTTCTCGCATTCTTCTGAGCCTTCTTTAAAATTGCGTCATACTCTTTGCTGCTCCACTGAGACTGGCTAGGCATAGGCTTTGGTTTAGGAGTTGGCTTTACTTTGCCAATATCTCTAATACCAACTGTGCTGCCATTTGGCATAACAACAGCAACACCAGACTTACGTGTTGGTGCAGATGATGCCATTGGCTTGCGAACACCAGTTGATGGTGTGCGTGGTGTTACTGGCTTCTTTACTGCTGGTTTCTTTGCTGCCATTAGTACTTTGCTCCAAACAATCCTTTACCCTTTGGCATAGCCTTCTTAGCCATCTTCTTCTTAGCAGCCTTCTTTGCAGCCTTCTTTGGGCCGTACTCCATCATACGCTGCTTAGGACCTTCCATCTTTTCATGCTTCTTCATAGCCTTCATAGATGTGTATTTCTCGCCTTTTACTGACATTAGATTGCTCCTGCTTCCTTAAGTGTTGTTGCAGATTGTTTGTTAATATAGTTAGCACTAGTCATAGTGTTTGCATCATATGCTTTGCCCATTACCTCAGAGGCTTTAACAGCACGCTGTATAGCAGCCATACTTGTACCTTCTGGTTGAATACCTTGGTCTCTAGCAGAGCGATAGGCATTCAATTCTGCGTCCCATTTTTTATTACTCATAGACTTACTTGATGTTGCATCTCCTGGACTAAGTTGTAGTCCTAATACTTTGCAACCAAAGCAACCTTCCACATCTTCTGGATGGTCTAATCTGTGTCTCATACCGTCTCCACTGTGTAACCAGCAGCCTCAAGGTCTGCCTTCTCTGCTGCACTTACCTCGTAGTCAATGCCACCAAGGTAGGCAATATCTGCTGCAACCCATTCCTCAGAGGATGGATAACGTGTCTCTGTATAGACAGAGCCATTCTTAAGAACTGTGATTCCTTTTTGAATCTTAATCCTAGAAAATAGTGGATGGTATTCGCCATCCATTTCTTCAAGAATTGTTGGTGTTCTAAATATGTAAGCCATTATTCCTCCAATAGGTTTACTGATAGGCAGGGACAAAGCCCCTGCCTACCCGTATAACTATTGTTATGCGTTTGGACGGCCTGATGCCGCTGACTCGATACGAACCAATGCTGGTGTACGGTATAGAGACCAGTTGATGATTCCGTACCAACCGACTGGGTTGAAACGGTTGAAGCGGTCCTGGACCACTCCGATTTCCATGCCTGGTTCCTTCCAGACTGCCTCAGCAAGTGCCTGTGCACCTGTTACGTATGTGTGGTACACACGTGTCTGAGAACCGCCTGCGCCTGAACCTGCCTGTGAGTTAGTTGCGTTTGCTGTCTCAATGAAGCGAACGCCTTCCCATGAACCTAGTTCTCCACCAAATAGTGGTGCAGCGTTCTGGTAGTCGTGTGGTGTACGCCATACGTTGTTACCAGTTTCTGTGCGTAGGTCATTAGATACTTCTGGGTGAATGTATGCAACAAACATTCCAGCAGCCTTTGTCTGAACTCCAGCAGAACGCATCTTTGTAACTGCAGTGCGGATAGCAGCAGACTTAATTGTGTCTGCAGCCTGAATTGCTGTCTTAGCAGCAACTGTTCCAACGCCTTCATAAACGTTAGATACTGCACCTGTTCCGCCAGATACACGCACAATGTTTGCGCCTGCATCCAACTTAGCAACTACTGCTGCGTCAAGTGTCTTTGTCATGTTGTAGCCAACTGCGTTAGCAACCCATGGGTCAATGTTCGCAAGTGACATCAAGTTAATCTTCTTAACTGGAAGTACTGAGCGACCAAGTTCTAGTTGTGCAACATCAATGTATGTTGTTGCTGGTAGTGCTACTGAGTCTGGGTCTGTTGTCTCTGAAAGAGTTGCACCAGCCACTGTAGTATCAGCGATATCTGTGTTAAATTGGAAACGGATTGAAGAACCGTTATGAGTTAGTGAACCCACCTTCTTGTCCGCAATTTCACGGAACTTTGGAAGGATGCGAAGATTAGTCTCGATAAGTTTATCGTAGGCTAATGTTACAAGGTTGCTTCCTAACCCAGAGGATGTGGTTGTAAAGACATCTGCCATTTGGCTATGTCCTACCTTTCTGGTTTAGTCGCTTACGAATTAAGCGAGTGATTTGATAATTGCCATAATCTCTTCTTCAGAAGTAGCGTTAGCAAGTGCTCGCTCTAAGTCTTCAGAATAGGCGGGAGTATCAGCCAATTGAGTAGCAGAATCCTGTTGCTGTAAAGCACGCAAGTTTTCTGTATCAACCTTCTGCTCACCAGGCGTATACCCAATTAAGTCACCATTTTCAATGAGCCAATTAGATACTGCGTCTTCATTGATAGTGTCTAAGTCCTTAAGGACAAGACGGGCAGCCTTTGTGTTTACTCCCTTTGATTCTAGGATTTCTCGGACAGTGCGCTCATTAGATTCACGAGAGAACTTCGCTAGTTGTTCTTCAAGTTCCTTGATGCGCTTTTCATCTGCTCTCTTGGCTTTGCGTAGGTTAGCGATACCTGCATCCTCATTTAAGTTGGAACGATTTAACTCGTTCTCCAGATTGTCTTCTTCCCAGTATTGTTCGTTGCTCATGCAACATCACCCTTCGTTAGTAGTTGTCGCAGACCACAACCAGATAAGGGGATACTTGGTTGGCTTCTGCTACCAGACTTTTACGCCTGACGGGGCTGGTTGGTCCGTCTAGGGAACTTAGATTATGCCGCTAGTACTTCCGCCTAGTGCTCCACGGCCTATACCAGATGAACCACTAAATGTACCGACTTCTTTTTCAGCAAGTCTTAAGCGCTTACGTTTAGCAGATTCAAGTTGTCCAAAGACTTCTTCTTCTGCTGTTTTCTGTGTGTAGTTAATACCTTCTTCACCATAAATCTGGCTAAGTTTTGTAGTTGTAGGAAGTACATCACTAATTGCTTGATAACCTTCACGTGCTTGACTCTTAGTAATACCCATACGAGCAAGGGCTGTAGCACTGGCTACATCTGTTAGTAGATTCTGCTTAAGTGCTTCAGAACCAATCTCAGCGGCTGCAACCTTTTCTTGCAACTTAGGTAAAGTTTCTTTAGGGCTAAGGAAGTATGCAATTAAATCTTCGTCACCAATATTGTAGAATGTTCTTAGAGTTGATTTAATTGTAGGGTCAGAGTTATTAACTCGTGTTACTACTGCATCAACTCTATCTTTAAACTCTGTGGCAGAAATGTCATTACCAATAATATCGGCCATCTTAGACTGTGCTTTTTTGCGGTCTGTTCCAAAGAAACCCTGTTGGCCATAAGCACGAAGTGTTTCATTGTATGAGTTTTCTAGTTCTAGGTATGTTGCCTCTGATATTACATTCAGTCCAGCAGCACGGCGAATCTCATTGCCACGAAAACGGTTAAGGTATGCAGTAGTCTTGCGAAGTTCTACACCAGCCTGTGCGTCACCAATGCCCTCTTCCATAAATCGCTTGATTTCTGGAACAAGTTCTTCTAACCCAAAGTCTCTAAATGTACTTTCAAGCAAGGTATAAGCATCTACATCTACTGTTGATTTGTACTTATTGCCAGATTGAATAAGAGTTTTTGTTGTGCCATCAGAATAAATACCAATAACATTTCCATAAGCATCTGTTTCAGTAGATACTAATTTTGCAGTAGGAGATGGGTTATTATTGTTAGTTAATGTTGAAGAAGTATCTGTTGAAGCAACTGCAGTAGAAGAACCAGCATAACCTGGAATATCATAAAGTTGCCATTGACCAGTATCAGTTCCGCCAATCCAAGCATAATACTTTCCAGCAGGAGCATCAGTTGGCTTAACCGCTTTATTAAGAAGTGGATTTTCAGCCATTGCATTTTGACGTGCTAATGCCTCTGCTGCCTTAACACGGGCATTAAACTGAGAATTAGTTTCACCACTTGCCTTAGTCATTGCACTTGGATTTAATGCACCAAGTTCTGTAGAAATTTTTTCTAGATTAGATACACTTGTCTGCGTTTTTGTAATCTGTGCATTAATTCTATCAATTAATAATTCATCTGGAGTTTTGGCAATTGCCTTTTGGGCAGCAGGAATAGCAGCAGTCGCTGCACGCATACCAGCAGCCTTAGTCTGTTCATCAACAATAGGTGTTGGTGTATAACCACCACCATCTGCAATCATCCTATCTAAACGCGCCATTATGCCATCAATCCAAACATACGTAGAATATTAGAAGCGTAACTCGATGCTTCTTCACGGGCTTCTGGTGTCTTAAGCCATAGCGGTTTAGTCTTAGGATTTGTCCGTAATAACTTCTTATAGTCAGTTAAACTCATAACACCACCCTGTGATTTGCCTGAAGCATCTTTATTATCTAATGCCATTTGAATATCTTCATCAAAGATACTTACTGCATTGTCTGCAATACCAAGAACTTTACCCTTATAGTAAGCAAACTGGTTGGCAATGTCAGATACTTTTACACCTTCATCAAGAAGGTTAGCAATGTTTGTGTATCGAGCCTTTGCTAATGTGCGGATACGCTGCTTTTGTTGGTCAAGATTTCCATCAGTTAATACTCCGCCAACCTTCATACCTTCAAGAACATCATCTAGTAATTCTTTTGACGTTCTATTAATACCAAAGTCTGCTGCATACTGCTTAAGAGTTGTAACTGCCTGAGCAATAGTTCCATTGCCTTCTGTAATCTTCTCCAGAGGAGTACCTAAAACAGATGGCTTTAAGATGTCTGCTTTGATACGGGCATAATCTTCTTCTGTTAAACGAGTATCAGTTACTGTTACAGTAGAACCACTAACCTTAGACTTACGCTGTGCGTTCTTTTCAGCCAACTGAACTGCATTAAAGTACTTGTTCTTTTCATCCTCTGTAGCATCGCGGCCCAGCATGCTGACGAAAAACTCGTTAATATCTTGGTCCGCTTCACCTCGTGAGGTTGCTACCTTTTCGGTATCTATATTACTACCGCCACCGCTATATGCAGTCTTGCCAGATAGCCATGAACCATAAGCATTAAAGTTAGTTTCTCCACTAACTGTAAACTTCTGAACATTCTCAACGCTATGCTCATTGGCTGACTTTAAGATAGCGCCATTGAGTGCTGACTCTGAACGGGTTACATAGTCCTTTTCACCCATAAAGCCACGCTCATAAAGCATCTTACGTAGAGACTCTTGGTTCTTTCCATAAGAACTCTTAACCTTAGCAACTACTTCGCTAGCATTTAGAATCTCTGAATCGCCTACATTTGCAGCAGGCCAGAAATAAACTATCTGGAACTCACTAGTTGGTTTACCAGTATTGTCCATAATTTGTTGTTGAAGTTGAAGGTTTCCATACTGGTCAAAACCAACCTTTAATCTTCCATTAGGACCAAATGCTGCATTAAGAAAGTTCTTTATTTCTTCTCTTTTAGCGTTTGCCTGAGCAGAAGCAGCGGCCTTAGCCGCACTTGACTTTTCGGCTGCAATTCTGGCTGCATCAGCAGATGAGTATGTAGGTTCAGCCACTATATTACCTTTCTGGTGATGCGCCCACGACATTACGGGCGTATGAGTTAAGGATTGGTGTAAAGATTAAACGGTTTGCTTCACGGAACTCCATGTTAGAACGTGATAGTTCAAACAATAGTTCTGCAATTTCTTGCTTAGAAGCAGACTTCTGCTCCTGATACATGTAGCCATTCTTTGCAATTGGGTTCTCATTGAAGTCAATAAAGGAACGAATCTTTTGGATAGCCAACTGCATTGATGCACGAGTATCCTTAGCAATAGGTGACTTAGGTGTATTAACTGCATCTGCCAAAGTATTAAGTTGCTTCTTTAATGTACCACGATTATCTGGATTATTAATTGCTTCTTCTAGTGCTGGGTTTGAATACATCAATAGTTGTCTATTGCGTTCGGCTGCTGCGATAACAGCCTTACGTGCACCATAATCGGCTACCTGAGCAAGGTCTTCCTTTTCCTTCTTAACATAGGCAAAGTATTCTTCCTTGTCAGCAGCAGTCTGAACCTTCTCTAGATAATCTAGTAATTCAATCTCATTAACAAGGTCTTCTGCTTCCATAAATGTGTAGATATCTGGATTATATTCTCCGACCTTTGGTGCAAAGATGTAACCAATTTCCTTGTAAGTATCTACAAAATCACGGTTCTTCTGAACCCAAGACTTTAGATTGTTTGTCTTATTAATAAAGACCTGCATTGCCTTTGTGTTACGTGGAATAATGTAGGCCAACTTATTAGGATTCTGTCCCGTAAAGGTTGCCAACGCTAGTCCAAATGGGTCTGTTACATCTGGCCCAGCATTCTTTAGAATGCCATCATAGATATCCCAGAACGAAGACTTAAAACTACTAATACCAGTTTGCTTAATAAAGTCTGGTAATCCAGCACTATCCTTAAGTGTAGGGTATGCAGGATTTAAGTTACCCAAAATAAACTGTGAACCAATAATGCTATTAGCACTTATTTTGAGAGCACGTATGTACTCTTTTCTTTCTTGAGTTGTAGCATTATCTGGAAGTGTATAACCATACGCTTGATGATAAGCAATTGCCTGTAGTACCGCACTGGTCTTAATACGGCTTGATTCTTGCGGGGTAAAAGCCCCCGCTAATCCAGCACCAAACATAGGTAATGCAATCTTAATTGCTTCACCTAAATCTGTATTCTTACCAATGTGACCCATGGCAAATGTATCTAGTTGGTCAGCAGCCCAGTTTGTGTATGGAGATAGTTTGTCTCTGAATGGAACTAGTGGCAATTCACGCAAGAAAGCCTTAGCGGTTAGAATAGCAATACCAGCCTGTGGTCCAGCAAACGCTGGAGCACCAGCATCAGGAGCAAAAGATGGGTTAACTAGTCTCCATTTAATTGCAAACTGTGTGGCTGTAGGAATCTTTAGGTATTCATTGCCAGTTAGTTTAGCAAGTACTGGATTGATAGCATTATTGATAATGACATCTGTTGGGAAGATGACGTACTCATCTCCCTTTTCATCTGTATAGACAGAACCAATAGATTCTAGACCCATGTGTAGCAAACGCATACGATACAAAGCACGCAATGGATTCTTTGTGTACATACGAAACATACGGCGCTGGAAATCTTCTGTTGCTCTAATAAATCGGCCCAAGTGGCGGATAGAAATAGCAAAGGAAGAACGAATATTTGGATTATCAACATACTCAAGTACGGCATTTGATGCCTGCTTGACTGCAATCTCAGATATTTGCTTTTCCGCTAGCAGTTCTGCTCGCTTTGTTGCTACAGCAACATCCATAAATGGGTCGCTTTCAAGCATTGCGTCTTTATGACGCTTTACTAGCATTGCTTCGTATGGCTTTAGTTGTCTAAATGCCTTGTCAATACCAACCTTTAATGCTGGAAGACGGAAGAAACCTGTAACCTGATGGTCCATAAGTTCCATAATTGCGTTAGGAAACTTATCCATCATTTCACCAAAGGTTTGTACTTCCTTTAGTCCATCAAGGTCAATTGATTTACCATTAATAAGAATGTCAGAGTTGACATAATCTGTAATTGGACGGTATCCAACTGTAGCCTCATCAAACTCTTTATGGGTTAAACTTGCTACAGCCTTTGACCATGTGCCTTGATAGCCACGATTAAGAGCATCTTCTACCTTAATGATTTCTTTTTCTTTGCTGGCAATTAAATCAAAAAGTTTCTTATTGTAAGAACTTAAATTAGCACTTCCGTGGAATGCAAACCGCATATCAGCCAACATGTCGTCAACCAACATACGAGCAATCTCTGCATCGCCATAACCCTTTTGACGAAGTGCAATAACCTGAGAGAATGGACGTAGTGCAGCCTCTGTTATGTCTGCTTTATCACTTACCCAGATACCAGTTGCATCATCATAGTAGACTTCCATTTGCTTTAGGATGTCCTTGCGGGCCATCTCAAAGTCATTTCTTGTCTTTAATGCATTGTGTCTGAAGAATGCAGATACGGGACTAAAATAACGTCCTTCTACAATCTTATATTCGTTAAATCCAAAACGAAGGTTAAAGTTACGCCACATAATAACGCCAACTTCAGTCTCAGATAACTTCTGAACCTCACGTGGTGTCCACTTTTTACCTAGTTCTGCACCGTGTTCCTTTAGGAATAGACTAAAAGCATCTAGTCCAAAGGTTGACTCAAAATAATCTGGAGTAATTTTACCGCCAAGAATAGACTTAGCAGACATAGAGTTAATTACCGCACCACCGAAGTTTGGTTGATGACGCATAACCTTCTTAAGATTGTTCCAAGACTCTGTTCCGACAACGGTTGGATAGATATCCTCTGCTACTGAAATAAGTGCCTCACGGATTTCCATGTTGGAAATCTCCGCAAGTGGAACATCTATTCCAAGTTTTTTTTCTAAAGCCTCTTTGATTTGAAGTTTAATTGCTTCACGCTCTGGGGCTGGAATAGCATCACGTGGGTCAAGGGGTCTACCATTAGAACGAGTAATACCAAATTTCTTAGCAAGCCAAAAGAATCCACCCTTTACTGGACCAACACCTGCACGACTACCAGTAACTGCAGTAACTGCAGCAAGGTCTTGGTCTAATTTGCTAGCACCAAGGGCAAAGACAGATTCAGCCTCATTAACAAGTGAGTACATCATTCCCTCGTCAACATTGGTACGAATACCAAGACGTGGTGCAAGAGTTCCAGCAGACCACCAATCGCTATAACGACTAGCCATCTTGCTGCGTGTTACTCCACCAAATAGGTTTGCAGCAGCACGGGCTGGATAGGTTGCTTTGCTACCCTCTAATCCCTTAGCAAGATTACGAACCTTCTCATAAGAAGATAAACGATACAGTTCATCGTATGGAAGCGGTGCAATACCCTTTTTAAGTTGAGATGGTTGAACAACTCCACGGTTAATTAAGTATGGAATGTTGTTTTGTGTCTCATAAATTGATGGGTGTAGTAGGTCTGCCCAATCTTCAGGGAATGGAGTATTAGGAGCAGCGTGTAAACCAGATGTATCGTTGTATGTTTTTTCCAAAACATTCATAGCATCATCATCTGAAATGCCTAGACGCTTCATAAAAGCGTACTGCATATTACGGACTACAGTTAATTGAATATTTTCTGGTTGGTCAATAAGCCATACAGTTACAGCATTTGCCATGTCATTTGGTAATACTGCTGCTGCCGTACTACGGATAGCATCGGCTGTCTTAGCAGAATCTTCTCCCCAGATAATCATTCCTGGTGAGCGCTTAGCGGCCTCACCCATTTTGAATAGAATCTGACGTGCTTTATTAATGTCTTTATCTAGTTCAAGTTCATCAATAATTCGAGTATTGACTAGTACATTATCATCATCAGCAACGCGGGATAGTGTTTCAATTAGGTCAAGGCTATCTTTCTCAGCCTTTGCTAATAGTTCCCCAGTCTTACTTGCTGCTGTTGGATTAAAGATTTCGTATGCTGTTTTGTGCACAGCAGATGTAAGCAGTCTTGTCTTACGTGCAAATGGGATAGCATTGCGCTGGAAAGATATTCCATCAACTGTACCATTAAGCATCATGTTTGTATCATCTACATAAGTAAAGAACTTACGTGCAGACTCAGCATCATAGGTTTTATTCTTAGCAAGGGTACGAACGGTATCTGTGTTGTACCATTCTGGGAAGTCAAACTTCATTGACTCAAGAATCTTACCCTTTTCGTAAGCACCTTCTGCTTCTGCAAATGACTTAATACGTGGGCCTAGTTGTTCATCCCATAACTTTTTTACGCTTGGCTCAGTAAAGACCCAAGCCATACCTTCTTCAACGCCACCGCGTTCTGAGATAAATTGATACTTTGCAGCAAGTCTTTGACCTTTAGTTTGGAATCCACCAAAACGCTTGTAGGCCTCGCCAAAACTAACCTTGTATCCACCAACACCTCTAGTGGCTGCTTTAGCAGCAGCACCAACACCTGTGTAAGTTAATGGGTCAGCAAAGATTTGATACAGTCCATCTACTGGACCAGACATTACCTTTTCAAGTTGGCGTGCGCCCTTTTCAGTTTTAAGGTCTACGCCAAGAAACTTCCACATTTTATAACCAATGGAGTTATCTTGAATCTGCATAATCTGTGATACACGTGGAGAAAGGTCACGACCTGGAGATACCTGTGCATCCTGAGATAGTTCATCTACAAGAGTTTGAAACTTTTCTGGATTATCTCCAGCGTATTGAATTGCTTCTCCAATGGCATCATCAAAGTTTCCATAGAGACCAATTGACTTACCAAGAGACTTCTTTTCGGCAGTACCACGGGCTAGAGTTACTAAAGCCTTGCCGTACTTTTCCTCATACTTTGCTACTTCATCCCAACGCCATGAGTTTGTACCGTTATAACCATCAGTTAGAAGTTGCTTTGAAAAATTAGCACCCTGTGATTTTTGTGTTAATGCTTGATACGGAGTATTAATAACCTTACTCCAGATTTCGGCTAGTTTAAAACCAGCAACAAGTGGAGTTGCATAGATAGTAATTGCACCTTTAATTGGTTTTGTTACTGTATTAAATGCTTTTTGAAAGATAGTTGGTTCTGGCTTAAAAACATCTTCATCAGAAAACAAATCATAAATGTTTTTTTGAACATCTGGGTCAAGACCAAGAAACTCTTTACGAGCCTTTTCCTTTGACTTGGTAAGAAGTTGTTGGCCAAGTTTCCAACTACGAGCCTGCTGGTCAATAAGTCTTGCATCTATTTCAGTCATGCCGATAGCAATGGCAGTCTTATATAGATTAGGACTCATCTCTGCTACAGCAGAACTGAGGTTCTTAAGGGTTTGTGCCATTAAATACCTCGTTGTAATAGAGCATTATAAATAAGTTCTGAATCTCCAGATGGGTCATTTTCGGCAAGGCGTTGCATAATTGTAAGAATGTTTGGCTCTTGGTTAGGAAGTTTTAATGATGAACTTCCTGGTCCATCACCAATGTCAATACCAGAGGAGATTGGTTCTGTCTTACGCATTGTTGGAGCCATAAGTTCTACTGGCATGTCAGTGTCGTATGAATTACCAGCCATAGGCGCTGCTACTTGGTTTGAGTAGGTTTCTTGTCCTTGTCCGTATGGGAGTCCTGAGATGTATCTAGCACCTTGTGTTGGTCCCCCGTCAGTGCGCTGAGAAAGAGCGCCAGGCAAAGATACTGGTGCTGGGTTAGACGGCGCTTGATAGCCACCCTGTTGTCCTTTTGTTCCCATTATTCATCTCCTTCGTCTTCCAAATCATCTTCTACTTCTTCTGGTTGACCAAAGGAATCTTTATTGTATTCCTTAGCCAAACGCATCATGCCTTCGGCATTCCAGGGTGTCATTGCCTCTGATACTTCCGTATGCAAGTAACGAGTTCCATCATAGTCTGCCCATTCTGTAATGATTAGCCAGTTAGCGCAGATGAAGTTATACCCTTCAGGGTCTTCTTCTATTAGAACTTGTAATGCTTGCTCTATTTTCTCCCTGAATCTCTCACTCATTTTGCGTACTGAATCTTTGTTATAATTGGTGGGCTGGTATAAATATCCCACACACAAGCAATCTCAATTGCTTTACGAATTATTTTTTCTGCTTGCTCGGGTGTTTTGGATTTATCAATATCCAAAGCCTCCATAACACCCAAAGCAACATCGCCACCATTGCCACCATAGTAGATACCACGAATATCACGGTCCCAAGAATAATCTTGAAATACAGGATAAAGGACTCCGTTAACGCTGATAATAAAATCTGAATCTTGCGCTGCAGCATCCCCGTCTTCTTTCATATCATAACCTGCATCAATAAAAGTTTTACGCATAGTAGGGATAAACTTTTGCGTCATAAACAAATCTAAGTCTTCTAACTTAGTTGGCTTAGGTGGTTTCCACCCAAACTGCAAAATGTTAGAACCACGACTAGCACCAGAACCTGCAATGAGGTATCCGTTATTTTCAATAATCTTGTGTGTAGCAATCGTCATAGGACGACCTGCTTCATCAGATGCTCTAGAATCGCAGCCGATTACAGACCAACCATCTCCTTGATAAGCAGCAAGTGTTGTCATTGTCCCCTACCTAGTTATCTTTGGGTTACGGTTCGTGCCGAAGCGTTTGCTGTTCCGCCCATTGTTAGGCTGGAAAGTAGACTTTGTAATCCTTGTGGAGGTTGAGCGCCACCTGCTGGAGATGCGGCGGGAGCAGGGGACGGTTGCTCAACCATAGATGCTTCCCCAGCAGGTGGTAATTCTGGAGCGAACACATCATTGATTGCGTCCTCAATCTGAGTGCCCTTCTGGCGCATACGGATAACCTCTGCAATCTTCTTAACGATTGTAGTTGGGTCGCCGCCATTTGCAATAAGTTGTGGAATTGCCTGTGCTGAAGCATTAAGAGATGAGATAAGCGCATTGCGCATTTCCTCAACTTCAATCTTTTCCTGCTCCTGAGTTACGTTAACTCCAAATGGCAATTCACGCTGTGCTAAGTCCTTAGAAATTAATTTACCGCCAAGGGCTTGTAGCATAAAGATAAGTCCCTGCGCTGGGTTAAGACCAGCCAACATTCCATAACGGACATCAGCAGAGTAGTCTCCCTTAATATCCTTTGACGGTAGATACTCAATTGCATAAGGTGAACCAGAATCAATACCACGAATAGACTTCTGCTCGTTAAAGATTTTCTCATCTACTTCAAAGCAGAGTGAAATTACAGTCTTTAATGTAGATGCAAAGATGGCTTGTGCTGATTTAACCTGTGTATCAAATCCACCCATAAGTGCCTGAACACCTTGACCAGTAATGATTGAAGCATCAACATTTCCAGTACGTGATTCAGGATAGCGTGTACCTGTGCGTAGTTCATTCTGTAGAACTGCTTGCTCATTAAACAATGAGCCAGATACTGGTAGTTCAACTCGGCGCACACCTGCTGGATTCTTAGTGCGGATAACTCCGTCACCACCAAATTGGAACTCGTTCACATCGTCAGGAACAATCAGTGGTGACTGAACGGCCTTCTCTGTTGCTTCCATTGCAAGTAATGCAAAACGATTGCGAAGCAACTGAATACCGAGAACATCATCAAACTGTCCACGCATCTCACCATCAACGGTTGGTCGTCTTGCGACTACCACCATCATCTTGCCAATTGGATTCTTGGCACGGGAGATAACTAGGTTCTGACGGTCTGGAACGTAGATGATAGATTGATACTGGTCGTAGTAACGAATAATATCGAATCTAGCATTCATGTCTTGGTCATAACCATCACGACCAAGCAAAGCGTCAGTATGCTCTGGGAACTGAGAAACCAATTCAGCCAGTGGCATAGAGTAACGCTTAGCAAAAGCAACGCAGCGTCCGTAGCGGTCAAACTCAGGATACGCCCCGACAGGACTTTCTACGCGAATACGCGGCAACTTTGCTTCAGTGTCCAGTTCAATCATGAACGGGACAAACCCAAATGTAATGTACCAGTCTGCTCCTGTGTACATCTGTACTTGCAAATCAGAATTGTAAAGATAGTTAGCAGCAATACGAGTACGGTTGTCTGCTGCTTTACGAGCACGGTCCTTTACTTGGCTAACTACTGAGCAGTTAACTGCTGGCAATGGAGCCATAACCTCTGATAAGTCACGGGCTACAATGTCAACAAAGTTAGCAACTACGTTTGCATCTACACCTTCTGGAAAAAACTCAGGGTATACGCTAGCAATCTGACCTTGACGAACCAGTAATACATTCTGATGTCGAGCATCACGGTCACGGTTGCGGTCTTTTAAAGATGCAACACGTGAAAAAATTTGCTTATCAGTTAACATTACTTAGTCCTTTTTGAAGGGGAAGTTTTCTTTGCTGCTGCTTTCTT
>Ga0214921_10005503_pt1 | contig 17878 bp, 17 predicted proteins | sample LL1505_MetaG_FD_177992 | JGI IMG/M metagenome (GOLD analysis project Ga0214921, IMG submission 177992) | Freshwater microbial communities from Lake Lanier, Atlanta, Georgia, United States - LL-1505 | ecosystem: Environmental > Aquatic > Freshwater > Lake | place: USA: Georgia | collected...
GGTTGAAATGCGTAAGTAATTTAAAAACAATGTGTATAATATTATTATTATGAGTTCACGATCACTTGCCGCTGCTAGATCTAGAAGAGCAGGAGATAATATTCCTCCTCCGGTATCAGGAAATAGACCAGTAACTTCTATTGGTTCTCAAGCTGCTTTTGTACAACAAACACCTCAACCAAATTATCAACAAAATATACAACAACAACCTCCATCCAATGTAAGAATTGCGGGAGGAAGACAACCGCCTCAACAACAACAGCAACAATATCAGCAACAGCAACAATATCAGCAACAACAACAATATCAACAGCAACAACAATATCAACAGCAACAACAACCACAGCAATCAAAACAAAATACATTACCATTTAATAAGCTTAGTATTTCTGATGCTATTGGTTTAATAACTTTACGTTTAGGCCGTGTTGAGCAATGGATTATTGAAGCAGATAATGAAGAAGAACAACATGAACCAAATACATCTTCTAGAAATTCAACATCTGTTGATACAACTGTTTTAACAAGCATTTTTAATAGATTAGACTCCATAGAAAACGTTAATTATAAAGTAACCAGTTCTGAAGAAGTAACTAAATTATCCGAAGACGTTAGCAAACTTACTGAACAACTTACTAGAATAGGAGATGAAGGTGTTAAGCATAGTTTAGCAATTGCCAAACATACTGAACAATTATTCAAGTTTGAGAGAGAACTTGTAGAAACAAAGGATATACTTAAAACATTTATGATTAAGTATGATATGTTCACAAATGAAACAAATGAAAAATTCAGTGATTTTGAAACAGCTTTGACTGAATTAGAACAAAATGTTTTACCTCCAGAAGGAGAAGGAGAAGGAGAAGGATCCGGAGAAGTAGAAGGGACAGAAATAAATTTGCATGATATAGATCTTAATAATACAAACGATACAACTGATATTAATGATACTGATATAAATAATATTATTATGAGTGTGGATTTGAAAAATATTATTAAACAAGAATTGGCTGCTAGTACTTAAATTGTTCTTTTTATTATATTATCTCTAATATAAAACTAGTAAAATGTATTAAATATAAAACTTTATTACATTTTATATAAACTTCATGAAAATCACTATAACCGATAAAAAGAAAAAAGAAAATTTTATTTCATTATTTAGTGTACTAAAAAACTGTTCATCGCTAATTAATGTAACCGTTGAGCCAGAATTATTGCATATTCAAGGAATGGATAAATCTCATATATGCTTATTTGATCTTAAAATTAATAAAAATTGGTTTTCTACGTATGAACTTACAAAAACAGTTAAAATATGCTTTGATTCGGTATTTTTCTATTCTATTATTAGCACCAAAAGTGATAATCAAGATTTAACTATTTATCTTAGTGATAATAATCAAGATATTTTGCATATTATTTTTGATTCCAAAGAAAAGGAAGGAGAAAAGAACGGAGTGAAAAAGGAAGAAAAGGAAAAAGAGACAAAAAAAGGAGAATATAAAAAAACATTCAAAATGAACCTTGTTGAATATGAGTATGAAGAAATGAATATACCTACAGTTGATTATGACGCTGAATTTTCACTTTCATCCAAGTTAATTTCTGATATTTTCTCTCAATTAAACAACTTTGGTAATGATATTGTAATAAAATGTTCCGAAGAAAATATTAGTTTAACTACTATTGGCGCAACTGGAGAGATGAAAGTGGAAGTCCCAGTGGATGATTTAAATGACTATAGTATTATTGAAGATGAAGAAGTTGTATTGACATATAGTCTACTTTATATTAATAAAATGTGTATAACAAATAAGTTATCTACTGATGTAGAATTTTCGTTAAGTAACGAATGTCCTATGAAGATTCGTTATAATTTAGGAGATGATAGCTTGTTGGTATTTTTTATTGCACCGAAAATGAACGACGAATAACCGGTTGAAAGAAATAAAGAAAAGAATGAAAATATATAAATATTTTAGTTATATATATATAATATGTCTCACAGTTTTGTTCCTCCGTAACCAGAAAAATTAGACCCTTTGCAACAAATTAAACAGTTTATTTATCCATTTGGTATGTTTTGAAAAAGACGCATTGGAAGAAAATGTCCCAAATAAAAGAACCATCATTACAGAAAACCATAAAATATTTTATAAAGGTGAGATGAGAAGAGCGAAAACATTTTTAAATGATTTTGAAAAAGTGAAAATGTACAATACACTGGAGAAGTGTTGTATAATGTTTTGTTGGAAGAGCATGATAAAATGATAGTAAATAATCTAATATGCGAAACATTACAACCAGAAAATGCTATTGCAAAAATGTATAAATTCTTAACAAAATTAAATATAGAATAACAAAATGATTTTATTCGTAAATATAATAAACGTATAATAGAAAAGAATATTTATAATAAAAGTAACAAATGAAACAAATAATAATACAAAAACAAACAATATATAAATATAAATAGTATATATTTATATACACAATAGATATGGATGTGCAAAAATTATTAAAAGCATTAGAAGATGAAACAAACGAAACCCTTTTAAACTTTACTACAGATAAAATTAAAGAAATGAATTTAAATATTTTAAAAGAGTTACATCTCTCTAAGCAAGATACTTTAGACATATTACAAAAACTTCGTGACTACAAATATGTAGATGAAATGAATGAACTAAAATATGGCGCGTATATTCGTTGGATTCCTATTGAAGATCCGACAAATATAATGCTAACAAAAGGAGCTCTATTTTGTGAAATGAAAATTACAGATGATGGCGTGTTTTGTGTATGTAAAAATTATGGTTTTAAATCGCGACATTTTCAAATATCAATAGATAAAAATTTAATATTTCAAAAACTAACAGATCAAGAATTAGTATTATTATCCGCATTAGATCATTTATCAAAGTAATACCGAATTACATTATTTATTTAGATGTTCTATTCAATTATCATTTTAGTCTATTTTTTCTAGATTTACACTTACAATCAGAAAATAATCCAGGAATAAATTTTCCCATTTTAATTAGATGAATATGGTCATCGTGAATATGTTTCTTGATAGTTCCAATGTTTTTACCCTTTCTGTATTTTGTTACGCTTTTGTAACCCTTTCCGTTCTTAATAGAAACCTTACGCACTATTTTGCCTCCCATTTGGCTTTTAATTTCCGTATTTTGATAATTAAACTTACTTGTATCCATATAAAATAACACAATATTATTAATTAATAAAATTAATAATTTTAAAAATTGGTAAATTATATAATGAATATAAATTTCTTGGTCCATTTATTTCATATCATTATAGTTGGTGGTTTATTTCTTTATGTTGGAATAAACAGAGAGAAAATACCCAAACTATTATTTTATGTAATGTTAGGTTTAGGCATATTAATAATATTTTATCATATTTACAAGGCACAAAAATACTTAAAAGAAGGCAAGGGAATATGGGTTAATTTAATACATATTTTTATAGTAGGACCCACATTAATTTACATAGGTTATAATAGTGAAAAAACCCAAAGATTATATTTTGAGATTTTGTTGATGTTAGGGTTTGCTTCTATAGGATATCATGGTTATTATTTAGTGCAGTCTTTATAAACACACTGTTTCATTCATCATATTGTTTTTATTCAACATACTGTTTTAACCAATTTTTTATCTAAAACAGCCTTGACACTTTCTAATGCACCCTCAACCCAACCCTGATGTCTACTTACTACTTCACCAACCACAAGCATACCCTTTTCAGGATGTTGAGCCGCATATATGAAATCGTCTCTATTATGGAATTCTTCTCTCTTTAATGGTTCATAATAATGAGTTCCAATTGGCCAATAATAATCTTTAATATCTGTGATTTGAAGTGACCCATCAGGTATTCCAAGTGATTTTTCAAGCAATCCGCAATACAAATCACGATTTCTAGAAGTATTTTTTAAATACCGGTGTAAAAGCATTGCACTATTATTATCACTATATGCAATCATATAAACGCCTTTATCAGGATCCATAGGAATTATTTTTTGAAGAGGACCAGGAACAATTGTATAGGTTGTAACATATTTTTTCATAATTTCGGTAGACTCCTTATTGAATTTTGCGTATAATCTTAAAAATGGTTGTCCGTGAATTTGTTGGTATATACTATTTTTATTTGATGCTCCAGGAACAAGACTTTTTATTCCTGAAATAGTTGTGGCAATAATTACTTTATTAGAATGGTACATTTTATTATCTTCACATTTAATTTCAAATAAGCACGGCGACTCCTTAATCTTTTTTACAGATATAACATTGGTAGAAAATTTAAAATGGTCACTTCCGATTTTATGATATAAAGTATCTACCATTTTTTTCCAAGGGATATGCAAACCAACCCAACCTTCTTTATTATCATCCATACCATAATTATACAATGTTTCGTAGACATCTTCATTTTCATAATCCGTATATCCAACGCTCATTATAAATTTTTTATACAATTCTTCTCCTAGGGTTTTAATAAAAAATTGTTTGAATGTTTTATCATGTAATTCTGGGTGCTTGCGATACAAATTTTTAAGCTTGTTTATTATTTCAATAATATCTAAATGATTAAATAAAGGCGAGTAATTAATAGAGGATTTATATTCGGAATAATGGATATCTAATTCTTTCATTAATTTAATTAAAAGTTTATCTTTATTTTTTCTTCCTACTCCGGCTCCCGTTACAATTGTTGTTCCATGAAAAGTTTCATTACTAGTTCTTCCACCTATCCATTGTTTTTTATATTTTTCTAATACTAAAAAAGATGTATTTGGACAATTTTTTTGTATATTTAAAGCGCTATATAATCCAGAAATTCCACTGCCAATAATAATGATGTCATACGGTTTTATTTTAATGCTCATATAATAGATTAAGATAAACAAATTTTCTTTTTATTTTCTATTTATTTTCTATTTTTAATAGTAATAGTCTTTTTATTTTTTTTTAATTTAATTGTAGATTTACCTTTACACTTAAATTTACCACGAGTAATTCCTTTAGAATTTAATATAGTTTTAGTGCAAATGCCAATAGCTCGTGCTTCATTCGTTTTATCCACTTTTTTTATACATCTACATAGTTTACTAGCCAAAATGTGTTCAGCATTAAGTTTAGTTAAACGAGCGGAATGAGGAATAGGTTCATTATAGTATTCTAAAATTTGTTTATAATCATTGTTATTTAATTGAGGTTGGGACATATTTAGTATATATAAAACAAATATATTATAAATAAATAAATAAATAAATAAATAAATAAATAAATAATAGAAACACTGAAAAATATAATACTTAAGTTTTTGTTAAAATCAAAAAACTCAATATATATAAGTAATGAAAATAGTAGTATTTGATTTAGACGAAACATTAGGATATTTTACAGAATATGGTATACTCTGGGATAGTTTGGCAAATTATCTAAAACGTGAAAATAAAAATTATTCATTAACACAGAGTGATTTCAATGATATTTTAGATTTATTTCCGGAATTTTTGCGCCCAAATATAATAAATATCCTAACCTACTTAAAGGGAAAGAAAGAAACCATGTGTTGTCATAAAATGATGATATACACAAATAACAATGGATCTAGAGAGTGGGCAAACCATATTATCCATTATTTTGAAAAAAAAATAAACTATAAGTTAATAGATCAAGTTATAGCGGCGTTTAAAATAAATGGTAAAACAGTTGAAATATGTAGAACAACACATAGTAAGACACATAGCGACTTTATCCAATGCACAAAAGTACCTGAAAGTGCGGAAATATGTTTTTTAGATGATACGTTTTATCCAGATATGGCAAACGGTAACGTATATTATATAAATATAAAACCGTATTATTATGATTTGAAATTTGATTATATGATAGAAAAATTTAAAGAAAGCGAAGTAGGGAAAAAATTAATAAAGGATGATTCAGATTTTGAAACAAAAATAATGGAACAAATAAAACATTATAAATATAAATGTATTGATAAAGATTTAAAAGAATATGAAGTAGATAAAATTTTAGGAAAACACATTATTACACATTTACAAGAATTTTTTAAACCAAAAAGGAATAAAACTGTTAGAAAAAAAACAAAATCTAATATAAAAAATAATAAAACAAAACGAAATAACTAGTTTGATTGTTCTCTTATAAAGTGGTCAATGCTATCCCTGACAATATTTACAAAGTGATTTTCATTAAATTTTGTTTTAATGCTAACTATATATTCGTTTAATATAGTTGTTGTTAAAATAAAAACTCCAGCATTAAACGCTATTTTACGATCAAGATTTGTAAAAACATCTATTTTGTGTAATGGATTAAACCGCCATATTAAAAATAAACATATATATATTCTAAAATAATAATTTATATCATTTAAGTAAGAAGGCGCGTTGTTAAATATCCCTAAAAATGTTGCAAAAATTAATATATATATAATAACTATAATACCATCAAAAATTTTTTCTTGATATTCGTTTAATTTTTTAACAAATACCATTTTATATATAAAAATAATATTTTATTTTATATATAATAATTATAAATTATTAACGCATTTTATCAGTTGGTAGAAGAATATAACTCTAATGTTCTTGCACTAGGGTCTGTAGCGTTTGTATATTTTGGCATCCAAAAATAAGGTAAAATATGCGCGCAGTTTGGATATGCTTCATCAAAAATTTTTTTATAGTAGTTTTTTTCTGTTTCTATATTAGGTTCAAATGTATAACCTATTTCAAACTTCATACAAAATGCGATTTTTTCTTGTAAAATTTGATATAATGAACGCCCTTGACAACTAACTCCATCACTAAACGCTTCTTTTTTTCTCCATAAAATTTCATCTGGTAAAAGTTGATTTCCATCACAGTTAACAAAACATGAAAAATGAAAACTATTTCTTAATATTTGTTTTTCAATTAAACCCCTACAATTTTTATGATTTCTAAAATAAGGAGGAATTGAAAGAATAAAATTAACAAAACTTTTATCCAAAAATGGAGTTCTTGGTTCCAAACCATGTGAAGAAATTGATTTATCTGAGCGCAATACATCGAATAAATGAATATCTTTTAATAATCTTCTTGTTTCTTTATCAAACTCAATATCATCAGGGCATTTATTCATATATAAATAGCCTCCAAGCAATTCATCCGAACCATCACCATTAAAAATAACTTTGGCTTCTGAATGAGTAGAAATATATTTGCCAAGTAAATAGTTACCTATACTAGCACGTACGGTTGTTGTATCGTAACTTTCAATTGCACGAATAACTTCAGGAATTGATTCAAACATTTCTTTTTCAGTAACAATAATTTCAGTATGATTTGTTCCAAGATAATCAGCAACGATTTTAGCATATTTTAGGTCTTCTGACCCCTGAAGACCAATGCTATATGTTTCTAATTTGTTTGGTAAATTATGTGAAATATAATGATTATTAACAAGTGCTGCAATTAAACTACTATCAAGACCTCCAGATAGAAGACAAGCTATGGGTCTTTCAGTTGTTAAACATCTTTTATTAACAGCAGCATTTAAATAAGAAGCAATTCTTGGATATAAATTTTCAAGAAATATTTGTTCAGTTGTATTATTAATAATCCAACTATGTGAAAATCCAGGAACAAAATAAGGTACATTTTCTTTTTCCAGTTCCCACATAGAATTCACTTTTGAAGTCAAATTAAATACACTATATGTTCCAGGCGCAAATTGTGAAATTGAATAATAATAATTATTGGGTTCATTATTAACAACATTATAAAATTTTTCAAGACATTTTAGTTCTGATGCAAATCCTATTAAATTATGTGAATAGTAAATATTTTTAGCCTTCATACTTTTTAAATAATATAAAGGTCTTACGCCAAAAGGGTCACGCGCTACATAAACCTTATTATTTAGGTCGTGCGTTATACGATTGTCATATAAAACAAATGAGAATACACCATCTAACATAGTTAGTGTTTGCTCAATACCATATTTAAGATACAAATGAATAATAACTTCGCAATCAGAATCAGTTTTAGGTACAACACACATGTATTCATATAATTGTTTGTAATTGTAAATTTCTCCATTACATATTAAAACAATATTATCAAAAACTAATGGTTGATTAGATTCTTCATTCAAACCATTAATTGCTAATCTATGAAAACCTAGCGTCATTTTCATATAACTTGTATCTAATTTAGAAAATTCAGGACCTCGGTTTACACCTTTCATAAATTCTTTTTGAATAACATCAATAGAATTTCCTGAACTATTTAAAAGAGCAAAAATGCCACACATTTGTTATATAAATTTCCCAATATATCTTTATATAATTTATATAATTTATATAATTTATACAATGCGAATAAAATAATATAACAAAAATAAAAGTATATATTTATATTATAAAATGAATAATCAAAATCCATCTGAATGTAACTCTAAAATGCAAGAACAATCAAATAGAAGAATTTATGATAGAAATATTCCGTCACAAATATTGCAACCTTATTTAGACGTTCGCCCTGTTATGACAAAATATTCTTATTTTCCTATTGTTGATCCTAGAAAGCGAGTAAGTGTTCCATTACAACAACAACCAACTTATAATGTTCATAATGTATTTAACCCAGGTAATACTACTTCCCCTTGGTCAGGCTTTGCATCTAACATAAATAAGGAATCTGAATTAAGAAACCAAATATACGCGTTACAAAAGTGTAGTCAATCTGTGTATGTTCCTAGTTCAAATAGTGACTTATATCAATACAAATTTCATTCACAAAAACAGTATAATCCGCACGATTTATTATTTGAACAACAAACATTTTTACCTTTCAATCCAAATCCAGAATCAAACTTAATAGGATCACATATGTTTTTAAATAATACAAGGGCTCAAGTGAGAGATATGACAAAACAAACGTGTTAAAAATTTCAGGTTAGAAAATTCAGGTTAGATTTATAATATTTATTTACAATTAAATATTATATGTCAGAAGCTTTTGTAAATCAAGTAACATTGGACTGTTTGTTGAATAAACAAATGTATAACAGCCAAATTAAGTCAAAAAGGTCCCAACAAATAAATAAGGAAGAGAGAAAATTTTATCGTAAGCGGTCATTTAATTTATTCAAAGAACTTATAAATGGGAATACCCCAGAAAATTTATCGCCAGATATAAAATATGCATACGATAATTTTATAAATACGACAATACAATACTTTAAGACGATTGACAATAATGATATAATACAATCAGAATATAAAGATGTAATATTTTCCCTAGATAATTCTAGCAATAGTTTTATAGATAGTTCTTCAAATTTAAAAACCGAAAATTTAAAAACCGAAAATTTAGACGCTGATTTATTGTTAACGCGTTCAATAAAATTAGAGGTACCTACTTTAGATAAATATGTTACAAGAACCCGAACTAAAAAAAAGGAGGAAATTATAATGCCAAAACAAAAAGAAATAAATTTACAAGACCCTCAACTAAAAAATAAAGGGATAAATTTGTAAAAAAGAATAATATCATTATTATTTATGAAGACCAGAAAACAAAAAATGAAAATGAAAAAAAGTAACACAACAACTTTTAAAAATAAAGGTAATAAAGAAAATAAAAGGAATAAAAAACGTCATGATGGTGGAAGTACTCATAATAAAACATTAAGGCAAAAAATGACAACACAAAAAAAAGTAAGTTTAAAAAAGGTAAATTGCAGTCCAAAACCAAAAGGTGAAATAAACCATTTTACATGCTATACAAATAAATCACTTTATAAATTGAGAGATTTATGGAATGCGAGGCATCCAGATGTAAAAATAAAATCAAATTCTCCAAAAGAAATCCATCATTTAATAAGCGAATATTTAAAGGGAGTTTGCAACAAAGAGTCATGTTGGATAAAACAAAAAGCAGAATTCGGGCCAATTGAGAGTGATATGGCAGATTCTTTTGCGCCCGAATCACCCCCCGAATGGAAGAAAAATCCAAATGAATGGTTATCAAGTATAGACATTATTAATGTTATGAAGCAATACGAAAAAGCGTATAAATGTTTTGATTTTATCGGTCCCTCACCAATTGATTTTGATACCAGAAAATTATATGGTGAATGTGTTTGGGATGAATTGTGTAATTTTAGCCTTAAAGAACAAATTAAAAACGGAAAAACAAAAATTGGAATTATATTTAATACGGATCCTCATAATAAACCTGGCCAACATTGGATTTCAATGTTTATTAATATTAAAAAGAAAAAAATATTCTTTTTTGATAGCACTGGAGATAAACCATCAAAAGAAATAAAGGTACTTATTAAACGCATTGAAGAACAAGGGTTAAATCTAAATCCAAAAATAAAGTTTATATCTGATAGTAATGAAGGAATTGAACATCAATATGGAAATACGGAATGTGGCATTTATTCTCTCTTTTTTATAGTTCATATGTTAGAAGATAAAATGACAGAACATTATTTAAAAACCCATATATTAAAGGATGAATATATGAATAAATTCAGACATATTTATTTCAATGATTCATTATAGACATTATTATAGTGTAGATTGTAATTTTGTAATTATTCTAATAACTTGAATTCTTTGGTGAAATGTCTGTGGCGAACTTACGCCTAAGTCTAGTAAGCGCATATTATGTAATTTTTGACATAAAAGTAAACACTCTTGCGAAGTTAGTTTAAACATCAAGTGAAGCATGATACAAACTATAATACCTGTTCTACCATGACCACCCCAACAATGCAAATATATCACTTCGCCTTCATATATTGCTTTCACCAATTTTTTGGCCAACCGAAGTGTTGTATCATCATCTGTAATATCACAATCTCTAATTTTTTCATGAACAAAGGATGCTTTTTCAATAGTTGTAGTCAGTTTTGGATAGTGCTCTTTAGTTTGAATCATTTTTTCTACGTCTTTAAAATATGGTCTTAATCCGTAATTGTTTCTCCATACTTCTTCATTTGTATCAGGGTCATATTCTTTTTGCAAACAAGCAAATGTAGTCACGCCAGAGTTTAATATTTGTGTTAATGAGTCTTCATTTTTATCATCTTCTAAAAATCCTGGAAATGCTCCAGCGATAAGTTTCCCTTTTACTACCCAATTACTTTCTGATGTAGGTCCATAATATTCACTTTCAACAAATGTGCCATGTATATCAATTGAACCAAATGAATATTTTATACTTTCAAATTCTCTATCAAAAGCTTCTTCTTTTTCTTCACTTTCTTTTTTTTCCAAATTCTCTTCAAAACAATTTTGAAACGGAGCACTAATTCCTCTCAACATTGGCTTTGAAAAATCTTCAAACTCACTCATTTTATGTTAGCAAAGTATTCGTATAATAGTGTTTTATATTATTTTCTTTTTTTCTTATTCAATTTTTTATATTAAAATTAACCAATACAAATAAAAACAATACAAATAAAACAATAAAAAATATAAATATATAAATATAGCTTTATGTATTTATAATTATGAGTAATTCTGATTTTTTAAAAAAAGGAAATATTTCTATGCTATGGGATGTTATAAGTGACGAGGAAATATTCAAATTTTTACCAAAGGAATCGCAAGAAATTGTTTCACAATTATTTATAAATAATATTAGTGGGTTTTTTGAAGTAGAGAGAAAGAAAACAACTAATCTAATAGAAATAAACAAAAAATATATTATACTGATATTAAATCACATTAAAACTAATTTTCCTAAGAAAACACATAATAAAATAAAAATACTTGATGATGCTCCTGTAAAAGAAGTAATAACTTACGAAGAAATTCATAATGAAAGAAAATCGCAATTTGAAAAGGATTTGGCAAAACGTCAAGAAGAATTTACAAATGCCGTTACATTAAAAGTTCCAGAAGTCCCTGAATTTGCCGATAAACATGTAGAAACTCCTATATCAGAAATGGATAAAATTATTAAAGAAATGACTGCTCAACGTAATTATGAAGTTGAACAAATAAATCGTATCTATCACACAGATATAAATAATAGTAGTAATTGGCTAACGCCGCAAGAAACATCCATAAAGGCGGAAAAGGGTTCGCTCCAAAATGACCAAGATAAAAATAGAGAAGAAAAGACGCAAAATCCAAACCAAAATCACAATTATAGTAAATCAAAATATCTTCAAACATTTAATGAAGTTCTTGATAGTCCATCAAAGAAAAATGTAAGTTGGGGTGAAAATAGAGAGATAGAAGATTCAAGTTTTGAAAATGTAATGGAGACAAATATTTTTCAGAAGTTAAAAAGGGTTGGCAAAGAACAAAAACCCGAAAACCACGAAAAACAAGAACAAAATAATATATCACTTACAATAGAAGAAAATACATATAACACCAGAATATATAATTTAGAAAATGAAATTAAATTACTTAATAATAAACTAGATACAATAATCCAATTATTAAACAATAAACAAACAAATTAAATAAATAAAAATAATAAAATAATAAAAACAGATAAATAAAAAATGAAATAGTTAAATATTAAAATAAATAAGTTAAAAAACACCTATCTAATTATTATAATAATGAATATTTTATCCGTTATCATAATATTACACGCGGTTTGTATCGCTTTTTCAATGGACATAAATTATAATAGATATAGATTGAAAAATTACACTCTAAGAATTTTGGTATTAAAAAAAAAGAATACACCAAAAATATTAAATGCTATCAAAAGATTTTATAATAAATGTTATGATAAAACAGTTGTTTCTATTGCGGAAGGTATGAATGATTATAATAATAATTTTACAGAAGAAGAAAAAATAATAATAGAAACAATACTTTCATTATGTTACTAATAATTTTAATACTCTTTCTCCGCGTTCATTTAATGCATATGTTCCAACTTTTAAAGGCTGGATATCAGGATCTTCTTGAGCCCTTTTATACGTAGTTAAATCATAAAGATCAAATGATGTATCACTAATTCTTCTAGCAGCATAGGCAACTCCGTCTATTGTAATATCTTTTGCAACCCATTCTAGAGCGATTTTGTTTGCTTTAACAGTAGTATCATTTTGTTGCTCAGCAAAATCAGGAACATACGCAAATTTATCATTGGTAGGATTCGTAAAATTAACGCATTTACCATTAGAATAAATATAACAATCAAATGCAGATTCCTTAACAGCATCGGTTAGTTGTGCAGTTAATTTTGCTTTGATTTCAGAAATTTCATAAAGATATTGATCACTCGTAATTGGAACTTTGGGAATGGCCTTACTTAAATCTTTTCTTTTTAATTCTATTGCTTCATCTGATTTTAATTGAGGTTCAGAAAAGATCATAAGATAAACAAAAACTTCTACCGTTTGCAGCGCTTTTGGTAAATCTTTATGACTACAAATACGTCTAGCGCGCCCGATAACCTGTTCTAAGCGCACCGGATGCCAATATGGTTCCATAATGTGAACAAAACGCGTGTTTCTTAAATTAATACCTTCAGAACCAGATGAAGTGATCATGAAGACCTTAATCACTTCACCCATATTATTATTATGATACTTTGATTTTAATACAGTGCCAATACTATCCGGAATATCATCCCATTCTCCGTTATAAATATGTCGTAACATTTCTTTTTCTTCTGCGGTTTCTGTTCCTGTATACAAAGCAAAAGTAGGTTTGCCTTCATCTACTTCGGAAATATTTATTTCCCATGTTCCGAGTGAATTTTTTTTAATTTTAAATCTAGTAAATCCATTTTTTTCAAGAACTAAACTAAAAATACCAACACCTTCGGCAGTTCTGAATTGACTATATACTAAATGTAAGCCTGCATTATCTGGGTCTTGAATATTTTCTAGCATATGCAAAAACTTGGGACTATATGTTTGAAGAGCTTCTGGAGTTAAAAAATCGTTAGAATGTTGTTGAATATCTTTAACAGCTCTATCAAGTCTCTCAACATAAGATTCGCCACCTATTATTTCAAGGATTTTATCACCTTCAAGTTCGCCTTCGTCTTCATTTTCTACATCTTGTTTATTTTCAAGCCTTTGTCCTTCTTTAATTAATTGTGCTAGATCGTTTGCTCCTTCTTTTTCTTCTTCCTTTCCTTCTTCCGCTTCTTGGTCTTCATTTCCTTCGTCTTTTTTTCCATCTTTCTTCTTCTTTCTTTTTTCTGGAATTGGTCTATCGGGAATAACATAGTTGCAAAACAAACGAGAGAAAATACGATAAGTGGATGATTTTTCTTCAAACAATTCAGCAACCTCTGTTTTTGGTTTTTTCTTTTCCAATTCTCTCTCTTGTTTGCGCGCTCCCTCATATATTCTGAACTGAGTATCACTCATTGGAATTCTAACTATGTGATAATCAACGCCAAGTTGCTTGTTATATCTTGGTAATAAACTTTCTTGGGCACTTCTAAAATAAGAAGACAAACCTAAAATACGTCTTTTTAAAGCATCTACATTTTTAAGACTTTTATCACTATCATTAATATATCGTGCTGAAAAGGTATTTAGATCGTCAGGTAAAGCCTTTCTGTTTATAACTTCAATGCCTTGTGGCACAACATCAATGTCATTTCTTCTTAAAATGCTTATTATTTTTCTCTCAAAATCTTCATCTGAAATAAATTCATTATCTATTGTAACTTCACCACTCTCGTCCTTTTTCACGTTTGAAACGCCTTTGTAGCCTTCATCCTTTTTAATTTTGTTCTTAAATCCGAAAGGATTTCTTGTAATAGTTAATATTTTACTAGACGGAGAATAGTCTAAGTAATCAAGGGTTTTCTCTCCAATTAACATAGCATGAAGCGATTCTCTATCAATTTTGTTTCTTGTGTTAACCACCAAGGGTATTTTCCATGTTTTAATATATCCTCTTAAAATATTAAACAAAATTGCAAATTCATTCGGGTAATTGATAACAGGTGTTCCAGATAATAATACAATACGAGAATTTTTAGCCCTTAATAACATATAATACAACTTAGTAGCCAAGTTAATAGGCGTTTCTTCTCCAAATAAGCTTTCTTTTTCTTCTTCTTCCTTTGTTTCTTCTCCTTCCTTTGCTTCTTCTCTCTTTTTCTTTTTCTTTTCTTCTCCTGAGATAGGCTTTTCTTTCTTTAGTTTATTTACAATTCTACTAATTAAATTGTGTGCTTCATCAATAACTACAACAGCATTATCAAAAATATTTATTTTAAAATTAGATGTCATTTCGGCTAATTTTTTGGCACGCAAACCATTATAATTAATAAACATGTATTTTTGTCTAATCATTTCGTTTAACTGTTCTTCTAATACTTTTCTGTCTGTATCATTGAGTGTATCGTAATTAGATGGTTTTTTTATATTTATAAAAAAGGCTCCGCGATGTTTGCGAATATATTCTTGTGGTAAATTTAATAAAACAGAAATTGTTTTTAATGCATCTGGATTATCTACCGTAGAAATCCATTCCCAGTATTGATTTCTTTTATAAAGCAAGTCGCCGGCCTTTTTAAGCTCTTCAATATAATTTGCGCGTAAAGATGCAGGGGTCATGATGATAACTCGTTTGGAATCTTTCATACCCTCGGCGATTGCAATGGATGTGGCAGTATTATGTGTTACAGTAAAATCACCCATTACATATCTACAGTTTTCATCTATCATAAACCCATAATATTCATCTTCGTTTACGTATTTTACTTCAATTCCAGTTACCAAAGCATCTTTAATTTGTTTTCTTGGCTGTGCTTTTTTTCTTGGTATTTGTGTAGGTATTTCTTCAATGCCGGCACCATTTATGCAAATTCTAAACGCGGAACCATATTTTTTTTCACTTTGATATGTCCATGATGTTTCTTTTATTGATTTATAACATGAAAATCCCAAGCTTCTAGCCAAATAAATAACATCATCCATCAATTGTTCATTTTTTTGTGTAAATTCAAATGATGCCTTTGATAAATTTCCATCACTATCTAATAAGCCAGCCAACAATTTTAATCTATTCTCTCTAGAATTGCATTTATAAATGAAAGGAATGTGTTTGTTATTGATCATATTTAAATTTTTTAAGGTATTCAAAAATACATTGTTATAATATTTACCATTTCCAGTAATTCCATAAGTATATTTATTTCTATGTGATAAGAACAAGTTATATTTTGGCAGATTTTTTGCAAAATAATATAAAACAGTAGAATCTTGACTAGTTATTTCTGATGTATAACTGGTTCCATCACCTAACCAATATCCAATCATATATGGATCTATAGGAACATCTTTTTCCGGAAAATGTATTGGAACTTTGTATCCCTTTAACAACCCTCTGTTCTTTTCTGATAATTTTATATAATCCTTTACTGCAATCTCAATAACATTATCGTTTGTTGCAGGTTGTTCTAATATTTGTTGAAAAAACCTTTCGGCTTCTTCTTTCATTTGCTCTTCATTATCTTTTGATTTATGAAAAGTAAATGTTTTTGATTGAAAATCATTGTTTTCTATCCATTGCACATTATAATTAGTATTTGATTTATGAGTATTATGAATTAATTTTGGAAAGCCTGAAGCGCGAAGACAAAGAATATGTTCTTGATTAACTGTATAACTTTCTCCTTTTACAGGAACGACTTGGTACATTTTATCTTTTCCTCTTGCTAAAGAGAGAACTTTACGTGGTTTGGAATCATCGCCCATTAATAAATCACCTTCAAGAATATCTTGAACAAGTTTAATCGTACCATCTGACATCATAATAGGAGTATTTTTTGCGTGACATTTTCCCGATCCCAATCCGTGGTACAAAAGTAATCCGCGATAAGGCGTAAATATGTTCATATAGTCACGAACAATTTTTTGATGTGTTAATAGAGAGAAATTTGTGGAAGTCTTTCCAATGGTATCACAAGAAATACTATCTTTATTTTCTGCAATTTCATCACGATAACGACTAAACAATGAATTAATAAAATCAACAAATTTCTCTCTATTGTTCATAAAATAAGAAGACGCTTTGATTAAAACTTGATCTCTCTTTTTAGGAACACGTTTACGCAAGTCTGTGTCACCAAATTGGACTAGAGTTTCAGGACCGAGTATAGCAACACCTTTTTCAGGTTTTTCGGTTATTCTTGTTTTCTTTTTTGGTACTTTAATAGGTATCACCTCTTTTTCTTTTTGTTGTTCTAGTTCTTCTTGTAATCCAGGCTCTTCTGGTTCTTTTGGTAGTGGTGTTGGTTCTTGAAAGGCAACCATCTTCTTTTTAACAGGCATAACAATTTGTCCTTCAGAACTATCCGAGTCTTCATCTGCATTCAAAATTAAAGGCTTATTAATAACTAATTTCTTTGCTTTACTAGATGAAGGAGGTAAGGGTACAGGTTCGGAAGCCTTTTTCTCTTCTGAAATTTTCAAGACAGGTTGAATTGTTACTTTAAGTTTTTTATTTTCTGCTAATTTTTGAAGAAGTGCATTGCGATCAAATCCTCTTTCAGTTTCATCCACAATTAAAGGGGCCGTCTTTTTAGTTGCTGCTTGTTCTTGAAGTTCCATTTTATAAAGTGCGCCTTCTTCTTCCTCTTCTTCGCTTACTTCGCCTTCTTCCAACTCTTTTGCTTTTTTTGGAGCCTTTTTACTACTATCTTGAGGTTTATAATGCCTTTTAACTCCTTTAATTACAACGGCTACTCGTTCTCTCTCTTCAACATTTGGTTTTATCATTAATCTTTCTTTTAATGCAGCTAAAGGATTCATAGGATTCATTACTTATATAATTTAAATATATAAATTTTTCTAATTTGATGTATTCA
>Ga0214921_10005504_pt1 | contig 17875 bp, 8 predicted proteins | sample LL1505_MetaG_FD_177992 | JGI IMG/M metagenome (GOLD analysis project Ga0214921, IMG submission 177992) | Freshwater microbial communities from Lake Lanier, Atlanta, Georgia, United States - LL-1505 | ecosystem: Environmental > Aquatic > Freshwater > Lake | place: USA: Georgia | collected 2015-05-28
GCTGGCGCGCTTGCATAGGTTCAGGGCGCAGCCGTGCCAATCGCTGCGCCGTTGGCCCCCACGCCCAGGGTGACCGCATGGTCGCAACCCACTCAAAGCGGTGGTCAGGCTTGGGCCCCCACACCACCCAAGGTGCAGGCCCACAAGCCCTGGATGGCCAGCCGCTCGGCGGCCACGCTGTCTGGCTCGATCTGGGTCGGGGCTTCGTCCAAGCGGGCGCGGTGCTGCAACCGGCGCAAGCTGCGGTAAGCGCGGGCCGCGGTTTGGCCCACGCCTGTGGGCAGCAGGCCCACCGCTTCGGCGTGTTGCAGCAAGGCGATGTTGCCCACGTTGGCGCGCAAGCCGGGGTGGGCTTTGCCATGGCCGAGCACCAAGAACTGCACCGCAAACTCCGCGTCCACCATGCCGCCCGGGCCGTGCTTGACATCGAACAGGCCGGCTTGGGCCGGGCGGGCGTGGCGCAGTTTCTCGCGCATGGCGCCGATCTCTAGGGCCAAGGCGGCCAGGTCACGGGGGGCGCAAATGACTTGTTCGCGCACCGCATCAAAGCGCGCTTGAAAGTCGGCCTGGCCCACGCAAAAGCGCGCCCGCGTCATGGCCTGGTGCTCCCAGGTCCAAGCCGTGTTGCTGCCGCGTTGGGCTTGGTAGTTGGCAAATGACTCAAAGTCACTCACCAGCAATCCCGAGTTGCCATTGGGCCGCAGCGCGGTGTCAATTTCGTACAAATCGCCTTCGGCGGTTTTGACCGTCAGCCAATGGATGATTTTGCGCACGTACAGGGCATACACCTCTCCGGCTTGCTCATGCGCGTCGTCGTACACAAACACAATGTCCAAATCGCTGCCGTAGCCCAGCTCTTTGCCGCCCAGTTTGCCGTAAGCCAAGATGGCAAAAGCGGGTGCTTCGCGGTGGCGTTGCTTCAAGCGCTGCCACACCCATTGCGCCGTCACCCGCAGGATCACATCGGCCAGCGCGCTCAGGTCGTCGGCGACTTGCTCCACCCCCAGGCGGCCCTCGACGTCGCGCGCCAAGATGCGAAAGGTCTCGGCGTGGTGGGCGCGGCGCAGCAAGTTGAGCAGGCTTTCCTCATCGTCTTGGCCCACACCCGCCAGCGCCTGTTGTCGCTCGTTGAGGCTGCGCTGCATCTCGGCAGGGTCAAAGCGCTCCATCAACAAGGCCGGGCTGGCCAATTCGTCGATCACCCCAGGGTGTTGCAGCAAATAGCGCGCGGTCCAGCGCGCCGCCCCGAGCAAGCGCAGCAGTTGCTGGTGCACCTGAGGGCGCTCGAGCAACAGCGCCAAATAACTTTCGCGGCGCAGCAAGGGCTCGATCCAATCGCACCAGCGCAGCGCAGCGGTTTCGCTGATGCTGCCCTCTTGGGTCCATTGGTGGGTGCGCTTGATCAGCTTGACCAAGCGCTGGCGGCCGTCTTCGCGCAAGGCCCGCACCCGTGGGTGCTCGGGCCACTCGCGCACCCGCGCCGCCAAGGCCGGGGGCAGCAGGGGTGTCAAGGCCTCCAGGTCCAGGGCTTGATCGATGTCGCCCACGCGGTCTGTGGCGGACAGGTTGGCAGTGCCCCCTTGGCTGGCGGGGGCACCGTCTTGCCCGAGCAAGCGTTCAAATTCGCCCGCGACCACCGCGCGGTGGCGCGCCAACTCGGCTTGCAGCGCAGCCACATCGGCCAGCCCCAAACTGAGCGCCAACCACCCCAGGTCGGCATCGTTGGTGGGCAACACATGGGTTTGCTGGTCGTCCAGGTATTGGATGCGGTGCTCCACCCGGCGCAAAAACACATAGGCCTGGGCCAGCGCCTGGGCGGTGGGTTCGGGCATCAGCTGGGCGCGGGCCAGGCGCTGCAAGGCATTCAGCGTGGGCCGGGTGCGCAGCTCAGGAAATTGCCCGCCACGCACCACTTGCAACAGCTGCACGGTGAACTCGATCTCGCGGATACCCCCGCGCCCGAGCTTGACATCGTTGGCCCGCTCGGGCCGGCCCGAGCTGTGGCGTGCCGCTTGGTCGCGGATTTGGCGGTGCAGGCCGCGCAGGGCTTCAAACACGCTGTAGTCCAAGTAGCGCCGGTAGACAAAGGGTTGCACCGTGTCGCGCAAGGCGTGGGCGTCTTGCATGTGGCAGCGCGGCGCCACCACCCGGCTCTTGAGCCAGGCAAAGCGCTCCCACTCGCGGCCTTGGACCAAGAAATACTCCTCCAGCGCCGACAGCGACACCACCGGTGGCCCCGACAAACCATTGGGGCGCAGCGCCAAGTCCATGCGAAACACAAAGCCATGGGCTTGGGTGTCGCCAATCAAGGTGTAGATGAGCTTGACCGCTTTGCTGAAGTAGCCCTGGTGGTCGATCTGACCGCGCCCATCGGCACGGCCGGTGGTTTCGCCGTCGTCCTCGTAGACATAAATCAGGTCGATGTCGCTGGAGACATTGAGCTCGCGTGCCCCCAACTTGCCCATGCCCACCACCCAAAACGGGCAGCGTGTGCCATCGGCTTTGAGCGGCGCGCCGTGCAGCGCATCGAGTTGTTCAAACGCCACTTGGCAAGCCACATCCAAGCTGAACTCGGCCAATTCGGTCATGGCGCGGGTCACCACCGATAAATCGGCGCCCTGCTCGGTGTCGAGCACCACCAAGCGCTCGATCACACACTGGCGCAGGCAGCGCAGCGCGTCGGGCACTGCCAGTTGGGCATGCGCGCGCAGCCGCGCATAGCCCAAGGCCAGGGTGTCCGCCACTGGTGCCCCTGGGGGCAGGTGCGCCAGCCAATCCCCGTAACGGCGGCGCAAGCGCTGCACCAAGCGGCTGTGCTCGGCCACCGCTGTCGGGGGCATCGAGTGGTGTGCGGGTTCGCTCATGGGCGGGCGGGGACGGTGGCAGGGGATAATTCGATGGACCTATACGCGCCCATGACACAGACCTTGCCTGCCACCCCATCTCATCACGCTGTGGCGCGCTGGCTGCCGCGCTTGTTGCGGGGCTTGGCTTGGACGCTGGTGTGGGCTGGCGTGGCCTTGTTGCTGGTGTGGGGCTGCATCCATGCACTGATTGTGCCCCGCATTGGCGAGTTGCGGCCTTGGATCGAGCGCCAAGTGGTTCAAAAAATGGGCCTCAATTTGCGCATGGGCGAGCTCAGTGCGCATTCCGAGGGGTGGATACCGACCTTTGAAATCCAAGGCCTGCAAGTCTTGGACAGCGCCAACCCACAAGACCCCCCCAGCCTGCGCGTGGCCCGTTTGGTCATGCGCTTGTCGCTGCGCTCGCTCACCAGTTTGTCGTTTGATCAGGTGCACCTCGAGGGGCTGGAGATCGAGGTGGGGCGCGACGCCCAAGGCGTGTGGCGTTTGGGGGGTCAAAAGCTGGATGGCGCTGGTCACAGCGACGCGCTGGACTGGTTTTTCTCCCAGGCCGAGTTTGTCGTCAGCCAAGGCCGGGTGCGCTGGCGCGACGACACCCGGCCTGGCCCCGAGCCGGTCTGGCTGGAAAACGTCACAGCGGTGCTGCGCAACCACCTCAACCAGCACGATATGCGCCTGGACGCCACGCCCCCCCCGGGCTGGGGGGAGCGAATCAGCTTGCGTGGGCAATTTCGCCAGCCCTTGCTCAGTTTGCACAACGGGCGCTGGCAAGAATGGTCGGGCCAGGCGTATGTCCAAGCCCCCCGCTTGGACGCGGCGTGGTTGCGCACCCCTTCCCAGTTGGGCACCGACACCGACCCCTGGCTCAAGGGCGCGGGTGCGGTCGAGGCTTGGGTGGACATCGTGGCCCCCATGCAGGTCAGCGGCATCACGGCCGACCTGGCCTTTGAGCGCGCCGAAGTGCAATGGGGCGCAGGCTTGACCCCACTGGACCTGCGCGAGCTGCGTGGCCGCGTGGGCTATGTGCGCACCGATGACGGCCATGCGGTGTTCAGCGACGATTTGCAATTTGCCACCGCCGAGGGTGAGCACTGGCCCGGTGGTGCGGTGCGCTTGGGCTGGCGCGGCGAGCGCCCAGGCGACGGGCCCCTGGAGGTGAGCGCCGACCGCTTGGACCTGAGTGCCCTGACCCGCATTGGCCAGCGCTTGCCCTTGCCTGCCGCCTTGCGCGAGGCTTTGAGTGCGCACCAGCCGCAAGGGCAACTCGAGCGCCTCAAGGCCCAATGGCAAGACAACCCCAGCGGCACGCGCTACAGCGCCAAAGGGCTGTGGCGACAGGCCCGGCTCAAGCCCGCCATGGTCGCGGGCCATTGGCCGCTGCCCGGCTTGCAAGGGGCGGATCTGGACTTCGATTTCGACCAGACCAAGGGCCGCGTCCAATTGCGCATGAAGTCGGGCGTGATTGAAGGGGCCCTGGGCCTGAGCGAACCTCGCTTGGTGGTGGACAAGGGACAAGCCGATGTGGAATGGCAGCGCAATGGCGAGGCCTTGAGCGTGAAATTCAAAGACGCCCAACTCAGCAACCCCGATGGCGCAGCCGAGGCCAGCGGCAGTTGGAGCAGCGCCAAGGGCGATCAGCCGTGGCCAGGGGTGCTCGACCTCAAGGGAAAAATTGTGCGCATCGAGGCGCGTCAATTGCACCGTTATTTGCCCACGGCCATCGATGCCAGTGTGCGCGACTACCTGCGCAACGCCTTGCTGCGCGGCCAAGGCCTGCAGGCCGCTGTGCGCATCAAGGGCGACTTGAGCCACTTCCCATTTCGCCAGCCGCAACAAGGTGAGTTTTCCATCCAAGGCCAGCTCAAAGACGTGGGCTTTGCCTATGTGCCCCCGCCTGTGCCCAATGCCAGCGCCGCGCGGGGCGCCCCAGCGCCGCTCGAGTGGCCCGCGCTGAGCGTGGCCTCGGGCGACTTGGTGCTGGACCGCACCAGCTTTCAGATCAAGAATGCCAAGGCCCGCATGCCCTCTGCGCCCAACTTGGCTTGGCAAAACATCCAAGCCCAGATCGCTGACATGGGTGCGGCCCCGCAGCTTGAGCTCAGTGCCGATGGCCGTGCGCCATTGGGCGAATGGCTGCAAGCGGTGACCCGCTCACCCCTGGGCGCCATGACCGGTCAGGTGTTTGACAGCGCCCAAGGCAGCGGCTTGGCCGACCTGCGCTTGACCTTCACCTTGCCCCTGGCCGCGCCCGAGCGCGTGCGGGTGCAAGGGCGCATGGTGCTGCCCGGCAATGATTTGCAATGGTCCAGCTGGACGCCGGCCATGTCGCGCTTGCGCGCCACGGTGCAATTCACCGAGACCAGCTTGAGCGTGACCGATGCGCAGGCCCGCGTCTGGGGTGGCGACACGCGCTTGGACCTGCGCTACAACAGCCGCACTGCCGTGGACGAATCACCCTTGAGCTTGCAGGTGCAAGGCGCCATCACCGCCGAGGGCATGCGTGCAGCGCGCGACTTGCCGGGCTTGGCGCGGCTGGCCCCTTTCTTGCGCGGGCGCAGCAACTTCAACTTCAACCTGGGCTTGCGCCAAGGCCAGCCCGAGTGGCAACTCACCAGCAGCTTGCAAGGCCTGGAGATCGCTTTGCCAGCGCCTTTGGCCAAAAGCGCCGATGCCACCTGGCCTTTGCGCGTGGAGCAGCGGGTGGCGCGCGACGGGCGGCGCGACAGCTTGCAGGCCAGTTTGGGCAGCGCCATGAACCTGCGTTATGACCGCGACACCAGTGCGGCCACGCCTCGGGTGCTGCGCGGTGCCATCGCCCTGGGGCTGGGGGCCAGCGATCCTTTGCCTTGGCCGGACCAAGGTGTGTTGTTCAAACTCCATTGGCCGCAAATCGATTTGGACCGCTGGCAAGCGGTGATCGACAGCGACGCCGTGGGCGGTTTGGGCTCTGCGGGCAGCGCCGCCCCCGGCACGGCCGATGGGTGGGACGCCTATGTGCCCAATGCCGCCGTGGTGCAGGCGCAAAAAGTCACCTGGGACCGGCGTGAGCTGCACCAACTGCACATGGGTGGCACGCGCCAAGGCCCGCTGTGGCGGGCCAACCTGCATGCCCAAGAGATGGAGGGCTACCTGGAGTACCGCCCGGTGGTGGCCAACACGCCGGCGCGCATGTTTGTGCGCTTGGCCCGCTTGGATGTCCCACCCAGCGCCGTCAGTGACATCGAAAACCTGATGTTCGAGCAACCCAAAAGCCTGCCGGCTTTGGACATCGTGGTCAATGAGTTGCAATTGCGCGGTAAAAAACTCGGCCGTGCCGAGGTCGAGGCGGACAACGTTTCTGCGGGCCCGCGCGCGATTGGCGAGTGGCGGCTCAATCGGCTCAACCTCACGGTGCCCGAAGCGCAACTCAGCGCCTCGGGCAATTGGCTGGCCATGCCCGGCCAAACCCGCCGCCGCACCCAGCTCAAATTCACCTTGGACATTGGCGATGCGGGCGAGTTTTTGGCCCGCATGGGCACGCCCGGCGCGGTGCGTGGTGGCAAGGGCCGCATGGAAGGGCAAGTGGGTTGGCAGGGTTCACCCATGACCATCGACTACCCCAGCATGGTGGGGCAATTCAATGTCAACGTCGAGCGCGGGCAATTCCTCAAGTCCGACCCCGGTGCGGCGCGCTTGCTGGGCGTGCTCAGTTTGCAGTCGCTGCCGCGGCGTTTGACGCTGGACTTTCGCGACCTGTTCAGCGAAGGCTTTGCCTTTGACTTCTTTCGGGGCGATGTGCAAATTGAGCAAGGTGTGGCCATCACCAACAATTTGCAAATGAAGGGCGTGGCCGCCGCGGTGCTCATGGAGGGCCGTGCCGACATCCAGCACGAAACCCAAGACATCAAGGTGGTGGTGGTGCCCGAGATCAACGCGGGCACTGCCTCTTTGGTTTATGGGGTGATCAACCCCTTGGCCGGCTTGACCAGCTTTTTGGCCCAATTGGTGCTGCGCCAGCCGCTGATCGACGTCAATACCCGAACCTTTCGGGTGGATGGCAGCTGGGCCGACCCGCGCGTGAGCCCCTACAGTGCCTCAGACAGCGACACCAAAAACCCCAGGACGGGCAAACCATGAAGGTGGCCGCGATCCAAATGGTCTCGGGCACCGAGCGCGATGCCAATTTGGCCCATGCGCGCCAAGCCCTGGCCCAGGCCGCCGAACAAGGCGCCGAGTTGGCCGTGTTGCCCGAGTATTTTTGCCTGCTGGGCCAGCGCGACACCGACAAACTGGCCATCCAAGAGCGCTTTGGCCACGGCCCCATTCAGGGCATGCTGGCGCAAGCGGCGCGCGAGCTGGGTTTGTGGGTGGTGGGGGGCACCCTGCCCCTGTCGGTGAGCGGCCAGCCCGAGCGGGTGCGCAACAGTTGCTTGGTCTACAACCCGGCGGGCGACTGCGTGGCGCGCTACGACAAGATGCATTTGTTTGGATTTGACAATGGCCAAGAACGCTACGACGAATCGCGGGTGCTCGAAGCTGGCAACACCCCGGCTTGGTTTGACCTGAGCGCGCGCGATGGCCAGTGCTGGCGCGTGGGCTTGAGCGTGTGCTACGACCTGCGCTTTCCCGAGCTGTACCGCCAACTCAGCCATGCGGGGGCACATCTGCTGCTGGTGCCCAGCGCCTTTACCCACACCACCGGCCTGGCCCATTGGGAGGTGTTGCTGCGCGCGCGGGCGGTTGAAAACCTGTGTTGGGTGGTGGCCAGCGCCCAAGGTGGCTTGCATGCCAATGGGCGGCGCACCTGGGGCCACAGTTTGTGCGTCAACCCCTGGGGCGAGGTGGTCGCCCAACAGGCCACCGACGCCGGTCTGGTGCTGGCCGATCTGGACATGGATGCCTTGCTGCGCTGGCGCAACCAACTGCCCGCCTTGGGCCACCGGTTGCTGTGAGCCGCTGGCGCTGGACGGCTGCTGTCGAGGCGCGCCGCTGGGTGCTTTGGGGCATGCTGCTGTTGCTGGTGGTGATGCTGCTCACGGCCTTGGCCTGGTTGGCGCTGCGATACGAAAAAGCCCAAATGCAAGACCAGCTCGAGCGCGACACCGTCGACGCGGTGGGCGACGTGCGCGCCGCCTTGCAGCGCAATGTGCAAACCCTGCAAGCCCTTCAACCCGATGAGCAAAGCCCGGCGGCTTGGGTGCCGCCCACCGAAGAGGTGCTGCGCAACCACCGCGAGTGGGTGCGCTTGGAATGGCGCGACCCGGCCTTGCAGCTGCGGGTGGGCGTGGACAGCGCCTACCGCACCCCGGTGTTTGCCCGTTTGGGGCGCGACAACGCGCTGGCCGACGTTGAGCAGGCCTGTGCTTTGGCGCGGCGCACCAGCGCCGCTGCGTATGCGCCCAGCACCTTTGTGTCGGTGCAAGACGGCGTGGGTCTGGAGGTAATGGAGTTGTGCTTGCCGGTGTATCAAGGGGGTCAGTTGGCGGGGTTTTTGGTCGCCAGCTACGCCTTGACGGAAATGCTCGAGGCCATGGTGCGGCGCGAACACACCCGCGCCCAAGAGGTCTCGTTTGTCGAACTCGATGGCACCCGTTTGGCCTTGCGCGGTGGCATTCACCGCGGTCAGCGCATCTTCAGCGCCCAGCAAATGATCGACCTGCCGGGTTACGCCTTGGTGCTGCGCTTGGACAGCTGGCGCGCATCGCCCAACTGGTTCCCCAACTTGCTCACCGCCTTGGTGCTGGGGCTTTCGCTGGCCTTGGTGACGGTGCTGGCTTTGCTCGCGCGCGACATGCGTCGGCGCCAACGCGCCGAGCGCGATCTGGCCGACGCCTTGGCCTTTCGCAAGGCCATGGAGGACTCGCTGGTCACCGGCTTGCGCGCGCGCGATTTGCAAGGCCGCATCACCTATGTCAACCCGGCGTTTTGCGAGATGGTGGGCTTTGCGGCCGAGGAGTTGCTTGGCCAAGGCATTCCCGCGCCCTACTGGCCGCCGGAAAAAGTGGACGAATACGGCAAGCGCCAGGCTTGGCGTTTGGCCGGCAACACGCCGCCGCGCGAGGGCACCGAGTCGGACTTTCAGCGCAAAAACGGCGAGCGTTTCCCTGTGCTGATTTTTGAGGCCCCGCTGATCAATGCCAGTGGCAGCCAAACCGGCTGGATGAGTGCGGTGCTCGACATCAGCGCCCAACGCGCCAGCGAGGAGTTGAGCCGCGCCACCCTGGACCGTTTGCAAGCCACCGCGCGCTTGGCCACGGTGGGCGAGATGGCCTCGTTGCTCAGCCATGAGCTGAACCAACCCTTGGCCGCCATTGCCAGCTATGCCAGCGGCAGCCAAAACCTGTTGCAAGCCGATGCAGCGGTGCCCAGCGCCATGGGCCAGCAACTCGGTCAGGCCTTGGACCACATCGCCGACCAAGCGCGCCGCGCGGGCTTGGTCATCAAAAGCGTGCACAACTTTGTGCGCCGCCGCGACCAAGCCCGCGAGGCCGTGGCGGCGCACACCTTGATCGACAGCATCTTGCCCTTGGTCAGTTTGCAGGCGCGCAAAACCGGTGTGCGCTTGCACCTGGACTGCGCCACGGATTTGCCCGCGGTGTGGTGCGACCGCACCATGGTCGAGCAGGTCTTGCTCAACCTCGCGCGCAACGGCATGCAAGCCATGCAAGCCCTGCCCCCAGGCCGGGTGCGCGAGCTGCGCATCGTGGTGTGTCCCAGCATGGAACCCGGTGAAGGCTTGGCGTTTTCGGTGGCCGATGGGGGCTTGGGCATCACGCCTGAGGTGTCGGCCCAGCTGTTCACCCCGTTTTTCACCACCAAGGCCGAGGGCATGGGCCTGGGTTTGAGCTTGTGCCGCACCGTGGTTGAGCAGCACGGTGCGCGTTTGCAACACCGGGCCTTGGCCAGTGGCGGCACCGAGTTCTTTTTCAGCCTGGCATGGGCCCACAGCGACAACGCCATGGCCGCGCCCGCCCTGCCACAATCTTGACCATGCAACCGGTTCAAGATGCCTTGGTTTATGTGGTCGACGACGATGAGAGCGTGCGCCAAGCGCTGGCCTGGCTGCTGCGCTCGCGCGGCTTGCAAACCCAATGCTTTGACAGTGCCGAGGGCCTGATTGCGCACCTGGGGCTGGACCACGCGCCCCAAGTGCCGCGCCAAGCCTGTTGTTTGTTGCTGGATGTGCGCATGCCCGGCATCAGCGGCTTGGCCCTGTTTGAGCGCTTGATCGACAAAGGTTTGTTGCCCCAACTGCCGGTGATTTTTTTGACCGGCCATGCCGATGTGCCCACCGCGGTGGACGCGGTCAAGCGCGGCGCCTTTGATTTTTGCGAAAAGCCTTTTTCGGACAACTCACTGGTGGACCGGGTGGAACAGGCTTTGCAACGCTCGGCCCAGCAGCTGCACACCCAGCAGGTGCAAAAAAGCCTGGCCGAGTTGATCGAGGGCCTCACCGAGCGCGAGCGCGAGGTCATGCACTGTGTGGTCGAGGGCTTGCCCAATAAACTCATCGCCGACCAACTGCACATCAGCGTGCGCACGGTCGAGGTGCACCGTGCCCGGGTGTTCGAAAAAATGGCCGTGCGCTCGGCCGTCGAACTCTCCAACCGCTTGCGTGTGCCCGGGTGAAGTGCTTCAGCGTGGTCGGTGTGCAGGGGGTGTGGGCGTATCCGCCGGCGCAACGGTGTCAACGCTGGGGGCCGGGTGGCCGGTCACGGCCGCACCGCCTGGCTGGGGTGGCTCGGCAGTGGTCGGATCCGACGGCTGCGTGTCCTGGGGCGCGTCGGGCGGCTGGGGCGACGCCGGTGGCTCGGCGGGCGGGTCCAAGGGTCGGCCCGAAAACATGGTCCACCACACAATGAACACCAGCAGCAATCCCGCGCCCAAGGCCTCTATCAAGATGAGCGTCATTCAGCGCGCCGGGTCGGGTTGGGTCATGGCTTGCATTGTAGGAAGCTTGGTGGCGTGCAGCGCCCCTTCGCCCCGGCCCAGTGCGCCGGTGTGGGGCCGCAGCCCACCCCCTGTGGCCCAGCCCGCGCCGGAGCGGCCCGCCAGCGAGCCGATCCGGCCTGTGCCTGCCGCACCCACGGGGGTGCCGCGCGCGGGCTTGGCCGGTTTGCCCGGCACACCGGCCCCCGATCGGCCGGTCAAAAGCCGCTGGACGCCCGTGCCCTGGGACGAGTTGCCCGGTTGGAGCGAGGACAGCTTGCACGAGGCCTGGAACGCCTGGCTGAAAAACTGCGAACGCCCCGGCCCCGTGTTTGGCCCCCTGTGCGCCGACGTGCGCCGGCTGAGCATTGCCGACGCCGACGAGCAGCGTTTGTGGATGGTCAGCCGCTTGCAGCCTTACCGGGTCGAACCGGTGCAGGGCCCCAGCGAGGGCTTGCTCACCAGTTACTACGAGCCCATCATGAACGCCTCGCGCCAAGCCGCACCGGGCTTTGGCGTGCCCCTGTACGCCTACCCGGTGGCCGCGCAACAGGCCCAGCGCCAGGGCCAGGCTTGGTACACGCGCCAGCAGCTCGACACCCTGCCCGAGGCCCGTGCGGCCTTGGCCGGGCAAGAAATCGCTTGGCTGGCCGACCCGATTGACGCGCTGGTGCTGCACATCCAAGGCTCGGGCCAGTTGCGCATCCAAGAGCCCGACGGTCGCTCGCGAAGGGTGCGCCTGGCCTTTGCCGGTACCAACGAGCAGCCCTACCAAAGCGTGGGGCGTTGGTTGCTTGACCAAGGCCTGGTGCGCGACGCCACTTGGGGCGGCATCAAGGAGTGGGTGGCGCGCAACCCCCAGCGGGTGCCAGAGATGCTGTGGGCCAATCCACGTTTTGTGTTTTTCCGCGAGGAGGCCTGGGTCGATGGTGCCGACGAGGCGGGCCCGCGCGGTGCCCAAGGCGTGCCCCTGACGGCTGGGCGCTCGATTGCGGTGGACCGCGAATCCATCCCCTACGCCACCCCCGTGTGGTTGGCCAGCAGCGGGCCAGCGCTGCGGGTGCAGCGCTTGGTGTTTGCGCAAGACACCGGCAGCGCCATCGTGGGCGCGGTGCGCGCCGACTATTACGCTGGCGCGGGTGCCGCTGCGGGGGAGCTGGCCGGGCGGGTGAAACAAAACCTGCGCCTGTGGGTGCTCTGGCCGCGCTGACAGAACCGGGGCTTGCCCCTACACTGTCAGACTGAACCGCGCCAGGAGAACCGCCATGAATGCCCCTCTGCCCGAACACATCCGCCAGGCTTTGGCGACGGTGACCCTGGACGACAAATACGCCCTCGACCAGGGCCGTGCCTTCATGAGCGGGGTGCAAGCCTTGGTCAAGCTGCCCATGTTGCAGCGCCAGCGCGACGCCATGCAAGGCAAAAACACCGCCGGTTTCATCAGTGGCTATCGGGGCTCCCCGCTGGGTGGTTACGACCAAGCGCTGTGGAAAGCCAAGCCGTATTTGCAAGCCCAACACATCGTGTTCCAACCCGGTGTCAACGAGGAGCTGGCCGCCACGGCTTTGTGGGGCACCCAACAACTGGGCTTTGCGCCACCTGGCAGCAACCGATTTGACGGTGTATTTGGCATTTGGTATGGCAAAGGCCCCGGGGTGGACCGCTGCTCGGACGTGTTCAAACACGCCACCCTGGCCGGCACCACGCCATGGGGCGGGGTGATGGCGGTGGCGGGTGACGACCATGTGGCCAAAAGCAGCACCGCTGCGCACCAAAGCGACCACATCTTCAAGGCCTGCGGCATGCCGGTGTTCTTCCCGGCCTCGGTGCAAGACATTTTGGACATGGGCGTGCACGCCTTGGCACTGAGCCGCTTTGCGGGCCTGTGGTCGGGCATGAAGACCATCCAAGAGGTGGTCGAGTCCAGCGCCACCGCCATCATCGACGCACAGCGGGTGAACATCGTGCTGCCCGCTTTTGACCTGCCCCCCGGTGGCTTGCACATCCGTTGGCCCGACGACGCCCTGGCCCAAGAGCAGCGCTTGTTTACCCACAAGTGGTATGCCGCTTTGGCCTACATCCGCGCCAACCGGCTCAACCACAACACCATCGAAAGCCCCAACGACCGCTTGGGCCTGATGGCCAGTGGCAAGGCCTATAACGACACGCGCCAGGCCCTGCTCGATTTGGGCTTGGATGAAGCCGCCTGCCACCGTTTGGGCATCCGGTTGCACAAGGTCGGGGTGGTGTGGCCGCTGGAGCCGCACAGCACGCGCGAGTTTGCGCGCGGCTTGCAAGAGATTGTGGTGGTCGAAGAAAAGCGCCAAATGATCGAATACCAGGTCAAGGAATGCTTGTACAACTGGCCCGATGGCCAACGCCCGCGCGTGGTGGGCAAGTTCAACGAGGCCCCAGGCAACACCGAGGGCGGCGAGTGGTCACAAGCCAACCCCAGTGCCAACACCTTGCTGCGCGCCCATGCCGACCTGACCCCGGCCATGGTGGCGCGCGCCATTGCCCAGCGACTGCTTGGCTTGGGCGTGGACGCCGACACCCGTGCCCATATTGAGACCCACATTGCGCTGCTCGACACCAAAGAGCGCGCCATGCAGGTGCTCGAGATCAAGGCCGATCGACAGCCCTGGTTTTGCTCGGGTTGCCCACACAACACCAGCACCCGCGTGCCCGAAGGCTCGCGCGCCATGGCCGGCATTGGCTGCCACTTCATGGCGCTGTGGATGGACCGCAGCACCGCAGGCTTTACCCAAATGGGTGGCGAGGGCGTGCCCTGGGTGGGCCAGCAACCCTTCAGCAACGACACCCACATGTTTGCCAACATTGGCGACGGCACATACTTTCACAGCGGCATGCTGGCGGTGCGCCAAAGCATTGCGGCAGGGGTCAACATCACCTACAAAATTTTGTACAACGATGCGGTGGCCATGACCGGCGGGCAGCGTGTGGGCGAAACCCCCGAAGGCCATTCGGTGATCCAAATCGCCCACAGCATGCGCGCCGAAGGGGCGCGGCGCATCGTCATCGTCACCGACGAGCCCGACAAATACGACGGCGTGGGCACCAACGGGGCACCTGGCACCACGCTGGGCCTGCCCGAGGGCATTGCCATTGAGCACCGCGATGCGCTGGACCGGGTGCAGCGCGAACTGCGCGAGGTCAAGGGTTGCACCGTCATCATTTACGACCAAACCTGCGCCACCGAAAAGCGCCGCCGCCGCAAGCGCGGCAGCCTGGTGGACCCGGCCAAGCGGGTGTTCATCAACGAGCTGGTGTGCGAGGGCTGCGGCGACTGCAGCACCCAAAGCAATTGCGTCAGCGTCGAACCCTTGGAGACCGAGTTCGGCCGCAAGCGCACCATCAACCAAAGCACGTGTAACAAAGACATCAGCTGCGTCAAAGGCTTTTGCCCCAGCTTTGTCACCGTGGAGGGCGGTCAAATGCGCAGCGCCAAGCGCCAAGACGCAGCCAGCCCCGCGCTGCCCGAGGTGCCCGAACCGACACTGCCCAGCTTGGCCACCGGCCAGCACCTGGGCGGTTACGGCATCGTGGTCGCTGGGGTGGGCGGCACAGGCGTCATCACCATTGGCCAACTGCTGGGCATGGCCGGTCACTTGGAGGGCTTGGGCGTGGTCACCCAAGACTCGGCGGGCTTGGCGCAAAAGGGCGGCGCCACTTGGAGCCATGTGCTGTTGGCCAGCTCGGCCGATGAGATTCGCACCACCCGTGTGGGCGTGGCCGATTTGGTGATGGGCTGCGACCCCATCGTCAGCGCCGGCAAAGAAACGGTGCAACGCATGCGCGCGGGGCGCACCCGGGTGGCCATCAACGACCACGGCACACCCACCGCCGCCTTTGTGAAAAACGGCGCTTGGGGCAACCCCAGCGAGGGCTGCGTGGCCGATGTGCTGCAAGCCATCGGCGGGGCCGACGCACAGGCCCAATTGGGCGCGTTCGACGCCAACACCATCGCCACCCGGTTGATGGGCGACAGCATTTACATCAACCCCATGATCTTGGGCTATGCCTGGCAAAAGGGCTGGGTGCCTTTGCAGCGCGCATCGCTGCACCGCGCCATCGAGCTCAACGCCGTGGCCGTGGCCAACAACTTGGCCGCTTTTGAATGGGGCCGCCGCTGTGCCCACGACCTGCCAGCGGTGCTGGCTTTGCTGCAACCCGCGCAAGTGGTGCAGTTCAAGAAGCGCACCCCCTTGGAAGACGTGATCACCCAGCGCGAAGCGTTTTTGACCGACTACCAAAACGCCTCTTACGCCGCCAGCTACCGTGCTTTTGTCGAGCGGGTGCAGGCGCAAAGCTCGCCGGCGCTGGCCGAGGCGGTGGCGCGCAACTTGTTCAAACTCATGGCCTACAAAGACGAATACGAGGTCGCCCGTTTGCACACCGACACCGGGTTTTTGCAGCGCATCGCCCAGCAGTTTGAGGGCGACTACCAGGTGGTTTACCACTTGGCGCCCCCCTTGCTGGCCCAGCGCAATGACAAAGGCGAGTTGCAAAAGCGCCGCTATGGCGCGGCCATGCGCTGGGGCTTTCAGGTGTTGGCCCGCTTGAAGGGCTTGCGCGGCACGGCTTTGGATGTGTTTGGCTATACCGACGAGCGGCGCACCGAGCGCGCCTTGATTGGCGAGTACCGTGCCAGCATCGAGCAGGTGTTGGCCCAGTTCAGCCCCGAGCGCCAAACCCTGGCGCTGGAGATCGCCCGCATCCCCGAGCAAATCAAAGGTTTTGGCCATGTCAAAGAGCGCCACTTGCACGCCGCCCGCACCCAATGGGACGCCTTGATGGCGCGCTGGGCCCAGCCCTTAGAGCAGCAGCGCCGCGCCTGAGGTGTGAGCTCGCGAAGCGCCAAGGGCGGTTAAAAACCGCTTTAATTACATCTAAATAGTTAATTTGCGGTATATTTCAGCCCCATCAACATCCAAAGGTTAAGCATGAAAACAAAACTTTCTAGCCTCGCTGCTGGGGTGCTGCTGTGCACCGCAGGGGCGATCCAGGCCCAAGGCATATCTGCGGTTCAGGGTTTGCGCTTTGACGTGGGCTACAGCCTGATCAAGCTGGCCACCCCGCCCACCTCTTACGACCCGGTGGGGATTCGGGTGGGCATCAGCAAAACCCTTTTTCCGGGCATCGACGTCGAGGGCATGTTGGGCACGGGTGTGCAATCGGGCAAAAACAGCGTCACGCCAGCATTGACCCAGGACGTGGGCCCTTTCTGGGGCGCCTACATCAAGCCTGGCATGGCGATCACCCCTGAGCTTGGTTTTTTTGCCCGGCTGGGCTTTGCCAGCACCCAAATCAAAAACGGCGACACCTACAACGGCTTGTCCACGGGCTTGGGTTTGAACTACGCGCTGGACCGCAACATGCGCGCCTATGCCGACTACACCTATTACAAAAGCAGCGACACTTTCGGCATTTCTGCCCTCACCTTGGGTGTCAATTACGGGTTTTGATGCCCAACCCGGCGAACGGGCCTGACAAAAGCCACCCGCTTGGGTGGCTTTTGTCGTTAAGCCCCCTCGGTCACGGGCAGCGTCAGCGCCGAGGGGTATTGGGCTGTGTGCCAGACCGTGTCGGTGCCCATTTTGCTGGGGCTGTAATAGTGCGTCCACAACACATCGGTGATGGTGGAGTCGCCATTGACCAGCTCCAGCCGCACCCTTGAGCCTTTGCGAAAGCGGTGCGCCATGGGTTCGATGGAAATGTCATAGCGGTACACCTGTCCGGGCTCGATGGGTTGCGGGTTGGTGTGGTCGCGATAGGGTTCCATCTCGGTGCTTTTGGCGGCGTTGGTGGCGCGGTGGGAGGCGCGCAGCCAGCCCTTGGTGATCCAAAACGAAGCGGGGTTCAGGCCCTTGGCCCGGTCTTCGGGGCTTTGCGCTTGTTGTTCGGAGAGCTTGACAAAAAAGTCGGTGTCGCGCGCGGTAGACGACGCAAACAAGGTCAGCTTGATGGGGCCAGCCATTTCCAAATCTTGCTCCAACGCGGGCGTGGTCCACGTCAGCACGCGGCGCACCGGGTCGGGCTGCATGTTGGGGCCCAATCCCACCACACCAAACAACCAACCCGGGTTGGGGTAGCGGTAGGCGGTGTTGTCAGGGCCAGAAGTGGCTTGGCGCAGCAAGCTGCCGTCGTTGAGCGAGCTGACCGAGCCGCTGGTTTGGCCCGACAGCTGCCAGCTGACATAGCGCACATTTTCGGGCGGCCAGGTGTTGGCCGTGCGGAAGGTGTCGGCGCCGCGCACAAAGTACTGCACCGCCGGGCGCTCGGTGTAATTGGTGGGCAAGCCCTTGAGGTAATGGTCGTAAAACGGCAGCAATAACTGCGCGTGCATTTCGGCACTGTTGAACTCGCGGTTGGCGGCAAACGCGTTGATGGGCCCGATCATGCGCAGCTTTTTGGGGCCACGGGCGGCCAAGTAGCCTTGGATATTGCCGCGGGTGTGCAAGTCCACCTTGCCCCAAATGCCCACCGAAAACAGTGGCACCTCGATCTCGCCCACGCGCTCGGCGGCGTTGCGCTCTTTCCAAAAATCGTCGTAGGTGGGGTGGGCCATGATGGCTGCGTTCAAATCGAAACTTTGCAAGCGCGGCGCTTGTCCGTTGGCGGGCTCCAGGTTGATGACGCGGTTTTGGTTCCACCAGTAGCTGCCAAAAAAGTCGCTGCGGATACCCCCTTGGTAGGCCGACGCGCGGTAGGGGTCGAGCAAGCCGTCAAAAGCGGCGATGCACGCCAAGCCCTTGGGCTTTTGAATGCCCATCCACCACTGCAGCATGCAGTAATAAGACTGGCCAATGCCGCCGACCTTGCCGTTGGACCAGCTTTGGCGCGCCAGCCACTCGACCACTTCGACCAAATCGCGCTGCTCGTTGGCGTCGAGCAAGCGAAACTCGCCGCCAGATTTGCCCACGCCGCGCACATCCATGTGGGCATACACATAGCCTTTGTCCACATAAAAGTCGATCGGCCCGGTTTCGCGCCACAAAAACTGTGGCCCAGCGGGCAAGGTGTTGTTGTCGTAGCGGTAGGGTGAGGCAGCAAACAGGGTGGGGAAAGGCCCGTTGCCAGCG
>Ga0214921_10005505_pt1 | contig 17874 bp, 17 predicted proteins | sample LL1505_MetaG_FD_177992 | JGI IMG/M metagenome (GOLD analysis project Ga0214921, IMG submission 177992) | Freshwater microbial communities from Lake Lanier, Atlanta, Georgia, United States - LL-1505 | ecosystem: Environmental > Aquatic > Freshwater > Lake | place: USA: Georgia | collected...
TTATTTATAAATAGAATTTATAAATAAAATAATAAAAAAATACAAAAAATATGAACTTTATTAATTACTAATATTATTTATTTTTAATCTATTAGTAATCTATTTTCTTAATTCCCGTGCTCCATTAAATTTTTCTGAAATTAAAGAAGCATATTGTTTTCTAGTATAAAATGGATTTTTTTTAACTATTTCATCAAAATAAGTAGAAATGTTTATATTTTTATAAAATTTATTTATATTTTCTTCTTTTTTTATACAAATATTATTTAATGTTTTTTGAGAATAAATATGTTTAATTAATAAAATAAAATCATTATAAAATGTATTTTTCCATCTATTAATTGTTTGTCTACTAATTTTAGTAATTATTGATATTGCTCTATTTGATAAATTTGTATTTTTAAATAATTTTAAAACAGTTAAAATAATAAATATATCATACATTATATAATATATATATATATATATATAAATTTTTATTTAATTATTTCAATTTATTAAGACATTTTATTAAAATGTCTTAATAGGTTTAAATTTAAATGGCACAAAACCGATTTTTTTGGGTGTATTATATTTTATTAAGATAAATATTTAGTCAAAGATATATATATATATATTTGACTAAATATTTATCTAAATATAAATTAATATGAAACATATTGAATTAAATATTATGCAATTTATATTATTAGTAGGATTTATTTATATTTTTACATATTTTTGGTTACCTATTAAAAATATAAAAGATACTCCTGAATATATTAAATTATTTGATAAATATTCTAAATTATATGAAGAAAAAGAATATTGTTATATACAATTAAATAATTTAATTAAATAAATATATATAAATAATTATTTATATAATATAAATAATATGGGTAAAAAAAATAAGAAAATACAAAATAATAATTTTGATTTAATTGATAAATTATTAGATGATTCTAGAATAACTGGACAACAAATAGAATATTATAATATTTCTAAAAAATCATTTCCAGATACAGAAGATCCAATTTATATATTAGATAATCAAATACTAATTTTAGATAAATTTAATAAATATATTAATAAAATTATTAAATTTATAGATGATAATAATATTGAAAATGTTGATAAATATATAAATAATGATTATATTAAATATATAAATTTAATGTTAAAAATTAATAATTAAATTTTATTTTGATCACTTATAATTTTACCATTTTGTAATTTAATTATTCTATTTACTATTTTTAAATTATTCATATCATGTGTTATTAAAATTAAAGTAGAGTCGTTAATTAATTCTGTTAATATTTTTAATACAATTTCAATATTTTTTGGATCGATTGATGATGTTGGTTCATCTAATATATAAATTTTAGATTTTTTACCAAAAGCTCTTAAAATATGAACAAGTTGTTTTTGTCCTCCAGATAATTTATCTCCATTAACACCGACATTTGTTTCAAATTTATTTTCTAAATTTGAGAATAAACCATCTAATTTAAATTTATCATATAATTTATCAATATATTCTTTTGTTAAATTATTACCATATTGTATATTATAATAAACTGTATTATTAAATAATTTATTATTTTGATTTATATATGTTATTTGAGATCTTAAATTATCTAAATCATACTCATTTATATCTTGTTCATCGATTTTAATACCAGATGATGGAAAATAACCCATTATTAATTTAATTAATGAAGACTTACCATTACCAGATTCTCCAATAATAGCTATTTTTTCTCCAGCTTTAATTTCTAAATTTAAATTATCAAATAATAATTTATCATTATATTTAAAAATTAAATTTTTTATAGATATATTACCTATATTTATTTTAATATTAGGTTTTTTATTTTCAGTATTTTCTAATAATTTAAAAAAATCTTGCAATGCTGTTAATGCACCTATATGTAAAGTATAATCTGGCAATGATGTTATAATTGTTGATATACATGGTAAATAATATGATATAATCATATTTAGAGATATTAGTTTATCAAATGTTATTTTTTTATTGATTAATAAATATATAATATATCCATTTAACGTAATAAATAATATACATTGAAAAACATGATTCATATATTTAAGTTTTGATGATATTAAAAATGATTGTGAATATGATTTACGATACTCTCCATTTGTTTTTTTAAAGTCATCTATTTCTTTATCAGTATTTGCAGCCGCATAAATTGAAAATAAATTAGATAATTTATCTTGAATTTCTTCTGCACGATTTTCATATTCAATATATCTTTTTTCTGAAATACTTATTGATTTTATTATATTATATAAATTATATATAATAATTATAATTAATAAACTAATTGAAATTAATCCTAGTATTGGATCAATTAATAAAAAATAAATATTAATTACTATAATTGAAATAAATCTTGGAAATAACCAACTAAATAAGTCTGTTGTTAATTCTCGAATAATACTTGGAATAGAATTTAATCTAGCAATTAATCTTCCTAATTCTATATCTGAATAATAATTTTTATAATTTAATAAAATTCTTTTAAAAATATAATTAATAATATATTCATTAAATGTAGGAATAATGATAGAATCTAAATAATTTAAAGCTGAATAAGAAATATTAATTATTAACATAAAAAATATAGCTTTTAAAAAAAATAATTGATAATCTCCAATTTCTGAATTATTTTTAATTTTTGAAAAAAATGAACCTAAAATATTTGGAATAATAATTGATTCTAATGGATATGATAATATAGAAAAAAATAAATATATAATTAATATACTTTTATTTGATTGTAAAAATGGTATTATTAAATTTAAACTCCTCATTAATATATTATAGAAAAATATTTTATTAATATTATTTTAGTTTATAATATTTTATATTTAAAAAAATTAATATAATTTAAATAAATGTCAAATAAAAAAAGAACTTTTGATAATGTTGATAATGATATTAATTTAATTTCAAAAAAATTACATATTATTGAAATTGAAACAAATAATAATAATTTTAATAAAATATTTAATGATCTAAATAAACTAAAAAAAGATATTAATAATATATTAGTAAATCAAGAAAAAATATTAAATATTATTAATATTAATAATAATGAAAAAATTAGTAAAGAATGTTCTTATATTAATTAATATGGATTAAGGCGTGTCCAAATTGTTAATATATATTTAATTTTATCTGTTAATATAGGTTCTCCCGCATGTAATAATAAAGTATTTCCATTTCCATCATAATTTATATTATTCCATTCTAATGCTCTACCTTTTGATGGTTGAAATTTTTTATTTAAATATGGAAATGTTGTAGCACCCCCATCTTCTTCATTTAAATCATTTAAATAAATTATAATAGTATTTACTCTTTGATTTTTATATTGTTCAGATTCTTTATTAAAAAAATCATAATGTAATTTATATTGTTCTCCTTTTTCATATTTTTGTATTTGTATAGGTTCCATATGATTTTTATTAATATTTAATAATCTAGAAATATTATTTTCTATTTTTTCAATAATATAATTATCATCATGTTTAAAATATGTTGAGGATGATGTTCTTACATTTGTATCTACAATATTATCATGTTGAGATATTATAGTAGATTTTTTAAATTTCCCTTCAGCTAATTTAATTAATATTTCACATTCTTCATCTGTTATAAAATTATCATAAATATTAAAGATATTATCTACATTTGTTTCAGTAAATAGTTCATTTTTATGATAATGATTATAAATATAATAACATATTAAACATATTAGTAAAATTAAAAATATAATATTATACATTTATATTATATAATATTATATAATATAATATTTAATTTTATTAATTTGTTTAATCTCTATTCTAATTACAAGTATAATTATTTAATTTTATTAATTCATTTATAAGTTTTTTTGTTCATTTTCTCGTTCAATTTCTATACTATTCCAAATTCTATTTACTTCTCTAACATAATTTGATTTAGTAGATATCGTTAATAATCTATTTTTTAATTCTTGGTTTAAAACATCACAATTTTCTAAATATACTTTTATAATTAGTAGTGCAAACTCTATATCATGAACTATTGAAGGTAAATAATCCATAATCTCAATTTTTTTAACAAATATTGTTAACAACATATTATATCTAATAGATGATGTTTTTTTATTCTTATGAATAATATTTTTTATAAAATCCTGGTTGCCTGTATTAAAACTATTATAATTATCCATTAAATATTTAAATAATTGTTCATAATCATACTCATTATTAGGGTCATTGATAATTTTACGCATTATCTCTTTAATAATTTTATTATCTTTTGTTCCATATTGAATTAATTTTTCAATCAAAGTATAATTTTTTTTTTCTAATGCAATATTTATTGGAAGTTTTTCATCTAATTTTATATTATCTGGGACACCACTTTTTAATAATAATTCTACTATATCATTATTTGATAATGCATAAAATAATAATCTTGGATCATCAATAGATGATCCTTTATCTAATAATAATTTAACAATTTCTATTTTATCAATAACAGGAGTTAATAAATCTTCACTTTCTATTTCTGTTAATATTAATAATAATGGAGTCATATCATTATTATTTTTACAATTAACATCAACTGTTTGAGTTTTTAACATATCATATATTTCTTCTGAATTTACATAAATATTCTCACATAATCGTAACAATTTAGCTTCATTACTTTCAGGAGAAATTGAACCTCCAATAAAATTATCAAATAATAAATCTAAATATTTTTTTTTTAAATTTAGATATTTTTTTTCCATATATATATATTAATATACTATTTTTTTTTATTTTTGCTTTATAATTTCAATATAACGATGATTTATTTTTTTTATTAATTCAAATTTTTCAGATGATATAATTATTTTTTTCCCAATTAATAATATTAATTTATTTTTATATAATTCTAATTCTGAATATTTTTTTCCTAAAATAATTTCAGGATCATAATGATCTAAAGATTCTAAGATCATATATCTTACATATCCTTCATTAAAATTTATATTTAATAAATAATTATAAAAATCAATATTTTTAACAAATAATTTTAGTAATAGTATATATTTTTTTTTTTCAATATTATTACGTGATATTTTATTAAAATATAAAAAATCATTTATTTTTGTTTTTACAATTAAATTAGTTTCATAATGTTTTAATAACAAAATAAATAATATTTCACAATAATTTTCATCATCTAATTTTTTAATTTTTTTTAAAATTTTTATTATAATATTTTCATTTATCGTTTCTCTATTTATTAATATTTTAATTAAATTAAAATCAAGATTTTTTAATGCAATATCAATTGGTATTTTATTATGAAGTGGTATTTGATCATCAGCTCCATAATCTAATAATAATTTTACTATTTTTGGATTTTCTAATGCATAAAATATTGGTAATTTATCATTTGGATCTGCACCTTTTACTAATAATAATTCTATAATTTTTATTTTATCATCAAATGAAATTGGAATAATATAGTCTATTATATCAGGTTGTGATAATGTGATTAATAATGGAGTCATACCATTACTATCATTACAATTTACATTTACTAATTTATTTTGTAATATAATTTCAATATTATCTAAATCTAAATCTCGACAATATTCTAACAATTTATTATCTATATTTTCCATAATAATATTAATTATTTATTATTTATTATTATAATATTTATTTTTCAAATTTTTGTTTTTTATAAGATATATCTAATATAACTAGTTCTAATTATATTACAAAATATATATCAATAATAAATAATAATATGAATAAATTTTTTGTTGATTCAACTTACAAATAATATACAATTAAAGAAATATTTACGATACATCTATTTTTTCAAATCACGTTCAAAATATTTCTAATAATAAAATTTTAATACTTTTTTTATCCTGAATTTTCTTTCTATCTTTAAAAACATATATTATTAATAACCATATTTTTAAAATAATTGGTATAACAAATTTATAAAAAAGTATTATTTGAAAAATAAAATATTTTCATATATATATATTTTCATATATATATATATATATGGAAAATAAATATTTAAATTTAAAAAACAAATATTTAAATTTAAAAAATAATTATAAAACAATTATAGGGGGTACTGAAGATTCAAATACTGAAATAGAACTATCGGATATTCAAATGTTAGCATATGATGAAAATAATAAAAGACAATTTATAGACCGAGTAAAAACTAATACATCAAGAAATACCTATTTATTATCCGAATTAAATGACGATATAATTGAACAATTTGATTTAGAAAAAATAGCATCAACATTGGATAAATTAGAATTTATTGATAATATTAGTGAAAATTATAAATTAATTTTTGATCAAGATATAACAGAAGAAAAAATAATAGATTTATTTAGAAATGATCTAAAATATATATATGATATAAATGATAATTATGATTTATTATTAGATTTAGCTGCTATAAAACAAAAGTATGGTTTTACTTTGAATATTGAAGATTATAAAGATATACACATAAAAATATGTGAAATTAAATATCAAAAATATAGTAATTTAGAATATATTTTTGACAATTATAGTAAATTACCGGGTTATAATTTAGATATTTCTGAATCAAGTAATGATAGAGATATTATAAATTTTAAAACAAAATTAGAATATTTAATAATATTACAATCATTTGGACAATCATTTAATATTGTTATACAAGATTTTTATTCTAAAGATATAAATACATTACAAAATACAATAGATAAGTATAATTTAATAAATAAAATAAAAATGATTCAAAATATAATTATAAATAAATTAACAGAAATTAATTCAACAATAGAAAATATAACTTTCCAATCTAATAATATCGTTCAAACTTTAGATTTTGATAGTATTGAAAATGAATATCAAAGAATAGAATTATTAAGGATTTTAATTACTCATTCTAATTTTTCTTGGAAGTTAATAGATAAATCTTGCGAAATTGTAAATTCTGAATTTATTTCTAACTTTATTAATACTGTATCAATAATAAAAATTAATTTTTATATTAAAAAATTAAATAAAAAAAAAATTCAATCGGGAATAATATCACCTTAAAATTTTAATACTTTGTCTACCTTGATTTTATTATTAATTTTATTAATACTATACAAGTAAAAAAAACATTAATAATTATATTCAAACACTAAATACAAGTATTATTCAATCATTGCATAAATATAAATATTTAGATTAAATAATATTTTTAAGTATTAATTTATATATAATATATATATAGATATTAAAGATAACGATGGTCCTTATTTTATACCTAAAATTAAAAAAAAATCAACATCTAGTAATAATAGTCCTCGTTTTATAATAACTGAAATTAAAGAAAAATCAACATCTAGTCAATCAATTAATGTAAAAGGAATTTTTAATGAAGTAGTATATGGAAAATTTTATATTCACAAGGATAATTATAATAAGGATAATTATGATGTAAAACTAGTAAATGATATAGATTTTAATGGTGTTATTTATGAACAACAAATTTATAAATATATAAAAGAAAAAATAGAAATTTCAAACCATATGATAGGTTCTATACATGATTATGAAAAAATAATATTATTTAATAATATTGAAGATCATTGAAGATCATAAAATAAGATGTTCATTTATAAAATTTATAAAAGATAATTTTTCACACTCATTTTGTTTAAATGATAGAATAAAAATAAGAATAGAGAAACTTTTTTTTAGTGGTTTTTTACTATTAGATACAAAAATGATAACATTAAATGATGAAATAAATTCAATGTATAAAAAATTTTCTGTACATATATCAATTGCAGAGTCTACAGAGTCTACAGAGTCTACAGAGTCTATAGACTCTGTCGAGTTTACAGACTCTATAGAAAAGTTAAAACAATCTGTTTATAATGAATATATAGAAATTTTTTTTGAATTATTATATTCAACAATAGTTATGAGAAATTATCTAATGATAATGCATAATGATCTACATTTTAATAATATATTTGTAGAAAAAATAGATACACCATATCTATATGAATATACTTTTTTAGGTATTACAAAAATGAAAAAATATAAAGTTTTATTATATGATAATGATAATGCATAATGATCTACATTTTAATAATATATTTGTAGAAAAAATAGATACACCATATCTATATGAATATACTTTTTTAGGTATTACAAAAATGAAAAAATATAAAGTTTTATTATATGATCATGATAGAAATTATTCAAATAATTTTAGTGATATTAATAAATTTATTAATGGTAGAGGTAGCTTATGTGAAAATACTGGTACTTGTAATCATTATAATAATAAAGATGGATATGTTTTAATAAATAATATTTATTTTCATAGAAATAATATAAGAAATGTTATTGGTGAATTAAATTTTAATAACTTGTTTAAAATTATTTCAAATTCAGATTTAACTAATTCTATTGATTATGCTAGATTTGAGTTAATAAATATGTATAAATTAACAAATATATTTTGTGATTGGACAGTAGTGTCAGGTGAATATAGATTAAATAAAACACATTGTGGATATCCAGATGATAATTTAGAGATGAATATAAATATTATTATGGAGCGATATATTTCATATTATAAAGATAAATTATTTGATAATATAGATAATAGTATTATAAATCATAGTATTCATAGTTCTATATATTTATCTATTAATGAAGAATTACAACAAAAATATATACGAATTGATTCTACAAATTATTTTGAATTATTTGAATGTAGAGATGAACCAGATTTTTATAAAAAATATTTAAAATATAAAATAAAATATTTATTATTAAATAGAAACTAAATTAATTAATTTTATTATATTATATAATATTTATGCTCAACAGATAAAAATAATTTAAACTTTTTTAGAAACTTTTTTAGAAACTTTTTTAGAAACTTTTTTAGAAACTTTATTATCTATTTTATTATTTACTTTAACTTTTTTATCATCTATTTTATTTTCTACTTTTTTATCATCTATTTTATTTTCTTCTTTTTTCTTATAATCTTTTTTAATACATAATTTCTTACAATCTTCTAATGTTAATTCATCAGGTTTTTTTGTTCCATATATCTTGAAAAATTTAATACTCTTACCAACTTTAACTTGAATATATGGTCCATATGGTCCTTCTTTTATCTCATATTTATTTACTTTCTTTATTAATGTTGATTTCGTTTCTGGTGCTTCTTCTTTTTTCTTAAATAGCTCTATTGCATCTTCTAATTTAGGTTTAGTCTTAACACTTATCCAAATATCTTTATTTTCTTCTTGATTAAACATTTTTAAAGCAAATCCATATTTAGTTTTAGTATAGATAATGTTTTGATTAGTTTCTGGATGTAATCCGATTAATTCATTATTAGTGCAAGATTTTAAATTTTTAGTTTGAGGGCTTGCTGTTTTTAAAAAGTTTTTAATTTGTGAATCTAATATCTCATAAAATGCTCTAAGAACATCAATCCAATCTTTTTTACCATTAGATATTTCATCTAAATCTTGTTCTAAATTAGCTGTAAATTTGATATCCATTAATTGAGGAAAATTAATATTTAAAAAATCTGTTATCTTTTTACCTAAATTAGTTGGAACAAGACGATTATTCTCTTTACCTAAAAACATTTTAACATCTTTTATAGATAATTTATCAGATTCTTTCTCATAAATTATTTCTTTTAATGATTTTTCAATACCTTCAACATTTTGTTGTCGAACATAATCTTTCTCTTGAACTTTAGAAATCATTGTTGCATATGTACTCGGTCGGGCAATGGAATTTTTTTCTAAAGTTTCAACTAGAGAAGACTCATTATATCTAGATGGGGGAGATGTTAAAGATTCTTTCATTTTAATAAATATAGGTTCAACAGAAATATCAGCATTTTCATCAATTTTAACTTCTAGAAGATTTTCTTCATCTTCTAAATCTCGATATAATCTTAAATAACCATCAAAAACAATTCTTGAAATAGAACCTATCATAACATAATCTTTAATTAATTTATTATTTAAATAAGGAGCTAGAGTTATTTGAGTAGATTCTATTTTTGCTGGACTCATTTGTGAAGAAATAGTTTTTTTCCAGATTAATTTATAAAGTTTGTCTTTATCGGGATTATCTTCGACAAATAGGACGGAACAATCAATGACGCGAATTGATTCATGACCTTCTTGAGATGTTTCAGATTTAGTTTTATATTGTTTATAACTATAATATTCTTTTCCAAAATTTTCATTTACATAATCTTTAATATTTGCATGAGCCGATTCTGACATAAATGTACTATCAGACCGCATATATGTAATTTTACCATCTTCATACAATTTTTGAGCGACTTCCATAGTTTTTTTAATACTCCAATGTAATTTAGTTGAAGATTCTCTTTGTAATGTAGATGTTATGAATGGACTAGTTGGATTACGTATAGATGTTTTCTTTTTAATATCAATTATTTTCCACTCACAATCTTTTAATTTATTCATAATATCTAAAACTTGTTCAAAAGTATCATCAGATTCTTTTATTAATTCGAACTTTTTATGAGGTTTAGTATTATATAAAACTGTATTTAGATTAAATTCTTTATCAGATGTTAATTTAAAACATCCTTTAGATTCATAAAAAGATGATTTAGATGAATTTAGAAATTTTTCAATTTCAATTTCTCGATTAACAATTATTTTAGTAATAACAGATTGAACTCGTCCCATAGATAGTTTTTTAATATTTATATCTAAACCAAGATTTTCCATAAATTTTAACAGTGGAGATACTAAATATCCACATAGTCTATCTAATATTCTTCGACACTGTTGTGCATGAACTTGTTTATAATCTATTTGTGTATAATTTTCAATTGCAGTTAATATAGCTTTTTTTGTAATTTCATGAAAAATAACTCTTTTGTATTTTTTTAGATTGAGAACGGTCTTTAAACTATCACTTATAAAATTTCCCTCTCTATCACCGTCCGCCGCAATAATAATTTCATCACATTCTTTTGCAGTCTTAATTAAATCTTTAACAATATTTTTTTTGTCTGGATTAATTACATAAGACGGAGTAAAATTATTTTCAATATCAACAGATAAACAACTTTTATCCAAATCCATAATATGTCCATAAGAAGCTTTTATAATATATTGTGATCCTAAATATGAACTAATTTTTTTTAACTTTCCTGGAGATTCAATTAAAAAAAGACTTTTATTTTGTTTAGACATTTATAATATTATATGATTAATATTATAAATATATATATTTCAAATTTTTTTTGATAGAATAAATTAATAATATGATTATTATTTAAAAGTAAATAAATTTAATAATTTAAATGGAATCTGAAAGATTTAAAAAATGGAGTAATGATGAAGAAAAACAGTTATTAAATAAATTAAAATTAAAAACTGATATAAATAAAATAGCATTAGAACATAAAAGAACAGTTGGAGCAATAAGAGCAAGAATTGGAAAACTAATTTATTCTATGTTTCTTGAAAAAAATTCTATCAATGAAATAATGGAAAAAACAAATTTTACAAAAAATTACATAGAAAAAATTATAAAAAGAAAACAAAAATATGATATAGAATATGATAATGAAACTGAAAATGATATAGAATATGAAATAGAAAATAATAACCAAATTGAAAAAATTATAAAAAAAGAACAAAATGAAATTAAAAACTACACAGATTATGATAATCAAATAGAAGATAATAGTTATTTAAAAAATAATATAATTAAAAAAAGAGGTAGGAAATCAAGAAGAAATTATGATGAAGAAATTATAAATATTAAATTAAATATTTGTAATATAAATAATAATATTCAAAAAATATTATTATTATTAGAAAATACAGAACAAAAAAAAATAAATTATGAAGAAAATGATAAAGAAAATAATAAAGAAAATAATGATATAAATTATATAGAAAGTGATAAAGAAAATAATGATGAAAGTTATACAGAAAGTGATAAAGAAAATGATAATAATGATAAAATAAATAATCAAAAATATTATGAAATTGAAGTTAAAGGAATCGAAATTAAAGGTATTACATATATTTTAGAAGATGAAAATGTATTTATTAAAACTCATAATGGACAGAAAGGACAATTATATGGACATTATAAAGATAATAAATTTACAAGAATTAAAAAAGCTATAAATAATGTTGTTTAAATAATAATATTTACATTATCTGTAGAATTGTTAATTATATATTGTGATAAAAGTTCATCACGTTCTTTTTCAAAATCATTTAATAAATATAAAATAATATTATTTTTATTTTATAAATGTATTTTCAATTAACCATGTTTGAAATCCTTTTGCTATTTTTTGTTTAGATCTTATTATCAATTGATATAAACCTGATTCATTTATATAAACTGTATTTTGTTGTGTTCGATCTATATCAGCATTTGTTTCAATATCTCTAAGATGTTTTCTATATTTTTTGTCTAATATATCTCTAATAACATCTTTTCTACTTTTATATTCTAAAATATCTGTAATGTCAGCTAATTTAAACCATATGATATTAGATTTATCTGTTATAAAACTAATATTATGATTATTAAAAATTAGTAATTTATCATTTATATTATTTTCAATTAATTTTGTCATAATATGTTTTCCTATTATTTTTTTCTCTGTATTGTAAATAAATACTTTATCTTTTATAAATTCATTTGTGTTCTCAAATATATAATTTAATATTATATCTGCTTTTTTCTCTTTACACCATAAATATATATTACAATTATTCTTATTCTCTATTATTCTATTCGCTCTACACATTCTTTGTATTATATTTATCATATTATTACTTGGTTGTGTTATAAATACTGAATCACATTCTGGTATATTTATTCCTTCATCTAATATATGAACATTTATTAATATTGCTATTTTTGTTGTTTCTTTAAAATTATTTATTATTTTTTCTCTTATTGTTTTTTTTGTATTGCAATCTATTTGCCAATATTCTATTTCTACACCTATAAATTTACTTAACCAATTTAATATATTACACATTTCTAGAGCATTTATTATTTTGGTCATATAACATATACATTTTTTATCTCCATTAAATAACATACTTTTTAATAAAAAATATGCTTTTTTAATTATTTTTCCATTTATAATATTAGATAATTTATTTATTAATTCTATAAAACTCTGATAAGTTTCATTTTTATCTGGTATATAAATACTAAAATCACAAATGTATTTATTTTGAATAGCATCTTTCCAACTATAATTGTATATATCTGTAATATTACAAAAACCTTTTAATGGTGTTGCAGAAACAAATATCTTATCACAATTATAATTTATTAATTTATACATATCATTTTTTGTATCATTTATATTATTATCTGATAAATTATGAAACTCATCTATAATAATATATACATTTTGTAATTTATTAATTAATTGAATAACTATATCTATAGAATCATAAGTAGAACTAATTATATTTTTATATTTCATATAACTATTAATATCATCAATATTTCTTTTTCCATCTACAGAAATCAATATAGGTGAATATTCACAACCTAAATAATTTTTAAAATTTTTTAATGTTTGATATGCCAAAAATCTTAATGGAGATAATATAATAATATTATCATAATGTTTAGCCATTAAAGAAGTAGTAAATGTTTTACCCATCCCACATGGTAAGCTTAAAATACTAGACTTTTTATTTAATAATTGTTCATATGCATCTTGTTGATAATCACGAATAATTAATGGATTTTCAACTATTTTTGACTCTATAGTAATATTATTAAATGGTAAATTAATAAATTGAATTTTATTAGTTGTTAAATCTAAAACTCTTTGACTTAATTTACCATTATAATATAAAACACCTGTTAAATTATATTCATATAGTAAAAAATAAAATCCTGCTAAATTTTCCATTAAAATAGTATCATTAAAATTTTTACACTGAATGAAATAATATTTATTATCTTTAAACCCAACTAAATCAGCCCCAATATCATATCTATATTTACAGAAAGTATCATAATCTTTAATTAAATTATTTTCGTACATTAATTTTTCAGGGAAATCTCGCCAATGCCAAACTTTATCATAATCATTTTTAATTTGTTCTAAGACAAAATATTCATAAGCAAATCCAACTTTTTGTGCATATGTCATTTTATTAACTAATTATAATAATTATAAAAATATATATATTCAATTTTTAAATATTATTTAATATCTATAATTTATTAAATCTTCAATTTATTTTTATTAATCTAATAAATCAAAACGTTATAATAATCATGATATTGTTATTTTTATAAATTATACCTCTATATGTTTATGAAATTGACAATATAGATGAAATTGATAGATGTGTGAAATTTTATGCTAAAAAATATCAATATTTAAAATCCTATTTATGTGCAATAAAAATATTTATATTTTTTATTTTACAAAAATACAAAGTATATAAAGCAGATATTAATATGTTAAAAGATTTAATTAATGATTGTGGTGAATTTAATGAAAAAACTAATTTAAAAATTAAATGGAAATCTAATAAAAGTGTTGGTGGTTATAATCATTATATTGCTATTTTTAGAGATTAAAAATAGTTTCTATATAATGGATCATTAATAAATTTAGTCCATAAATTATATATTTCTTCATTTTTCATAATACCTTGTTTATTTTTATATTTAATTTGTTGATTTTGTATAAAAGCACCTAATTTTTTAATATCAGTTTTTGTATCTTTACTTGATGGTCTTTTATTATTTTGAATAATATATTCTTTAACTTGTTTTAAATTATTATTAAATTCTTCTTCATTTGATAGAAAATATATAGTATATTTATTTATAAATTCTTCCCATGATTTTTTTATAGTTTCATTTTTCATTATTCTATCATTATTTTGATAATTAGTAAATTGAGAACATACCCATGCACCTAAACATTTGATATTATTATCATTATCAGTGCTTGATGGTCTCTTATTATTTTTATCAATATAATCAATTACTTTCTGTAAATTATCATACCATATATTTTCATTAGATTCAAAAAGAATTTTATATTTATAAATAAATTTTTCCCATGTTTCTCTAATATTTTTATCTTTCATAATCTGTTCATTATCTGTATAATTTATCTGCTGATGACCTATCCATTTGGCTAAAAATTTAATATCTTTATTTTTATCTGAACCAGATGGTCTTTTATTATTTTGAATAATATATTCTTCAACTTTTTTTAAATTAGAAAACCATTTTTCTTCATTTGATAAAAAATCAATATGAAATTCATTAATAAATTCTTTCCATAATTTTTTAATATCATTATATTTCATCATTCCATTATTATTTATATAATTAATTTTATTTACCATTACCCATTTACCCATTTTTTTAATATTTTTATTTTTATCATGTTGATATGGTTTTTTATTATTTTCAATAAAATATTTTTTAACATCTTTAAAATTATTAAACCATTTTTCTTTTATTGATATTAAACATTCTTTATATTTTTCATCATTAATAAATTCAATCCATAAATTATTAAATTTTATATTATAGGTAATATTATATTTATTTTTTAATCTATCAGATAACCAATAACTTAATTGTTTAACTTGTTTATTTTTATCATGTTTTGATGGTCTTTTACCATTATTATCTATATATAATTTTACCTCTTCTAATCTATTTAACCATAATTCTTCATTATATTTAAATTCTTTTATCCCAATCATATAATCCTCTAATAATTTCTCATCTTGTTTTACTTTTTCACCTTCTACTTTTTTTTTATTATCAAAATTATTCTCTAAAATTGATATCTTGTTTTTAAACATTATATCATATTCTTTTATTCCACTTAAAGTATCTAATATCTTACTATATTCATCACACCATAAAAATATCTTTGCCATCTTAAATTTATTATTCTTATCTATTCTTATAGCTCTACATATTCTTTAAATCGTTCTAATTTTACATGATGTTTCATAAGTTATATATATTGAATCACATGTAGGTATATCTATACATTCATCCAATATTCTTATTGAAAATAGTAATTGTATCTTTGAATTATTCTCAAAATCATTTAATATCTTTTCTCTTTTCTTATAACTTGTTGATGATGTTATTGATTTTATATCAAAATCTAAATAATAATAACTATTTAATTCTAATATCATATTAATCATTGATTGTAATTTATTTGTATCTTGACAATATATTATACATTTCTTTGCTCCTTTTTCCACTAGACATTTATATAAAAATATACATTTAGCTCTTGTTTCATTATCAATAATATCTAAATTAATTTCATTATTAATATCTTGTATTAATTCATCATTAGTTTCATGAATAGATGGTAAATATATTCTATAATCTGTAATAAATTTTTGTTTAATTGCAGTTGTAAAATTCATAGAATATATAATTTCACCTAAATCTATATAATTATTAAAACTATATTCTGAATCACTATAATAATCATCATCTTCTGAGAATTCATTATCATTGTCACTATCTAAACTTTCACTTTCATCTTTTAAAAATTCATTTTCTAATTCATATATTCTTGGTGTTGCAGATAATGATAATATTTTATTATTCGTATCTAATATTCTATAAAATGGATCTAATTTATTATATACATTATTTTTAGATAAATTGTGAAATTCATCTATAATTATTAATATATCATCTCTTTCATATACAAATTCTAACATATCCACAGATTTATATGTACAAGATATTAACCATTTATCTTTTAGAATAAATTCATTAATTAAATTTATATCTCTTGTTCCATCCGAATCTACTAATAATGTATCATTTTTATTAAATCCATATTCAATATATTTATTTAGATTTTGTTTTGCAAATTGTTTTAATGGAGAGATTAATATTATATAATTATAATTTTTAGCAATTAAATAAGATGTAAAAGTTTTACCACATCCACATGGAAGACTTAGTATTCCTTTATTATTTTCTTCAAAATATTTAATTAATTTTTCAGATGCATCTAATTGATAATCATATGGTTGTATTTTTGGTTCAGATACCCTTTCATTTAATTTTTCTTTAATTGTTATTAAAGTATCTTGAATATCTTTTTTTTCATTTAAATTATTTTGTATTAATTCTATTTGTTCAGAAATAGATGAATTATCAAAAGGTAATTTAATATATTCTAATCTATTATTTTCAGGATTAATATTTTCCGTAATATGATGTGATAGACGAGATGTATAATATAATGAACCATAAAATTTAGGATAATTAAATAACCACATATAGAATCCAGTTAAATCATGCATTTTTATACCTTTATTATAACCATTTTTACATTGAACAAGTGTAAAAGAATTTTCATTTACTTGTAAAATATCAACCCCAGAATCTACTATTCCATTAATTTTATTAGATTTCCTAATTAATCTATGATGATTATTAGAATGATAAATCCCAGCTTTAATTAAGATTTCATCAGGAATATCAGACCATAAATAAGCAGGGTTGAAAAAGTATTAAAAACTATTAAAATTATATTTAAAAATAAAAGATATATTATTTAATAATATGAAATCTGAAGAAGTATTAAAAATATTAGGTATAACTAGACCAATTCTTACATCATATATTAAAACTGGTAAAATTTTTGGTAATAAATTACCTAATGGTTATTATGATTATAATGAAGAATCTGTTTATAAATTTTTAGGAAAACCATTACCATCGTTTAATCGTGTTAAT